>WNGR01009704.1_pt1 | contig 13971 bp, 10 predicted proteins | sample 5407581 | NCBI WGS metagenome assembly WNGR01 (sample SAMN13153383, study PRJNA577476) | soil metagenome | isolation source: 80 cm soil or saprolite under Garry oak tree replicate 2 | place: USA:California | collected 2016-06-15 | reverse complement strand
CTCGGCCTGACGCAGGTTCGTCCATTCCAGGACGAGCGCCAATGCGCGCCGCGGCAGCCACCCGCTGAGCACGCGCAGCGCCTGGATGTCGATGAGCGCTTCGTGGTCACCGTACCGTGCGTGAAGCTGAGGTGGTGCGTGGTCCTGGTAGTACATCGCGATCACGATGCCGTAGAAGGCGCTGACGCGCGGCATGGAGAGTCCCCCTCCGTCCGCTGCGTGGACCGTCCGGCCGAGGCGCGGGCCGAATACGGGAGGAGCGGCGGCTCGGAGGCGGCGCTGTGCACGGCCGGTGCCGATGCGACGAGCAGACTACGGGCTGGGGCGGGGGTTCTCGGGATCGGCCTTCGGGCACAGCTTGATGTGGTGACCTCGACCTCGACGGTGCTGCTCCTCTCACTGCTCATCGGGCAGTCGGGGGGGGCCTCGACCGTGAACGTCGTGACTCTCCCCGAGCCTCCCCCCTCACCCCAGCCCTCTCCCCCGTCGGGGGAGAGGGGGCAAGGGTCCGCGCCCCCGACTTCGAAACCGACCCCGACCGCCACCCCCTCACCCCAGCCCTCTCCCCCCTCGGGGGAGATGGGGGAAGGGACCTCGACCGCGACCTCGAGCCGGGACACTCTGCGTGCCCTCCAAGCCCGCACCGAGGCCGCGCTCGCTCGCGCACAGGCGCTGGAGCAGCAGCTGGCTCAGCTCGAGCAAGCGCGCCAGGCCGATCAGCAGCGGATCGCCGCGCTGGAGCAGCAGGTGGCGGAGGAGCGCGGCCGGCGCGAAGAGGCGGAGCGGAGCACGGGGCAGCGGCGCCAGGCGCTGGGGACGGCGACCGGCGATGTGGACGGGGCTCTCGATGCGCTCGCCGGTGGGTCGGACGCCGTGGGCGCATCGCTCGCTCAGGCGCGGGCTCTCGCCGCGCAGGCGTCCCGCAATGCGAGCCAGCACGGCTCGCAGGCGGAGGCGTTGGCGGCCGACGAGGCGCAGCGCTGGCTCGGCGTCTCACAGGAGGCGCTCTCGCGCGGCGATCTCTTCCAGGCGCGCCAGGCGGCGGCCGCCGCATCGCAGGCGGCGAGGAGGGCTGGCCAGCTGGCGGGGATCCCGCCGCGGGCCAGTACCGGGAGCAGCGGCGCCTACTAGGGCGGGGCTCTGCCGACGGGGCGGGGCCGCAGGCCCCGTCGCGATGTCCGTCAGCGGCCCATGTCCCCGCGCCGATACTCGGCCGTGAGCTCGTCGAGCTTGGTCTTGAGCTCGGCCGAGAGCGGCGCCTCGGCGGCGGCCAGGGCCGGGGCGAGCTGCTCCGGCCGGCTGGCGCCGATGATGGGCGCCGTCACCGCCGGATTCGCCATCACCCAGCGCACGGCCAGCGTGACGAGGTCGAGGCCCGCCTCGGCCGCCAGCGGGCGGATCCGACCCACCGTCTCGAACATGTCCTCGTGCCAGTAGCGATCCACGTAGCGCTGCGCCGCGGAGCCGAGCGTGAAGCGCGATCCCGCCGGCGGCGCGCCGCCCGCGTGCTTGCCGCTGAGGAGCCCGCCGGCGATCGGGTTGTAGGCGATGACGCCGAGCCCCTCCTCCAGGCACAGCGGCAACAGCTCGCGCTCGGCCTCGCGGAAGAGGAGGTTGTAGCGCGGCTGGACCGAGTCGAACCGGACCACGCCGAGCGCCTCGCTGCGGCCGACGGCGCGCGCCACCTGGTAGGCGAGGAAGTTCGAGCAGCCGACGTGGCGCGCCTTGCCCGCGCGCACGACGTCCTCCAGGGCGCGCAGGGTCTCGTCGATGGGCGTCTCGGGGTCGGGCGCGTGGAGCTGGTACAGGTCCACGTGGTCCGTGCGCAGCCGCCGCAGCGAGGCGTCGATCGCGTCGAGCACGTGCTGGCGCGAGTTCCCGCGGTCCCATGGCCGGGCCGACATCGGCATGTTGCACTTCGTGGCGACGATGAAGTCGTGCCGCCGCCCCTGCAGCCAGCGGCCCAGGATCTCCTCGGTGCGGCCTACCGTGTCGAGGCCGCCGCCGAGCGGGTAGACGTCGGCGGTATCGAGGAACGTGACGCCGCCCTTCGCGGCCGCGTCGAGGATGGCCACCGAGGTGCGCTCGTCGCACTGGAGGCCGAAGGTCATCGTGCCGAGGCAGAGCCGCGAGACGCGCAGCCCGGTCCTTCCGAGGCGGGTGTGCTGCATGGCAGGTCCTCCAGTCAGGCGTCGCGGCGGCTGGCGCGGTCCAGGTGCTCGAGCTCGTCCGCGCCCAGCACCAGCGTGGCGGCGCCGAGCAGCTCTTTCACCTGCGCCGGGGTGGTGGCGCTGGCGATGGGGGTCGTCACTGCAGGTCGATGGAGCTGCCAGGCGAGCGCCACCTGGGCCGGGGTCGCGCCTCGCGCCGCGGCCACCTCGCGCAGCGCCGCGAGCGCCCGCATCGCGCGCGGGTCCTGCAAGTACTTCGCGACGGCCGACGAGCGCGCGCCGGCCGGGGCGTCGGGGCCACCGTACTTGCCCGAGAGGAAGCCGGAGGCGAGCGCGAAGTAGGTGCAGACGCCGAGGCCGCGCTCCCGACACAGCTCGGCGAGCGGACCCTCGAAGGCGTCGCGCGCCACCAGGCTGTACTCGGGTTGCACCACGGCGTAGGCGGCGAGGGCGCCGTGCGCGCTCGCGTCGAGCGCGGCGCGCAGCCGGGGCGCCGTGTAGTTGGACGCCCCCAGCCAGCGCACCTTCCCCTCGCGCACGAGCGCGTCGAAGGCGCGCATCGTCTCGTCGAGGGGCGTCTTCGGGTCGTCCTTGTGCGCGTAGTACAGGTCGATCGCGTCCACGCCGAGCCGCCGCAGCGACCCCTCGCAGCCGCGCCGGACGAGGTCGGCCGTGAGGCCCTCGGTGAGCCCCGGCCCGCCGGAGCCGACCTTGGTCGCGACGACCATCTCGCTCCGGCAGCGCCGCTCCCGCAGCCACTCTCCGAGGAGCTCCTCCGATTCGCCGCCCTGATGACCGGGCACCCAGTGGTTGTAGGTGTCGGCGGTGTCGACGAAGTTCCCACCCCCTTCGCGGTAGGCGTCGAGCACGGCGAAGGAGGCGGCGCGGTCGGCCGTCCACCCGAACACGTTGCCGCCCAGGTTCAGCGGATGGACGAGGAGGTCGGTGGCGCCGAGGCGGCGCCGCAGCGGGGCATTACGCATCGCGGGAGAATAAGCGGTCCGCTGCGCTGGGGCGACCCGGAACAGCGTGAGCGGCCTCTGCCCTACGCCGCCGCGCCGCCGTTCCTGGCGCGGGCAGGCTCCACGCAGAGGGCCTGGTTCAAGGCCGCGATCGCCTTCCGGTACTGCGCGCGATCGATCACGAACTGCATGTTGATCTGGCGCAGGGACTGGGAGAAGGCGTTCACGTTGATCCCGTTGTCGGCCAGCACCTGGGCGGCGCGGGCCAGCACGCCGGGGATGGCGATGTTCGAGCCGATGACGCACACCACCGCCGACGGAAGGACGGTCACCTTCTCGTAGGCGTTCTCCAGCTCCTCGACGAAGGAGGGCTTGGCGGCCCTCTCCCAGACGACGTGGGTGATCGAGTTCGCGTTGGTGGCCTTCAGGATGTACGAGACGCCGTGGCGACGGAAGATCTCCATCACCCCGAGGTCGAAGCCGACCGTTCCCACCATCGACGGATCGTGGATCTCGACCACCGTGACCTTGGGCGTGCCGGCGATCACCTCGATGCGCGCCTCCTTGCCCACGAAGTCCTTGGTGATGAGCGTGCCGGGGTGGTCGGGCTCGAAGGTGTTCTTGAGCCGGATGGGGATGGACGCGAGCTCCATCGGCTTGGCGGCCTTGGGATGGATCGCCTCCATCCCCACGTCGGCCAGCTGGTCGGCCACGTCGTAGTTGGTGCGGCCCACCACCACGATGTTGCCCGCCCCCACGATCTCGGGGTCGGCCGAGGAGAGGTGGAACTCCTTGTGGATGATGGCCTCGCCGGCGCGGATCTCGACCGCGGCCTTGCTGAAGGTCACCTCGGAGTAGCCGCGATCGAACTCCCGCATGATGCCTTCGACGCCCTTGGTGTAGCCGGTCACCACCACCACCTGCTTCGACGGATCGACGGTGCGGAAGGCCTGGTGGATGCGCTCGTCGATGGTGAGCGGGTCGTCGTCGTCGAAGCCGGTCAGGTCCATGAAGATGGCGGAGACGCCCTTCGCCCGCAGGATCTCGACGCTGTTGAAGGCGCTGTGCGCCTCGCCGATGGCGGCCAGCATCTCGCGCGCGGCGAGGAGCACGTTCTCGCGCTTCAGGTAGCCGCTCGCCAGCACGTGCCGCATCGAGTGAAGGTACGCCTTCAGCGCCGCCATGCGCTGCTCGATGAAGCTGTTCGCCACCCCGAGCGGCAGGCCGATGGGCGCGAACCCCTCGTTGATCGCCTTGAGCTTGGCGGTGACCGCGTCGAGCGCGGCGCCGTAGTCGCCCCCGGAGGTGAAGCGCGCGTATACGCCTGGCTCGCCGGTCTTCTTGTGCTCGAGGAGCTGGTTCGTCACGCCGGCGTAGGCGGAGACGACGTAGACGCGGCCGTACACGCGGGTCGGGTCGCGCAGCATGATGTTCCGCAGCACCTCGTCGAAGGCGGACATCGAGGTGCCGCCGATCTTCTCGACCGTGATCATGGACGCAAGGTAGCCGTGAACCCGGCCCCCGCGTCAAGATGTCCCGCTCAGATCAGCGGGTTCGGGCCCGGACGCCGGCCCGGGAGCGCGGCGCCACCGCGCCTGCGGCGGAGGACGGCGCGAGGACGGCGCCGTGCTCGCGCAGCGCATCGAGGGCCGCCTCGAGCGTGAGGTGGGCCGCATTCCGCCGCGCGCTGTCCGGCATGGCGCGCGACCAGCTGCGCAGGACGACCGACTGCCGGCCGCGCTCGCCGGGCACGCTCGAGCAGTGGACGAGCAGCCCCGACTCGAGCTCCTTCGCCGCGCGGGCCAGGTCGCGCTCGGGCGGCCAGGAGTTCTGACGGCCCAGCGCATCGAGGTGCGCCTCCCCGGTGCGCTCCACTTCCTCGTACAGCCGCCCGGCCGCCGGGGAGAGCCCGGGCACGATGCGGGAAGCCCGATCCGGATCGCGCGCGACCCGCACCAGCGCCGGCCAGAGGCTGGAGTGGACGAAGGTCACCTTGCCGCCCACGAGCTTCAGCACCAGCACCTCGGGGGAGGCCTCGAGCGCCGTCGCGATGGCGAGGATGCGCTCGCCTGCCGGGTCGTCCGTCCAGCTCCCCTTCACCGGCCTCCCTGCCACCAGCTCCACGAGCGACGCCGAGCCGCCGACCGAAGTGAGCGGCAGCACCCCGCGCTCGCGGATCGAGGCGAGGGCTTGTTCCATGGTCTCGAGGGCGCGGTGGGGCATCCCTTGTCATTAACGCCGCTAAACTCCTCGTCAACTCCCATGGGTGGCGCGTGACCGGATCACACCGCGCGCAGGCCGCGCGGCGGCACGGGCACGCCATCGAGGTAGGCCACCCGCAGGCCCAGCGTGGCCGGCACGCGCACCCCCGGGGTGAGCAGGCCGATGAGGTTCAGCGGATCCGCGGCGGAGAGCTCCACCCGCTCCTGGCCGTGCCGCGCGGAGCGCCGGACGCCCCGCAAGGCCTCCACCGCGCCCGGCAGCGCGAACTGCTCGCCGGAGAAGCCGCTGACGAACCGGCCGCCGCGGAGCGTGCCCCGCTCCTCGCGGCGCCGCAGCACCCGCACCAGCTCCCGCCAGGGCGGCGCGTCCGCTTCCCGCGCCAGGAGGTCCCGGAAGACCACCCCCCAGCGCCGCAGGTACTGGTCGGCGCGGCGCTCGAGGAGCTCGCCGCCGGGGAACGCCGGCCGCTGCAAGAGCGCCCACCGGCCGCCCGCGGCTCCCGGCCGCCGCCGGCCCCGCGCTGTCCGGCCTTCCACGAGCGTGCGCAAGCCGGCGAAGCCGTCGCAGGTGACGGCGCCGGCGCTGACGAGCTCCCACAGCGCGGCGTCCACCTCCTCGAGCCTCCGGCCCGCTGCGGCGGCGAGGTCGGGCAAGAACGAGGCGCCGGCGCGGGCGAGCACGTCGACCAGGGCCTGCGCCTCCGGCCCGAGCGGCGCGCGCGGGCTGCCGGCGGCGGCGAGCCAGCCGAGGTCGCGCCGCAGGGTGAGCGTCACCGGCGCGTGGCGGGTGGGCGCCGCCCGGCGCCTGGGCGTCTCCTCGGGCGAACCCACCACCGAGAGCCGGCCCCAGGCCACCTCGCCCTGCGCGCACAGCTGGTCGAGCGCGGCCGCCTCGTAGCCGAAGAGCCGCGCCGGCAGGATCTCCCGCTCCCACGCGCCCGCCGGAGCGTGGAACCCCTGCAGCTGCTCCACCACCTCGCACAGCCCCCGCGCGCCGTGGAGGAGCTGGCCCGGGAGTGCGTGCTGCCAGCGGGTGAGGAAGCGCAGGAGGTCAGCCGCGCCCACCGGCTCGATCTCGCGCCGCAGGCGTCCCAGGGTGAGGCGGTGGATGCGCGCCAGCAGGCCGCGCTCGCACCAGTGCGGCGCCTCGGAGGTGTGAGGCTCGCCAGCCAGGAACTGGCCACGCAGCACGGCGCCCTCGAGCTCGAGCGCGAGGAGCGCGTCGCGCACCAGCGGCGGCGCGAGGCCGAGCCGCTCGGACAGCGCGGCGGCGGTCACCGGGCCGAGGTGGGCGAGCCAGCCGCGCACGACGGCGGTCGCCGCCGCCTCGGGCGAGTCGGGCCGGGCCTCGGCGGCGAGCGGCGCGAGCGGCGGGTCGAGCCGCGCGGTGGGATCGAGCGCGCCGAGGAGCGCCACCCGCTCAGCCGCTACCCACGCCTCGCCGGTCGACCGCCGGGCCCGGGCGGCGCGGCCGTCGGTTACGAGCCGCTCGAGGAAGCCGGCCCAGCGCTGGCCGTCCCGGGCCGGCACGAGACCCACCCCGAGCAGGAGGTCGTGGAGCTCCTCCTCGTCGCGCAGGTCGGGCCAGACCTGCTCCGCGATCTCCTTCACCGCCGCGGGATCGAGCGCGCCCAGCTCCGCCAGCTCGCCGGCGGGGAGCGTCCGGCGCAGCGCGACCGCCCGGGCTCGGCGCTCCTCGAGCGGCGCGTCGTCGAGGAAGGCCCAGGGCCTCGCGCCCACGATCTCGTGGGCGAGCGGCGAGGGCTCGGGGGTATCGCGCGCCACGAGCCGCAGCTCGCCGCGCTCGATGCGGCCGAGGAGCCGCGCCAGGCCCGGGTAGTCCATCGCCTCGTGGAGGCAGTCGTGGAGGGCCTCCTGCACGAGCGGGTGATCCGGCGCCTCGAGGGGCCCTGCGTGCTGGTCGGCGTTGTCCTGGCAGGACACAGCGAGCGGGAAGACCGCCGCCAGGAGGTCGTCGGCGCGCATGCGGGCGAGCGCGGGCGGGAGCTTCTTCCCGCCCCGCATGCGCGGGATGGCGAGGGCGCGGGTCGCATCCCAGCGCCAGCGCACCGGGAACATGGGGGCTTGCAAGGCGGCGGCGGTGAGGACGTCCTCGGCCGAGCGCGCATCGACCAGCTCGAACACGCTCTCCAGCGGGAAGCTGTGCTGCGGGCCGAGCGAGAGGAGCACGCCTTCGTCGGTGGCGGCCGCCTGCAGCTCGAAGTCGAAGGTGCGGCAGAAGCGCTTGCGGAGCGCGAGCCCGAGGGCGCGGTTCAGGCGCGCGCCGAACGGTGCATGGAGCACGAGCTGCATCCCGCCGCCCTCGTCGAAGAAGCGCTCGGCGACCAGCGTCTCCTGCGTCGGAAGCGCCCCCAGCACCGCCCGGCTCGCGGCCAGATACTCGACCGCTTGCCTGGCGCCGTCCTCGGGCAAGGCGCCCTCCGCCGCCAGCCAGGCCACGGCGCCGTCGCGGTCGGCGAGGCGCGACTCCACCTCGGCCCGGAGGTCGGACACCTCGCGCGACAGCTCTGCGCTCCGCCCGGGCGCCTCGCCCAGCCAGAACGGGATGCCGGGCGGCGCGCCGTGCGCGTCCTCCACCCGCACCACCCCCGTCTCGACCCGCCGGATGCGCCAGGAGGCATTTCCGAGCAGGAAGACGTCGCCGGCCAGGCTCTCCACCGCGAAGTCCTCGCTGAGCTGGCCCACCACCACGCCCTCCGGCTCGGCCACCACCTGGTACTGGGCGCTGTCGGGGATGGTGCCGCCCCCGGTGAGCGCCGCCAGGCGGGCCCCGCGCCGGGCGCGCACCTTGCCGTGCACGCTGTCGCGGTGGAGGAGCGCGCCGGCGCGCCCGCGGCGGGTGGCGATGCCGTCGGCCAGCATCATCACCACCGCGTCGAAGGCCGCCCGGGGGAGGTCGCGGTAGGGCCAGGCGCGCCGGAAGCGGAGGAAGAGCTCCCCTTCGTCGAGCGCGGCCTCAGCGCTGGCCGCCTCGGCCACGAGCTGCTGCGCCAGCACGTCGAGCGGATGGGCGGGGATGGCGGTCTCCTCGATGCGGCCCTGCCGGGCGGCGCGCACGAACGCGGCGCACTCGACGAGCTCGTCGCGGGAGAGCGGGAAGAGCCGGCCCTTCGGCACGGCGCCGCGCCAGTGGCCGGCCCGGCCGACGCGCTGCACGCCGGTCGCGATCGCCCCGGGCGAGCCCAGCTGCACCACCAGCTCCACCGAGCCGACGTCGATGCCGAGCTCCAGCGAGGCGGTCGCCACCACGCAGCGGAGCCGCCCGTCCTTCAGGCGCTCCTCGGCGTCGATCCGGCGGGCGCGCGCCAGGCTGCCGTGGTGCGCCGCCACCGCGTCGGGACCGAGCCGCTCCCCGAGCGCGTGCGCGGCGCGCTCGGCGAGCCGCCGGGTGTTCGCGAAGACGAGCGTGGTGCGGTGCGCCCGCACGAGCTCCGCCACCCGGTCGTAGGTCTCCGCCCACAGCTCCTTCGAGGCGACTCCCCAGAGCTCGTCCCGGGGGATCTCCACGGCGAGGTCGAACGCGCGCCGGCGGCCGACCTCGACGATCGCGCAGTCGGGCCTGCCGTCCTCGCCGACGCGGCCGGCGCCGACGAGGAAGCGCGCCACCTCCTCGATGGGCCGCTGGGTGGCGGAGAGGCCGATGCGCTGGGGGCGCTCCACCGTGAGCGCCTCCAGTCGCTCCAGCGAGAGGGCGAGGTGGGCACCGCGCTTGTCCCGCGCCACGGCGTGGATCTCGTCGCAGACCACCGTGCGGACGGTCCGGAGGAGCTCCCGGCCCCGCGCGCTGGTGAGCAGCAGGTAGAAGGACTCCGGCGTGGTGACGAGGACATGCGGCGGGTGGCGGAGCATGGCCTGCCGGCGGGCGGACGGCGTGTCGCCGCTCCGCACCATGACCCGCACCGGGGGGAGCGCCAGCCCCTCGGCGGCGGCGGCGGCACAGAGCTCGGCGAGCGGCTCTGCCAGGTTCTTCTCGATGTCGTTCCCGAGCGCCTTGAGCGGCGACACGTACAGGACCGCCGTCTCGTCGCGGAGCGCGCCGTCGAGGCCCTGCCGGACGAGCCCGTCCAGGCACGCGAGGAAGGCGGCCAGCGTCTTCCCGGAGCCGGTGGGCGCCGAGATGAGCGTGTCCCGCCCCGCCTGGATGGCGGGCCAGCCCGCCTCCTGCGGCTCGGTGGGCGTCTCGAAGCGCGCCTCGAACCAGCGCGCCACGAGCGGGTGGAAGCCTTCCAGCACCGCTCCCACATAGCGGCGACCGTCGTCCCCCGCTTTCCACGCCGGCCGGGGCGACGGTTGGTATGGTTCGGCCGTGCTCCTCAAGGAAACGGCGCTCGTCCGACTGCTCGGCCTCAAGATCCCGGTCCTGCTCTTCCTCGGCCCGCGGGTGCTCGAGCTCGACGAGGACGGCTGCGCCATCGAGATCCCGCTCGGCTACCGCTCGAAGAACCACCTCGGCTCGATGTACTTCGGCGCGCTCCACGCCGGGGCCGACCTCGCCGCGGGGCTGAACGCCACCCGCCTCATCCTGTCGCGGCACCGCCAGGTGAAGCTCATCTTCAAGGACGCGCACGCGGAGTTCCTGAAGCGGGCCGACGGCGACGTCGTCTTCCGCACCCGTAGCGGGCCGACGGCGACGTCGTCTTCCGCACCCGTGACGGCGGCCGGATCCGGGAAGCGGTCGAGGAGGCCGCTCGCACCGGCGAGCGCGTCACCATCCCGGTCCAGGTCGTGGCGACCGTGCCCAAGAAGTACGGCGAGGAGCCGGTGGCGCGGTTCACGCTCGGCCTGAGCTTGAAGGAGAAGTAGGGGATCGCCCGCGGCGGGGGATGAACCCCCGCCCTACGGCGGACATGTAGGGCGGGGGCTTGTCCCCCGCCGAGCAGGCAGACCCCGCGTTTGTTCGATAGGAGAAGACCGTGCGCACCGTCCTCCTCAGCTGCGCACCGTCCTCCTCAGCGCGCTCCTCCTCATCGCCACCCCGGGGCTCGGGGCCGCCCGAGCGCCCGCGCCCATCATCGAGGACGACTGGCCGCGCGCGCTCGCGCTCGCCAGGGCGAAGGGCCTGCCCATCTTCGTCGACGGCTGGGCGCCCTGGTGACACACCTGCCGCTTCATGCGCGCGAACGTCCTCCCGGACGTGCGGCGCACGCGGCGCGCCGGGCGGTTCGTCTGGCTCTCCATCGACACCGAGCAACCGCGGAACGCCGCCTTCCTGGAGCGCTTCCCCATCCAGTCCTACCCGACCTTCCTCGTCATCGACCCGCGCAGCGGGGAGCCGATCCTGAAGTGGCTCGGCAGCGCCAGCGCGGCGCAGCTGGAGCGGCTCCTCGCCGATGCCCAGCGGCGGCGGCGGAGCGGTCCGGAGGAGATCCTGGCGCGCGCCGACCGGGCGCAGGCCGAGGGCCGATTGGACGATGCCGTCCCGGCCTATCTCCAGGCGCTCGCCCGCGCCGGTCCGCGCTGGTCGCGGCGGCCGCGCGCGGTCGAATCGCTCGTGCTCGCGCTGTCCGCGGCCGGGAGCCAGCAAGCCTGCGCCGAGGCCGCGCGCGACGAGGCGCGCCGCCTGCCGCGCGGCGCCCCCTTCGCGAACGCGGTGGCGACCGGCCTCGGCTGCGCGCTCGCCGCCCCGGCCGACGCGCTCTGGCGTCCCCGCGCGCTCTCGACGCTCGAGCCGCTGGCGCGGGAGGCAGTCGCGCTCCCCGGGCTCCTCGCCGACGACCGGGCCGGGCTCTTCGACGCCCTCGTCGACGCGCGCGGGGTGGCGGGAGACGAGCGCGGCGCGCGAGAGCTCGCCCGCCGCTGGTGGATGTTCCTGGAGGACGACGGGCGCCGGGCGAGGACGCCCGAGGCGCGCGCGGCGCTCGACGGGATGCGCGTCGCGGCGGCGCGCGCCTGCGCCGATCCGGCCCGGGCGCTCCCAGCGCTCGAGGCGAGCGAGAAGGACCTCCCGGCCGACTACAACCCGCCCGCGCGACGGGCGGCGCTGCTCCTCGACCTCGGCCGGCTCGACGAGGCGCGCGCCGCGGTGGAGCGAGCGCTCCGGCTCGCCTACGGGCCGCGCAAGCTGAAGGTCTACCAGCTCGCCGCGAGGGTGCTGGAGCGCCAGGGCGACCGCGCCGCGCAGGCCGCGGCCCTCGACGAGGCGCTCGCCTTCGCCGGCACGCTGCCCGCCGCGCTGCGCGACGGCCAGGTGCTCGCCGCGCTTCGCGCCCGGCGCGAGCAGCTCGACAGGGCGTCGCAGTAGGGAGGAGCGCATGGGTTCTCCACCGGTGAAGGGATTCGGGCAAGGCGATCCGGCGCTCGGGCGCTGGGCGGAAGCGGTCTTCCAGCCCGAGGACGAGGTGCTGCGCGAGGTCCGCGAGCGGTCCGAGCGCGAGGGGCTGCCCCGCATCGCGGTCGGACCCATGGATGGGCTGCACCTGGAGGTGCTCGCGCGCGCCGCCGGCGCCCGGAGGGCGGTCGAGATCGGCACGCTGGGCGGCTACAGCGGCGTCTGCCTGGCGCGCGGCATCGGCGAGGAGGGGATCCTGCACACGTTCGAGCTCGACCCGGGCCGGGCGGACGTGGCGCGCCGCTCCTTCCAGCAGGCCGGCGTGGCCGCGCAGGTGCGGATCCACGTCGGCGAGGCCCTCGGGCTCCTCCCCTCGATCGAGCGCGAGGGACCGTTCGACCTCGTCTTCATCGACGCGGACAAGCAGGGCTATCCGGCGTACCTCGACTGGGCCGAGCGAAATCTACGGGTGGGCGGGATCGTGCTCGGCGACAATGCCTTCGCCTTCGGGCACATCCACGAGGCGGCGCCGTCCGGGGAGGACGCGAAGGCGGTGGCGCCCCTGCGCGCGTTCGCCGAGCGCCTGGCGCGCGGCGGGCGGTTCCGCGCGACCATGCTGCCTACGGCGGAGGGGCTCGCGCTGGGGGTGAAGATCCGGTGAGGTGCGCGGGACGGGGCGGCTACTCCCGAACGAGCAATGCCGTCCGGCTGCCACGGATGGCAGGGCGCTCGGCGAGGCGGAGCCCCGCGGCCGCTGCCGACTCGAGCGACTTCGCCAGCTCCTCTTCGGAGACGTGGCCACGCGGCTCGGCCACGAGCAGCCGCCCGCCCGGCACCAGCGCCTTCGCCACGTCCCTGAAGAAGGCGCTCACGTCGGCGAGCTCGTGCACGACCGCGAACGCGAGCGCGAAGTCGACCTCCCCGGCCAGGTCATCGACCTCGAGGCTGGACTCGCTGGCCCGACGCGTCTCGATGCGTCCTTCGAGCCCGGCGCGCTGGGCCCTCCTGCGGAGCGCGTCGAGCATCTTCGGCTGGAGGTCGATGGCGATGACCCGGCCCGTAGGACCGACGAGCCGCGCAAGGTCGAGCGTGAAGAAGCCCATGCCCGGACCCGGCTCGAGCACTCTCGCGCCGGTGGTCAGGTAGGGCGAGAGGATCTTGAGCGGGTCCTGCCAGAGCCGCCGCAGCGGGGTGACGAGAAAGTAGCCGAGCCACCAGGGGCAGACGCGGTGCGCCACGATGGGTCGATGATACACGCGGAGGCAAGGTCGCGCGCGGGCATGGCATGATCGCCGAGCCCGCCTCCTCCGACCTCCACCGCACACCGCCGCGCCTTCGGGCGCGCCAGAAGGGGCGCGACGAGCGGGCGCACGAAGCGAGGCCCGCCGACGCCGGCTGCCGCTCATCGCCCTGCGCCCTATCGTTGTCGCAGGCGGTGGTCCGCCTCGCCGGACGGCCAGCTTCGTCCAGGGAGGGAGCCGTGGAAATTCAGCTCGTGAACGTCGACGTCCGGTACCCGAAGGCTCCCCTCGTCGAGCCGACGGGGCGTCGCCGTGGACCCCGACTTCGCGACGAACCGCCGCCTGTTCTTCTACTACTCCCGCTCCAGCGCCTCGGGCGGCACGGACCTCGACCGCAACCGGGTGGTGTCCACGGTCCTGGGCGCGGACGGCAAGCTCGCGCTCGGTCAGGACGGGAAGGTCGAATCCGCGCTGAAGGTCCTCATGAGCGGGCTGCGCGGCCCCGCGAACCACGACGGCGGGGCGCTGGCGGTGGGGCCGGACGGGAAGCTCTACGTCGGCGTGGGCGACTCCGGCTGCAACACGGGCGCGCCACCCGAACCCCCGCGCACCCCCGACAACTTCTTCGCGACCTGCCTCTCCAATGCGAACGGAAAGATCCTGCGGGTGAACCTCGACGATGGGACCGCCGCCGCCGACAACCCGCTGGCGGGCGTCGCGCCCGCGACCGCGTGCGGGGACGTCTGCGGTGCCGCGATCGGCGCAGCGCTGGCTCCCCCGCGCCCGGAGATCTGGGCCTGGGGGTTCCGCAACCCGTGGCGCTTCTGGTTCGATCCGCAGACCGGCCGGCTCTGGGTGGGGGACGTCGGGGAATCCACCTACGAGGAGATCGACGTGGCGGTCGCCGGACACCACCGCGGCTGGCCCTGGCGCGAGGGGCCGCACGGCTGGCCCACCTCGAAGTGCCGCGAGGTCGTGCCCGACACGGGGGGACTGCGTGGATCCCGTCTACCACTGCCGGCACGGGGCCGCGTCAGGTGGGATCGACGGCGACTGTCAGTCCATCACGGGCGGCGCCATCGTGGA
>WNGR01016047.1_pt1 | contig 13972 bp, 17 predicted proteins | sample 5407581 | NCBI WGS metagenome assembly WNGR01 (sample SAMN13153383, study PRJNA577476) | soil metagenome | isolation source: 80 cm soil or saprolite under Garry oak tree replicate 2 | place: USA:California | collected 2016-06-15 | reverse complement strand
GGGTGAAGGCAAAGGTGGCCGGGGTGGTGTGCCGCCGCTCGGAGGCGGGGGCGGCGGCACACCGGGCGCTGGGGCCGCGACGTTGGTTCGCGTCTGTCGCAGGTCCCCTGCGCCGTCTGCCCGCTGGCGCGGCCGGGCGCCGGGCGGGCAGTGCGGCGGTCAGCTTCCCGGTTCGTGGGCCATACGGCGCGGGGGGCGCCACATCGACCAGAACGGGGTGCCGTCGGGCAGCGTGAACCGTCGTTGTGTCTCGTAGCAGTGCCGGGTGTAGAGGTCGCGGCTGCCAGTGGTGCTCGCCTCCAGGTAGGCGGGCATGCAGATGCGGTCGAGGTGTGCGTGGTGGTGGCGCAGCAAGGCGGTACCGCGTCCGGTGCATTGCCAGGCGGGCGCCACAGCCAGGAAGACCAGGTGATGATGCGGCGCGCTTGGATGGTGGCGCTCGAACAGGAGGTCCAGCACGTTGAACCGATCGGTGTGCGGACCACACGCGGCAGCGAGGCGCTGCTCGTAGTTCTGCGGCTCCGGGATGGGCCGGTCGCGGTGCAGCCACACCGCTACGCCGGTCCGATCGGCTAGGACGTCGACGTGGCCGTGCTCCAGGGCATGGTCGACCAGGATGCGGAAGGCGCCGCGCAGGACCGGTAGCCGCTGGTCGGGCTCCGGGACAAGCCACGCGGTGACCGTCAATCCGGCGAACGCTTCGGCAACCAGGTCGGTGAGGCTGTCCGCTTCGTCGGCGGCGGCCGGCAGGATGGGAACGTCGGCGGTCATGGCGGCGCCGCCTGTCACCGTGCGAGGCTCGTGGCTGTGCCGAGCGGCGCCTCTCCGGCGGCGGTCCGGCCGGTGGCCGCGTTGGCTCCCAGCCCGATGGAGCCGTAGGCGCCGGGCTTGGTGACGCGGAGGATCTGCGCCCAGACGATTCCCACCACGGCGGCAACGGCGTAGAGGCCCGGCAACACCCACCGCAGCGAGGACGTGGGGGCCACGCCGAGCAGCGATGCGTAGTTGGACAGGATCAGCCACAGCACGACGAGCAGTCCGATGGCGGCCAGCGCGGGTGCGACGACCCGTCGCCAGAGGGACTCGCCGTCGGGCTTGCGGGCGAAGAATCCGATCACCGATGCCGACGTGGCGGCGATGAGGATGAGTACCCCTAGCCCACCGGTCATGCCGGTCCAGAAGAACAGCTTGACCAGCGGATCGAGCCCGGTCATCGCGTAGACGACGATCACCGCGAGGCCGATGGCGGTCTGGACGGCGGAGGCGACCTTGGGGGCGCCGGTGCGCAGGCCGGTCCGAGTCAGGACACGGGGTAGCACGCCTTCGCGGCCCAGTGCGAACGTGTATCGGGCGACCGCGTTGTGGTAGGACAGCATGGCGGCGGCGACGCTGGTCAGCATCAGCACGTGACCGATGTCGACGATCGCGGTGTTGCCCAGGTGGGCGGCAGCCACGTTGAAGATCAGGTCTGTGCTCTGCTGTTGGGCTGCCTTCACCACGTTGTCAGGTCCGACGGTCACTGACATGGCCCACGAGGTTCCGGCATACAGCACCGCCATCACGGCCAGCGCGAGGTAGGTCGCGGCCGGAACGGTACGCCGAGGGTCGCGGGACTCCTCCGAGAACACCGGCGCGCCCTCAAATCCCACATACCCGGTGATCGCCGTGACCAGCACCGTACCCACGGCAGGGCCAGCGAGGCTGTGCGGCGACAGGGTGGCGACGCTGACGTGCCCGCCCAACGGGTGCATGAGGTCAACGATGTCGAAGACGACCACGACGACGATCTCCGCGACCAGCAGGACCGCCAGCACACGGCTGTTCACGTCCACCCGCAGCACGCCGAGGATCGCGGTGAACAACCATGCGACCAGGGCGCAGACCCACCACGGCACCGACAGGCGGCGCAGACCCACCACGGCACCGACAGGCCGAACTTGTCCTGCAACAGGCTTGACCCGATCGGCCCGAACGCACCGTAGAGGCCCACCTGGAGCAGGTTGTAGGCCACCACCGCGACGAACGAGGCACCCACGCCTACGGTCTTGCTCGCCCCCCTGGCGATGTAGGTGTAGAAGGCACCCGCATTGGTCACCCGGCGGGCCATCGCCATATAGCCCACGCAGAACACGGCCAGGACCACCGCCACGATCAAGAAGGCGAGTGGGAAGCCGGTCGTGCCGGTAACCGCCCAGCCGGTGGTGACGACACCACCGACCACCATCAGCGGCGCGGCTGCGGTCAGCGCGAACATGATCACGTCGAAGATGCCGAGTCGGTTGGTGGCTAGAGCCGCCAACACCGTGCTTTGCCGAGTCGTTCGAGCCATGGCGCTCTCCACAAGGTATAGGTAACGGGGGATGCGGGACGGGTCATCGTCGGTGGGACAGGATGGCGTTGCCGACCTGGGCCTGAACCGTAGGCGTGGGTGCCTCGTTCGTCGCGGTGGTGGCCTACAACCTGCTCCAGGTGGGCCTCTACGGTGCGTTCGGGCCGATCGGGTCAAGCCTGTTGCAGGACAAGTTCGGCCTGTCGGTGCCGTGGTGGGTCTGCGCCAGGAAGGCAAGCCAGACGTGGAGATCGTGCTGCTCGGATGCGAGCCGCTCCAGGACGCTGTGTGCCAACACGTCCCACGGCGGCTGGCGGTTGACGACCGCAAGCCGCCCGGCGTCGATGGTGATGTTGCCCCAGAGCATCAACTCGCCGAGCAGGGCGCCAGCCAGCCCGACGCCCATCGCCGATGGATGCAGTCCCAAGCGGCAGGTCCGATCATCCAGCGCGACCAGGAAGAAGTCATCAGCGAGCCACAGCCGCGCATCGCCGGGTCGAGTCACCGCGCACCTCGACAGCCGGTCGGCAGCGCGGCCGGTCGCAGAGCACCGGCCCCGTTGCCGTGGGCACTGGACGGGCAGATCACGCGGAGCAACTACGCCCCCGCCCTCGCGCCGGGGCTGCGGCAGCGTGCCGGCCACATCGGCGGAAATGTTCATGCGCGGAAAGCGCCAGTGCGCAGGGCCACGGAATCTCGCACACCAGGCAGCGGGGACGTGCAACGCTGAACGGCGGCCAGCAGAAGCCCCACTCGATCCATGCGCGGTCGGCCTGATGCGTGCGCCACACCGCGCCCGCCTCAGCGCAGGCGACCTCGCGCACGCGCTGAGCGCGGTTCGTCGTGTCGCACGCTCCCGAGCCGTGGTCGAGAGCCGCACCCTGGCGCAACCGGTGCATGAAAATCACCGCCGACCTGGCGGCGTCAGCGGCCGTCGACCAACCGGGCGGCAGGCGCGGCGGGGACGACCCTGGCCGGATCGCGCCCACACCGCAGAGGACGCGTCCAAGCCGCGCACCTTGGTTCCGTTTTCGCGTGACCGGCGTGATTGGCTGCGCGGCACTGGCGCCGTGCCGGTGCGGACACGCGTCGCCCTAACAAGTGCTCGGGGGTCCTCGCCCGCCGCGAACATCAGCGAGGAACGCAGGTTAGAGACGATCACGGCCATTCCCGCCACACCTCCTGCCGCCGAGCTGCCTTCGCCCACGCCGCGTACGCGCATATCCATTCGTCACCGCACCTGGCACAACGACGGCGTGGAAAGCTGATCGGTGAAAGTGCCCACCGGAAGGCCACGGGGCGTCGGTCAGGCCGGTGTACTTGGAGCAGCCGCGAGGCGTGCGAGATCCGCCGCGACCGCGGCCACGTGACCTCGCCCAGACCCGGCACTGCCTCCCGAACCTCATCCGGGCCGAGCAACCGCTCGGGGTGGGCGGCGCCGCTGTGGCCCGGCGCATGCGGTAGCGTCGGGCCGCGTCGAACGCCCGCCCCGGCCTCGCGCGAGGTGGTGCTCGTCATCTCGCCCCCCTCCCGGGCCACCCGTTGTGCGTGGGTCGGCCAGGGTCCGACTTCCCGACGGGTCCGGGCCGGCTTCCAACGAATGACGCTTGTTGATGTCGCTTGGTGTACGTCCACGATCACGGACAGTCCAGCCGTGGGGAACGCCGACTAACTGGGCGACTTACCGGGCGAGAAACAGGGAGACTTAGCGGGCGACAGGGCCGTGAGCAGCCAATTCTTTCCAGGCAACGATTTGGGAGGTTTCGCGCCAGCCCGTGCGGGCGTTACGCTCGCCCACGCCGACCGTCACGAGATGCGGTCTGCCGCATGCCTCGTCCATGTCTGCCGGAGGTGCGATCCGGTGATCAGTCCCTACGTGCGCCGCCGCCGTCTGGCATTGGAGCTGGTCCGGCTGCGCGAGGAACACGACTACTCCGCCGACAGGCTCGCCAAGGCGATAGGCGTGGCGCGTCAGCGCATCAGCCGCGTGGAGAACGGCCATGTCCGGCCCGACATTGACGAGATCATGCGGATCCTCGATGTGCTCAACGTCGGCCAGAAACGCTGGGACCAGATCATGACTATCGCCCGCGAGGCACAGGAGCGCGGTTGGTGGGAAAAGTTCGCTGACGAAATGGGGCCGCGCCAGGCGCTCTACGCCAATCTCGAAGCCGGTGCCCGCAACATCGACGAGTATCAGATGACCCTGCTTCCGGGCCTGCTACAGATTCCTGCGTTCACCGAAGCCAGGGCGCGAGCAGATCGAGGCGCCTACACCGAGCAGTTCGATCCGGCTCGCGCATTGGAGGCCCGCGCCGCCCGGCAACGGTTGGCAGCGCGGCCTGGCGGTCCGGCATACCAGGTGATCATCGACGAGATCGCCATCCGTCGGCTTGCCGCGCCACCGCCGGTCGTCGCCGCCCAACTCCACCATCTCGTAGACGTGGGCAAGAACCGCAAGAAGGTGACGATCAGGGTTCTTCCGCTTGCAGCGCCGATCTTCGGCCACGCCGTGCCGAGGTCAGCCTTCTTCACCTATCGTTACCCTGACTCGGGCGATCCGGTCGTGGTTGCCGTCGACACGGTGACCTCGGACCTTGTACTGACAGATCCGAACGAGGTGGGCCACTATCTGACCTTGTACGAGCGCCTGCTGGACGCCGCGCTCGACCCCGCCGACAGTCTTGACTTCCTCGCCGCCGTGGCGCAGGAATTGCCGCACGAGACAGGGAAACAACCGTGATGGAAGACCGCAACTTCTCCAACTGGCGCAAGTCTCGCCGCAGCGGCGGCGGGGACAATTGCGTGGAGGTCGCATTCGCCGCCGATGGCGCCGTAGGTGTCCGAGACTCTAAGGATCCCGCCGGTCCCGTCCTAACGTTTACCCCAACTGAGTGGGACGCCTTCACTGGCGGCGTGCGCGATGGCGAGTTCGATATCGACATTCAGTAGCCGCATACGAGTTGGTCGGGCCGACACGCTCGCGCTGCGCGGCTGTCGGCCCCTGCCGAACGACCGATCACGCCGACCAGCGCGCCTTGTGATCGTTCCGCTACCCCTGCCATGGCGCTGTCCACAGATCGTGGACCGTCCACTACGGGTCGGGCGCCTTTGATGGATCATGACCCGAGGGGAGGCTCAGCGCCATGCCGGACTCTCGCGAGTCCCCGAACCGGCTGCTGCGGGCGGCCCGCCGTCGCCTGTCGTCGCCGTCCGGGTCTGGGCGCCCGATGTCGCGGCAGGAGCTGGCCGACGCGGTCAACGCCTACCTGGCCGGCAGAGACGACGAACGATATCAGTGCGAGGCGACCCTCGACGCGAACCACATTGGCAAACTGGAACGCGGCGTACATCGTTGGCCTAACGCGGTCCGGCGCGAAGCCGTCCGACACGTTCTCGGAGTAGCTACCGACAGCGAACTCGGCTTCTACGTCGTTCGTGGACTGCGTTCGGCGTCGGCGGTTACAGTCGAAACATGGTCTTCGGATCTTGGATCGTCGCCGGAATCGCCGGATGAAGCGGCGGATGGCGCCGTGAGGCGGCGAACACTACTTGCCAATACGGCCGCACTCGGAGCTGGTGTTCGCCTCACGCCGCGTGCTCTCTTGTGGCAGGCCGCGCAGACATCGGCGGCCATTAGCGCCGCTGTTGAAGGCAAGCGTCCCGCGCCGACCACGCTCGATCATGCACGCGAAGATCTGCGGCGGCTGACGACTGACTACGTGGTGACCTCGGACCTTCCGCGGATCCTCACTGCGGCGCTGGTGCTGCGTGACAGGCTGGCCGGCATGATCGATCGGCGCGACGATCGAGAGCCGTATGTCTTGATGGGCGGCGTCTGCCTGTTGTTGGCGTCGATCTCCCACGACGCCAACGAGCCCGAGGCCGGCATGATCCAGGCCCGCTCTGCCGAGACGTATGCCGACCTAGCCAGGCACCCCGAGCTTCTTGGCTGGGTGCTGTGCACGAAGGCGATGATCGACTTGTGGCGGCATCGGCCCACGGATGTATTGGCCCACGCCGGACGCGGCGAAGCTGTCGGTCTGTCCGGCAGCGCCGGGCTGCGGCTGAAAGGGCTGCACGTCCGGGCTCTGGCTCAACTGAACCGCAAGGCAGAGGCAGCGGCGCTGGTGCGCCAAGTCGAACATGCCGCGCCGACGGCCGGTCGTCCCGGCTCCATGGCCGACTACGGTTCGATGTTCTCCTTCCCTGAAACTCGCCAGCTCTACTACGGGGCGGTCAGCCACGCCCACCTTGGCAACTACGCCGCTGTCGAGCAATGCGTCGCGGCCCTCGGCCACAACGACGAGCCACCCACCGGCAGCACTTGGCCGGTGAGTTGGGCACTCAGCCGCAGCTACCTGGCTCTGGCGCGGCTTGATGACAAAGGGCCCAGCGCCGGCCCGGACGCCGCCGCGCAGGCACTTAACCCAATACTCACCCTCCCAGAAGTGCAACGGATCAACCAACTCGGGCAGGTCATCTCCGATATCGACCGGCGCTTGACGGCCCCGAAGTTCCGCAACAGCCGGTCCGCAAAGGCGCTCAGGGAAGGTATCCGCGACTTCCGTCGACCTACTGCGATCGCGATCACCGCATGAGCAACAGGGCTGGCAGCGTGACGAAAGCGCACAGGCTCCTGGCACCGCGGATCGCCTACCTCGTCGGCACGCGTACGCCCGACGGAGAGGCCAACCTCATACCCGTCTCGAACGCCACGTCCATCTCTACCGATCCCCAGCTCGTCGTGGTCGCCGTGTTCAAGGATTGGCAGACGCGTGACAACCTGTGGCGAGCAGAGGGATTCACGCTGTCCGTGCCCACCATCGACCACCGCGAGGGCGTCTGGAAGCTGGGCGCACGCTACTCCCGATACGAGTACCCCGATCGGGCGACCAAGCTGCACGAATCCGGTCTGGCACTGGTCGACGATCCGAACCTGTACGGGCCGATCCTCACCGATGGCCTCGGATGGCTTTCTTGCCACATCGTCGCCCGGCCCGATTTCGGCGGCGACCACGGTGTCTTCGTCGGCGAGATCATCCACGTCGAGTTCAACCCCGAACATTTCCAGGACGACGGCACCCCGACAGGCGACCTCCACCCCCTCATGCAGGTCACCGGCAATCGCTTCACCACGACCGGTGAGACGACCACGATCGCGTACGGCCCAAAGACATGATCGAGGCCGTGGTGTTCGACTGCGATGGCGTCCTTGTCGACTCCGAACGCATCAACAACGAAGTGCTCGCCGACCTGGTCACCCGCGCCGGTCTGCCCACCACCGCCGAGGACAGCGCCGCCCGGTACATGGGCCGGTCTACCGCCGAATGCATCGCCGAGATCGAACACCAGCTAGGCCGCCGGCTCGACTTCGACCTCGCCACCGAGTACGAGAAAGAAGCCCTACGCCGCCAGCGCACGGGTCTTGCCGTGGTTCCCGGCATCGAGGAGCTACTCGACCGGCTGTGTGCGGCCAACGTCCCGATCTGCGTCGCCTCCAGCGGTACCCCAGACGAGATCGCCCTTCGACTCGCACTCACCGGCCTCGACCGCTTCTTCGGCGACCACTGCTACAGCGCCTCAATGGTGCCCCGAGGCAAACCAGCCCCCGACCTCTTCCTGCTCGCTGCCGGCAGCATCGGCGTCCATCCAACGGGCTGTGTCGTCATCGAGGACAGCCCGTACGGCGTGCGAGGTGGCAAAGCAGCCGGCATGACCGTCGTCGGCTACGCGGCGCTCGCCTCACCCCGTACTTTGCGCCGTGCGGGCGCCGACTACATCATCACGGAAATGGCTGACGCTGCTGCGCTGCTCGGGTTGCGAACCGCGAACACATCTTCATAGTCCGCGCGCTATCCAGCCGGGGCGCCGAGAGGCACAAATGCCATGACGGCGGTGCGTGAATGTATGCCACCGCGACGCCGGTCGTTCGGGCCAGGATCGGCGTCTTGTGATGGTACTGCGGCGCTGTCATGCTGGCGCTGTCGTCGGTGGACAGTCCAACCCAGGGTGCTGACCGGGGTCGGACCGCGCACCGCTGGAACGGGTCAAGGCTATCCAGACTCGGGGAGGTTCAGCGCCGTGAGCGAGCGCAGCAAGTCACCCAACCACCGGCTTCGGCAAGCCCGGCGGCGCCTGCGCTCCCCGTCCGGCTCAGGGCGCGTGATGTCGCGGCAGGAGTTGGCCGACGCGGTCAACGCCTACCTGGCGGGCAAGGATGACGAGCGCTATCAGCGGGAGGCGACCCTCGACGAAAACCACATCGGCAAACTCGAACGCGGCGCTCATCGGTGGATGAACGACATGCGACGCGAAGCCTTCCGCCACGTCCTCAAGGCTGCAACCGATGCCGAACTCGGCTTTTGGATCATCCGTGGATTGGATTCGGAGCCGGCGGCTACGGCCGAGGAACAGTCTTCGGGTCTTGGATCGGCTGCGGCGTCGAGTGATCCTGCGGACGGCAATACAAGACGGCCGCGCGTTGTAGCGCCGAGCGTCGACCTTACGGACGGAGAGTTCATCAGCATTCCCGTTCGGACGGCAAACGAAATCATCGCGTACGTGATCACTCGCCGCGCCTTTCTGGCAACGCTGGCGACGACGATACCCGCGCTCACGCTTCCTGAATGCATGGCTGCTTCTGTCGCGCCGGCAACTGCGCAGCTCAAGGATGTCGCCGACCTGCTGGTTCCCTCTGCGGGCGCCGTTGACAGCCGCCCCGCTGAACAGTCTAGCTTCGTAGCGGTGACGCGGCTGTTGGCCAGCCAACGTCAGGCAATCGCTCCAGATGCCTTGCTTAGTCTCGTCGAGGCTCATCGAGACTCCCTGGCAATGCTGTTCCGAAAGGCGGTGTCGGACCCCGTTCGCGGTGACATTGGCGCTCTCCTCGGCGAGACATCGATCGTCGCAAGTCGGTTGTGGAGCGCCGTGGGGAACCGCTCCCTGGCGATCGCGAACTGCGCATTTGCGCGACAGTTGGCCGACAAGCTGGACAATCCGATCCTTGGAGCCACCGCGCGGATTTTCGAAAGCAACCTACACTCGGAGGCCGCGACGCTCCTTGGTGCTGAAGGAGACGTTCTGCTCGGACTGCGAATGCTGGAAGAGGCTGCCGCAGTTGATGGCCTCTTGCCTCCAGCCGCACGCGCCCGAATCGCGGCCGAACAAGCCCAAGCATACGCAGTGTTGAAGCTGCAAGGGGAGTGCCGGAAGGCAATCGACCGCGCTCGAACGGCAGTTGAGGAGGTCGATGACACTGACCGGACGGGGCTGTTCAGCGATTGGAGTCCATCGCGACTACTCGTCTACGAGGGTACGTGCTGGCTATTTCTTGGCGAGGGCAAGAAGGCAGTTGGGGTGCTGGATCAAGCTGTTCGTCTACTGGAGACTGATCAGGGCAACGTCAACGTGCTGCTGGCCGCTCGCGTAGATTTGGCGAGCGCATACGCCGAAAACGGCGAACTCGAGGAAGGCTGCAAGCTCTTGGGCGAGACGTACGTCCGGATGATCGACATGGGCAATCGTAGAGGCATTGAACGAGCCCGGCGGGCCAGGGAACGGCTTGTCCCTTGGGAGCGCGAGCGGGAAGTCCGTGAATTGGATGAGCGGATAGGCAACCGCGAGCGTCACTAAGTGTCGGTACCCGATGATTGCTGAACCAGAGCTATGACCGTGGCAACTACGACATCCGGCGTCAGGCGATCGAGCCCATACGGTGCGCGATGGCCACCACATGGAACCCTGCGTGGCGAGCAGTTGCAATGTCGTTCGGGGCGTCACCGATCAATACCGTATGGCGCGGATCAAGAGACTGACGGTAATGCGTCGCGAACCGCTGAGCGATGACTCCTGGCAGTTCAAACCGATCCCTGGCGTCTGAACCAAAGCCACCAATGCTGAGATCAATAAAGCCGTCAAGCTCGGTGACGCTCAGCTTGACCTCAGCCGCAGCCCGAAGGTTCCCGGTCAATACGGTTTGCACGAAGCCGGATTGATGTAAGGCCGCGATCGTATCAGCGGCGCCCGGATAGGCGGGTTGCTCTCGTGCGAGTTCAACGCGTCCCTCGGCCATGACCTGCGCCAGCACACTGTAAAAACGCGGTATCCCGTTCTCGGCTGACTGCGGCTCGACGCCTGAGCAGACTGCCGTATCCACGACGATGGACTCGTCCGTATAGCCGTGAACCCGTTTGTCAGGAAAGACGACCTCGTCTTCCTCAATTTGGTAGGTACGAGCGACGGACCTTCGCAGCCAACGAAGATCGGCGGGGATCAGGGTTCCGTCCACGTCCCACACTACAAGGCCCGCCGGAAGACTACTCATCAGACGATTGTCCCAGAGCCAGGACCGGTGCTGCGCCCCGACCTTCACCAACTCCAGCGCGGCAAACACCCTGGGCCACGCTGACGACCTACCGTCGCGAGTCATCAGGGTTGCTTGAGTTCCAGATGGCTGAGCACCGGGCAAGAAGCTGGCTGGCCGTCCCCTCGCTCCGGCAGGCACCCTCGATCGCATGTATCTCGGCGTCGGGCTCGTGGCTGGGACCGCTGGTGCCGGTACAGGAGTGTTTGCTACGGCCTTCGCGCTGTCCGTGCCACCCCGAGGCCACCTTCCGCGCCCAGTGCTGCGGCCGTTTACGGACCGGCAACGGAGCCGGGCGACGCTGACCGGTGCGGTGATATCGGGCGTCGTCTGCATGATCGTCGGTACGGTTCTTGGCTCCTCGCTCGTCATGCCGGCGTACTGGCTCTGCGGCCTGCTCGGTGTTGCCTTGGCGATCGTGGATGTACGTACCCGGCGCCTGCCCTACGCGATGACCGGCGTCATGTACGCCTCGTGCGCGGTGGCCCTCGGGCTATCGGCAGCCAGGAGCGGTGACGCGAGCCCGCTGGTCCGAGCAGTTCTAGCCGCTATGCTGGCATTCACAGGCTTCCTTCTGTTGGCCCTCGCCTTTCCGGGCCAGCTCGGGCTCGGCGATGTTGTCTTGGTTGGCTGGGTCGCCTTCTCGCTGGGCTGGTTCGGCTGGCGTGTGGCTGTGGTTGGCCTGCTCGCGGGCCTGATCATCCAGGCCGTAGTGGGGTCTTGTTTCTCGTTCGCGCAGGGCCGAGACGCGCGCTGCCGTTGGGGCCGGCGCTGTTGATCGGATGGTTAGTCGCCCTCTTGGCCGCCGCCTGGTGATGTGGCGACCCGTCGACCTGGAACGTTTCTAGGCTAGTCAGTGGTCCAGCGAGTCGTTGTGGGCCTCGCCCCACGCCTCGACTTGACGGAGCAGGCCGACCAGATCCCGTCCCTTGGGCGTCAGACGGTAGACGGCAGTGTCGCCGTGGTGTTCGAGGAGGCCGTTGTCCTGCAATTTGCGCAGGCTATCGATCAGCGTGCTGGGGTGCACCGTCTCGCCGGACGTGACGGTTACGATGAGTACCAGGGCCGAGTAGCGGAGTGGGCCATCGGCAAGGGCGGTCAGGGCCTCGATCGAAAACTTCGGCAGGACAAGACCGATGGTTTGGTGGATCAAGAAGTATTTGGACAACGCGACTCACCTCCCCCGTACACAAGCGCGCATCCTTCCCCCCAAAGATCGAGAGAGAATTGTACTTCTTTCCAGCGAAGATCGTAAACATTTTGCCTGTTCGGCTGCCCCGCAGCCTCTATCTTGGCAGCCGACCAATCGCCCGTGGGGACAAGGCGGCGACCCATTTTGCCTATTGGATAGCGAATTGAGTATTAGGAGAGAATTGTCTATTACCTTCTGGTCGGCCGGCCTCGTTGACGCCTGGCATGACCAGTGGTCATTGGAAGGTGCTGCCGCCCCCAATTCTCGATCTCGCCGAGCGTACTTGCGAGTCCCGTGCCTGCCGCAGTAAGGGTGAAGGACGTGTCCGGGGTGGGTGGCGTGTCCCAGGTGCCGCCGCCGGCCTGGCGGATCTGGCCGGCTGCGGCCAGCGACCGTAGGAGGGGGACGGGCCGGGAAACGCTGGCGGCTTGCAACTCGGCAAGTGTGGCCGACCCACCATGTTCGTGAAGCGAGATAATGATCTCGACCACCCCTGGTCGGGCGATGAGGTCGAGTAGGCCCCGACGGAGGCGTTCGCGGTCGCTCATGTCGTGGTCCGCCTTCCTGTGACCACAGTTTTGCGAGAGTGTATCGACGCTCAACTTACTCGCGAACTGTCAGGAAGGTGACAGTTCCCGGCGCCGTTGCCGTTTTTGGGGGCGGTCGGCAACTCGCCTCAAGGCGAGTGCCCCGGGGCGAGTGCCTGAAGGCACTCGCCCCGGGGCACTCGTGTCGGCCGGTCTGGACCGACGGCGGTTGTCGCGTTTTCAATGGGGTCTGCGAAGGTCGCTGCAAGGCGTCAACACGTACCCAGCGCCCGTTGGGTACGGCGTCGCCTAGCGGCGGCATGTCGCTCCGTTGCCGCAGGTGTACGGGGAGGTACTCGGTGCTGATCATTCGGTCGAAGGTTTTCCGCGCGACGCTCGTCCTGACTGCCGCCGCGCTGGCGCTCGCCGGCTGTCGTTCGGGCAGTCGGGGCAACCAGCCCACGGCGCCCGCCAGTTCGGTCACGCCCGGCGCCTCGGTCTCGACTGCGGGGCCTGGAGACACAGCGGTAGCGGCGTACCGGGGCATGTGGGCGGCGTTTGTCGAGGCGGCCAAGACCTCGGATCCGGATGCGCCGGACATCCGTAAGTACGCGTCGGACAACGCGTTGAAGCTCATCGTTGGTGGCCTTGTCAGCAACCGGGAGCAGGGCAAGGTGGTCAAGGGCAACGTCGTCCTCAACCCGAAGGCCACAACGGTGTCAGCCACCGAGGCGACGATTCTCGACTGCGTCGATGACACGAACTGGCTTGAGTACAAGACCTCCGGCGAGCTGTGGGACAACAAGCCCGGAGGCAAACACCGGACTACGGCCACCGTCAAGGCGGTCGACGGGACGTGGAAGGTCAGCTCCTTCAATCTTGAAGGGACGGGGACATGCTGACGGGAATGCCTCTGCGGCTGGCGGGTGCGGTTCTGGCCGGGCTCGTGGCAACCGCGCTGGTTGTCGCCGCACCTGCGTTCGCGGGAGGCGGATCAGGCAGCGTCGATTGCAGTCAGAGCACGGCGCAGAAGCCAAAGCCGGGCTGTGATGTCAATGCGCGGAGTGGGGACCATGACGGCACGACCACGGGCGGTGCAGGGGGCGGCCAGCGAGCGGGTGACGGGAAGTGCCGCGATCCGCAGGGTCAGGAGATTCCGTGCGAGCGTGACGGCGGCTGGGCGGGCGCGGACGGTTGCTACTACAAGCCGATTGATGGGCTGTCACCGGAGACCATCGCGGCGTTGGGTGGTCAGCCCGCCGGGGCTGGTGCCTGGTACGAGAAGACCTGCTACGGCACGGCCGGCAACGCGACGACGGGCTTCGGAGGCCCGGTGTGGCTGAACACGCCCCCGGCGGTGTCGCCGCAGGTATTGGCTAGGCAGGCGCGGTCGATGCTCGCGCTGCCGAATCCAACGATTCGAGTGAATCCCGCTGGTGACCAACTCGTGGGCCTGCCGACGTGGTTGTCGTTGGATCCGGCCTCGTGGCGCCCTCAGTCGGCGACGGCTTCGGTGCCGGGTGTGAGTGTTACCGCGACTGCGACGGCTACGCAGGCGG
>WNGR01039633.1_pt1 | contig 13973 bp, 10 predicted proteins | sample 5407581 | NCBI WGS metagenome assembly WNGR01 (sample SAMN13153383, study PRJNA577476) | soil metagenome | isolation source: 80 cm soil or saprolite under Garry oak tree replicate 2 | place: USA:California | collected 2016-06-15 | reverse complement strand
TCGCGGCCAAAGGCGGCGCTGTTCGATGCGGCGAAAGTCTCCGCGCCCAAGCCCAGCGAGGCCGCGGCAGATGCCGCGGCATTGGCCAACAAGGCACCTGCGAGTCTCGTTGCCCCTCCGCGCACGGTCTCGGATATCGCGGCCATTCTCGATCAGCAAAAGCCCGATGCCGCGAGAATTGCTGAACTGACGGCGACCGCCGATGCTGCCGTGCCCAAGGGTCTGAAAGGCCTCGAACTTGCCGATTTTTACTACAAGCGCGGTCAGGCGCGATCGCTGCTCGGCCGGTCGGATGACGCGGTTGCCGACGCCGAACTGGCGGTTAGCAACGGACAGGGCAGCGACTACAAAAACGTCGGGAGCCGTTACGAGCAATTTCTGATGCGTCGGCTTCGCGAGGTCGGCCAGCTCAAGCGGGCAAATGCATTGCTGTTCAAACAGATGGCCGCCTTTGCCACGCAAGGCAAAGGAAGGCTGTTTAGCCTGAATCACGAACTCACGGTTGGCTATATCAGAAACGGTGACACCAACGCGGCGGAAAGCTATGTCGCGCGCAATCGAACGCTGCTCGCTGAAGCGCAGCGTTGGCCGAGTTTTTCGATCTATGGCACGATCTGGCAGGCGACAATCGAGGACGGCAACGCCCGCGTTGCGGAATCGCGCGGTCGTTTTACAGATGCTGAGACCGCGTATCACAAGGCGTCCATCTTCTATACAGCGGCGTTGAAGACCCTTTCACAATGGGAAAGCAAACCGCCCGAGGGCGACATCGAGCGCGGCGTTGACTGGGCGCTCGCCCAGGAGGGCCGTGTCAAGGTCAAGCAAGGACGGGTTGGCGAAGGCGAAGCGGACGTGCGGCGGGCTCTGCTCAGCCGTTTAGGCAAGTCTGGGAAGTTTCATGCCGATACTGCCGGCATCCTTGCTGTGCTGGTTTTCGTGATTCAGGAGCAGGGACGATATCAAGAGGCTGAACAGCTTCAACGCCAGGTGATCGACATTTATCGGGGACTGGGGTTTGGCGTCGATTCAGGGCAGATGGTCGGCGCCCAGGTGTTCCTCGCTCAAATTCTCAATCTTGAGCGACGATACGACGAAGCCAGCAAGCTCTACGACCAGATCGACATCTGGACCGTCAAGTGGGAACCGTCGCGTCGCGAGGCCATCAGCGGTGGACTGGCGCGCGTTTCCATCATGCTGACGCAAGGCAATTACGATAATGCGCTCGAAATTGCCCAGCGCACCTTCGACCGTGAACGCGACAGGTCGGGTGACAAGAGTTTCAACACCGCCCTCACCCGCGGCTTTTTGGCCGTTGCGCTTGCCCGCAAATCCAAGACGACGGAAGCAATGGAGGCGTTCAAGGTGTCGATTCCGGTTCTGCTGACGGCAACCGGCGGCAGCGATGACGACAGCGGATCGACCGCAGCCGCGCGCGAGGGGCGCGTTCGCTTTGTGATAGAGGGCTACCTCCGCACACTCGCGCTCAATCCGTCGATTGGCCCGGCCAATGTCGCCGAGGAGACCTTCGGTTATGCGGACGTGTTGCGCGGCCAGTCGGTTCAGCGCGCGCTGCAGGCTTCATCCGCCCGCTCGGCAACTGATAATCCCGAACTGGCAAAACTGGTGCGTGCGTCGCAGGACGGCGAAAAGCAGATCGGTGCGGCCGTCGCCACGCTGAATAATCTGCTGGCATTGCCTCCGGCCGAACGCGAAGAAAAAGCCCTCGGGGCGACACAGGCCGAGATCGCCGCGCTGCAGACCGCGCGAACGCAAACGCTGAAAGAGATCGCCAGGAAATTTCCGCAATATGGCAACCTCGTCAATCCGCCGCCGCCGAACGCGATCGATCTGCAGAAGCAACTCACCGATGACGAGGCGTTGCTCTCGTTCTATTTCGGGCGATTCGACAGCTTCCTATGGGTGGTCAGAAAGGATAGTCCAATCCAGTTCGCGCGGATCAGGATGACGCTCGGCGATCTCAATGCCAAGGTCACCAAGCTGCGCGAAGCGCTCGAGCCAAAAGCGGCGATGATATCGGATATCCCCGCATTCGACGTGAAGCTCGCGTCGGAGCTCTATGATAGTTTGTTGAAGCCCGTCGAGGGCGGCTGGAAGCCCGCGAAAAATCTGATTGTCGTGACCAATGGCGCACTGGGTCTTCTGCCGTTATCGCTGTTGCCGACCGCGGCAGCGGAAGTGAAGACGGATGATGAACCGTTGTTTTCAAGCTACCGCAATGTGCCGTGGCTTGCCCGCACCCATGCCGTGACCATGGTACCGTCGGCATCGGCGTTGCAAACCTTGCGCAAATTACCGCCCGGCAAGGCGTCGCGGCAGGATCTGGTTGCCTTCGGCGATCCTTACTTCAGCAAGGAGCAGGCCGATGAAGCGGCAAAGGGCGACAAGCCGGTTCAGCTGGCGGATGCATCCGGAACCACGCGCGGCGCACCGTTGAAACGGCGCAGCAGTCCGCAACTCGAAGGGGCTGACAACGCCGACCTCGCGATGTTGCCGCGGCTGCCGGACACGGCTGACGAGCTGAAATCGATTGCGCTGGCGCTGCAAGCGGACCCGTCGAAGGTGCTCAATCTCGGCAAGGACGCCAACGAGAGCGCCGTCAAGAAGATGGATCTGTCGGGGTTCAAGATCGTCGCATTCGCGACCCATGGCCTGGTACCCGGCGAACTCGATGGATTGACGCAACCAGCTCTCGCTCTATCGGCGCCCTCGCTGTCGGGTTCCGAAGGCGACGGGCTCCTGACCATGGAAGAGATTCTCTCGCTCAAGCTCGATGCCGATTGGGTCGTGCTGTCGGCCTGCAATACCGGTGCCGGCGCGGGCGCCGGCGCCGAGGCCGCGTCGGGTCTCGGCCGGGCGTTCTTCTACGCGGGCACCCGCGCGTTGCTGGTGACCAACTGGTCGGTCCATTCGCAATCGGCGAAGGATCTCGTGACCGACCTGTTCAAGCGGCAGGCGGATGATCCGAAGCTGACGCGCGGCGAGGCGCTGCGGCAGGCGATGATGGCGCTTGCCGACGGCAAAGGTTACACCGATGCCTCGGGCAAGACTGAATTCGCCTACGCCCATCCACTGTTCTGGGCGCCCTACACGATCATCGGCGACGGCGGACGACGTTGACGCGAATCGGTGATGTCCAGTAACGTCCATACTGCAATGAATGGAGAACCATGTTCAGGCATCTTTTGACACTGACCTGCGCGGCAATTTTCGGCGCGGTGACGGCGATGCCGATTCCAGCTCGCGCGACACCGCTGATCACAGCGGAGGAAGCCGCGCTGCCGCCGCAAAAAGGCGCGATTCCGAATTCGGGACGGGGCATTACACGCGGCCCCAAAATTCAAGTGCCGGATGCGGAGGCCGGCGTGCAAACTTCGCCGATGCGTTTTCAGGTCAAGTTTCAGACGTTCGGCGGGTCGAGCATCGACCTCGAGGCATTGAAGGTCACCTATCTCAAAACGCCGGTCGTGGATCTGACACCGCGCATCAAGCCTTTCGCACTGCCGACCGGGATCGATATGCCGGATGCGCTATTGCCGCCTGGCGATCATCTGCTGCGGATCGATATCAAGGATTCGGATGGCCGTGTGTCGAGCATGAGTTTCCTGCTGAAGATAGCGCCTTAGCGCCGATGCGATGCCCGTTCTGCAACGCGGAAAAGGACGATCTGGCTCCGGTCTGCGCGACGTGCGGTCGTGACACCGCGATTCCGGAGTCGCTTATCACCGAGCGCGCCGAACTGTTGACGAAGCGCGATCGACTGCGGTCCGAACTTGCCGAGGCAAATGCACGGCTTGCGGCACGCCGCAGGCGTAAACCGGCTTAGCGTCCGATGGAATGTCCTTTTTGCGCAGAGACGATCAAGGACGAAGCAGTTGTTTGCAAGCATTGCAACCGCGATCTGAGAGTTGCCTTGCCGATCATCGCGGAGATTCAGGAGACCGTCCTCGAACTCGACCGCCTGCAGCGTCAACTCGACCGGGCCAACACCTCGCTGGCATTGTTCGACCGTCCAGCGCGGTTTCTGTTTCTGAATGGAGGCATATACGTTCTGCTGCCGTCGCTGCTGCTGCTCGCGGCTCACTACCTGGTGACGGTCGCGATGAATGTATCGCCGCTCTATTTGCGGATCGCCTCGGTGATCATTCCGATGCCGTTCGGAATGGCGGCGTTCGCGCTGAGCAAGATCGGATATCGGGGTGCGTTCGGCCTCGGTGCCTTGACCGCGGCGGTCAGCGTGACCGGCATGTTCGCGGTGGTCGCCTATCTCGATGGAACCTCGATGGTGCCCGCAACCCTGCAGACATCCTTCCCTCGACGATTGCATCGAGCGGGAAGCCGAACGCTGCTGCCTACCGAATGGCCCGAATGCTGGGGCAGCATGTCGGGCAGGAAACAATGCGGCGACGGGCGCGGCGCATTCAAGACCTGATGCAGACCGTAGGGCCGCTGCTCGGCGTGGTCGCGACCGCCGCAGGTTCGATCTATACCGGGCTGAAGGGCGTGTTCGGTCACTAGATATGTCCGGGGCGCTGCCTAGACGCCCCCGAACAGCGGACTCTCTTCACGCTGGCGACGCAGCCGCTGCGTACCAACAGCAGAGCGATTCACCGCTCGGAACCCGATGGCGGGACCGGCGGAAGCGCCGTGGCTTCCAGCGTGCTCCCACGAGGCTGATCGAGGTTCGATATCACAGGGGGGACGGGGCCAAAACGGACGCGATAAACCTGCAAATTCTCCATGACCCGCTGGACGTAGTTGCGCGTCTCGGCGAATGGAATGCGTTCCACCCAATCGATCGCATCTACCTTGGGATCGCGTGGATCGCCGTACTGTTTCACCCATTGCTGGACGCGGCCGCGGCCGGCATTGTAGCCGGCGAAGGTCATGATGTGGCAGCCACGATACTCGCGCAGCAGCGCGCTGAGTTCGGCCGCGCCCATCTGTGTGTTGTAGACCGGATCGGAGACCATCCGATCCCAATCGTAGGTGACGCCGAACCTTTTGGCGGTGTCGCGTCCGGCTGCAGGCGTGACCTGCATCAGGCCGACGGCTTTTGCCGGTGACGTGTCGCGCTGGTCGAACGCGCTTTCGGTGCGGGCGACCGAATAGACCACGCTGCGGTCGATTTCAGGGCCGACCGGGCTGTGCTGCGGCACCCCGATCATAGGGAAGGCGTAAAGGTCCAACGCCAGGCCGCGGGCGAGTGCTGTCTTGCCGATCTGCAGCATGGCGCGCGCATCGTTCCGGCGCGCGGTCAACTCGCCAAGTGCAACCAACGCAGCGACGTCGACGCTCTGCTCCGCGAGATCGGTCACGAAATTCCGGACGACGTCGCGCTCGCCAAGCTCATAGAGCATGTCGGCGGCGCGCACGAGTTCATCCGAAAGCGCGGGACCATTGTTCGGATCGGGCTGCAGCGGGGACCGCAGCTCAATTCTGTCAAGGCCGAGCCTGGCGCGCGCAAGCTGTCCGTAATAGGCCGTGCCATAGCGGGCGGCGGCTTCATAGTCAGCGCGCATCTTGTCGTGATCGCCGGCGGCCTCGGCGGCGCGACCGCGCCAGTAGTTCGCTCTTGCGAGCACGATCGGGTTGGCTGATCCGTCGTCGATATGAGAGAAATGCGCGCGCGCCGTCGCGGGATCGTTGCGATAGCGCAGCGCGATCCAGCCGGGCATGAAATGGAATTCTGCCCGGTAATTCTCGCTGGCCGGCAGCGCGGCGTTGCGCACGACCTGATAGGCGGTCTGGAACTCACCCAAATCGAGCAGCTTGCGGGCGAGAACCCGCCGCTCGCGCCACCATTCATCCGTGTCCTGCAGCGGCAAGATCTCGGACCGGGCTGCCAGCATCAGACGGGTCGCGTAGGCATACCGGTCGTGGCGCATCATCCAATGAATGCGGCACAGGGTGTAACCCAGATCCTGGCGAGCGTCGGTTGGAACGGCGTCGAGCAGATCGAGCGCCTTGGTCGAGCTCGCCGTGACCGCGGCGCAAGCCTTCACGATCGAGAGGTCGTCGTCTCCGAGCCGGCGCGCGGCACGCATCGCTCCCGAAAAATCCTTGGCGCCGATGCGCTTGTCCATGCGTGCCCGATGGTCGTCACGCGTGAGGATATCGCGGAACGCGTCGAGCGCATCGGCTTCGGCACGTTCCGACAGCTCATCGGAACGCCACGCCACGCTCACCTGACTTTGGGCGCCGTCACGGTCGCCGTCGGCAAGTAAAGCCCGCGCCAGCGCCAACCGGCCCTTGGCGCTTGACGGCTGATCCCCCGTGAAGCGCCGCACCGTCGCGGCATCGCTCCGATCCTGCCAAAGGCGCGCTTCCGCCCGCCGGCGCAGCGGGCCCATGCTCGGCCAATTTGGGTTGTCGGCGATGAAAGCCGAGTACCGGGCGAAACCCAAGTCACCATCCTGGTAACGCAGGATGAACCATTCGACGAGCTTCTGGGCCGCCGGATCGCCGATGGTTTTTTCGATGGCAGTCGCTTCGCCGGTTTTGCCCTTGCGGGCCAGATCGATCGCCTGCTTGACCGCCGCAAGGTCGCCGGTCAGTGGCGCGGCCGTCGCAGTCTGAGCGGGTTTTTCGACTGCGGGCGCCGGCTTGTGCCGCGCCGCCGCGACATGCTTGCTCTTCTTCTTGCTGGCGGCGTGGCGCTGATGGCCGACCTTGGTCGTCGCATTTGCCTTGCCGGCGTGCTGAACCTGCTTGTGGCGGGTGCGCGCTACCGCATCGTCAGAAAGCGCGACGAGCATGGCCAGGCTGAAAAAACAGGTGAGCGGCCGAAAGCGTCGGTTCATTCCGTGATCCTCCGCGAGCCCGGTGGCACGACACACCGCCTCATCGCAACTGTCACGTTTCGGCAACAGCGCGAGGAAAAACGCGGAGCCCCTTGGAACCAAAACCATTGCTCGTAAACCTGTACGAACTTGGATGTATCACCGCAGCATCACACCTTGCCCGAAGCGGCGCAAGACATGCCGCGCGCCTAGATCCCAGCCACCGACGACCAGACCTCCGACAGCTTGCGCTTGAGCGAGCCCAGCCGCGTCACGGGCACGGTTTCTTCTTCCTCTTCGGGCAGGCGAAGGCCGACGATACCGACCCTGCCGCCGCTCAGGCTGCGCGCCACCAGACCGATGGAGTCGAGCTCCAGCGACGCGCCTTCTTTCGGCGCATGATCGAGATGAACGTCGAAATAATCGGCAAGCGTAAGGTCCGATCGCTCCGGATCGACGGTCACGCCATAGGCTGTCGCAATGTCGCCAACCTTGATCTCGCCGGAGACGACAAAATCGCCGAGCAGATGCGGATCGGGCGCCGAACTCGGCAGCATGTCGACAAAAAACCGATCCAGCGCCTCGGCTTTCTCCGGCGGCGCCAACAGGTAGATGTAGTCGCCTGGAGCGACGGGGTCGGCCTCGGCGGGTGAGAGAATCCGCTGGTCGCGGATCACCAGCGTCGGCTTCGACCAGGATGGAATGAGCCCGCGCCGGAAATACAGGCTTTTCGCACTGACGGAATAGCCGACCAGCTGCTGCTCCAGCTGGCCGGGCAGATCAAGCTCCACACGCCGCGGCCCGCGATCCGCGCGCGGCAGCGCGACGTGCAGCCGCCGGGCTGCGACGGCCAACGTCCAGCCCTGCAGCAGCAGCGAGATGATGACGACGACGAAGGCGACGTCGAAATAGAGGTAGGCCTTTGACAGTCCCACCAGCATCGGGATCGACGCCAGGAAGATCGCGACCGCGCCGCGCAGGCCGGTCCAGGCGATAAAGGTCTTCTCCCGCCAGCTGAAGCGAAACGGCGCGAGGCAGAGAAACACCGCAAGCGGCCGCGCCACCAGCATCAGCACCAGCGCCACGATCACCGCCGGAATCACACTGCTCACCAGCCGCTGCGGCGAGACCAGAAGACCGAGCAGCACGAACATCACGATCTGCGCCAGCCAGGTCGCGGCGTCGAGAAACGTCACCACCGAATTGTGCGCGCGGGTCGGCCGGTTGCCGATGATGATGCCGGCGAGATAGACCGCGAGAAACCCGGAGGCGTGCGCGATCTGTGCCGCGCCGAAAATCACCAGCGCGGCGGTAGCGACAAAGGGCGCGTGCAGGCCCTGCGGCAGCGCCACCCGGTTCAGCGCCAGCACCACCAGCTTGCCGCCGGTGACGCCGACGATGGCGCCGAGCACCGCCTCGCGGCCGAATTCCAGCGCGACATGAAGGGTCGAGCTTTCGCCGATCGAAATGAGTTCGACCAGCATCAGCGTGAGAAATACCGCGAACGGATCATTGGTGCCGGATTCGACCTCCAGCGTCGCGCCGACACGCGGACGCAGGCGCAAGCCCTGCGCGTGCACCAGGAGAAACACCGCCGCCGCATCGGTCGATGCCACCACGGCGCCCACCAGCAGCGCTTCGGTCCAATTCAGATCGAGCGCATATCTGGCGACCGGTGCGGTGATCAGCGCCGTCAGCAGCACGCCGATCGTCGCCAATACCATCGAAGGCGCCAGCACCGCGCGAATGCTTTGAAACCGCGTTTTCAAACCGCCATCGAACAGGATCAGCGCCAGCGCCACCGAGCCGACCAGATAGGTGGTGCGGACGTCGTCGAACCGCAGCCGCCCGGGGCCGGAGTCGCCGGCCAGCATGCCGACGAACAAGAACACCAGCAATAACGGCGCGCCGAAGCGCAGCGCGAGCAGGCTCGACAGAATGCCGGCCATCACCAACGCCGCGCCGAGAAGAATGGCTATGCTGACTGAATCGAGAGAAGCCATGAACCTCCGCAATCATCGCAAATACCCGGAAAAATACTTGCAATCGCATCCTTATCGTCGCCACAGTTCAACGCCAACCCATTTCTGCGACCAGCGGCAATGTGCCCGATTTGCCGGCTTAACTCATTGCATTGGCGTGTTGTATCGATGGCATCGGCGCCGCGGTTGTGGGAATCTGCCCGATATTCGAATCAAGTTTATCCGACGCCGCCGGTCTGCCTTGAGATGAGATTTTGCCGATGGACCTGAATGACATCCCGGAAGTTCTGCAGTCCGCCGCGCGGTCGGCCGGCTTGGAGATCACATCGCCATGGTTCTACCTGCAGCTGGGGCTCATTCTGGCCAGCGCCGGCGTCGCATACGCCGCCGGTGCGGCGATCCGCGCCCGGATCGACCTGACCGCGCTTGCCATGGGCTGGCCGGCAGCGCTGCGACTGTTCATGCGCGTGCTGGTCGGCAGTGCCTCGACCGCGGTGTTCGCGGTGCTGATGACGCTGGCGCGCGTCATCATGCTGACGTCGACCTGGCCCAGCCGCAGCTATCTGCTCGCCGTCGCCGCCAATCTGGCCTTCGCCTGGCTCATCATCCGGCTCATCACGTCGGTCATTCGCAACGAATTTATCGTCCGGCTGGTGTCGCTGTCGGCGTGGCTGGTCGCCGCCTTGAACATTCTCGGCCAGCTCGATCCGACCATCGAAGCGCTCGACTCGGTCTCCGTCGTGCTTGGAGGTCTGCGGCTGACGCCGCTATTGCTGATCAAGCTCGGCGTGCTCCTGGCTGTGGCGCTGTGGTTGACCAACATCGCCAGCAACTTCGCGGAGAGCCGGATCACGCGATCCGGCGATCTGACGCCGTCGATCCAGGTGCTGCTGGTCAAGATGATCCGGCTGGCCCTGATGATATTTGCCGTCGCGGTCGTCATGAGCGCGGTCGGCATCAACCTCTCGGCGCTGGCGATTTTCTCGGGTGCCGCCGGTGTCGGTATCGGTTTCGGCTTGCAGAAGATCGTCGCCAATTTCATCAGCGGCATCATCCTGCTGGCGGATAAGTCGGTGAAACCCGGCGACCTCGTCACGATCGGCGACAGCTCCGGGCGCATCAGCGCGATGAAGACGCGCTATATCTCGGTCGCCGCCGGCGACGGCCGCGAATTCCTGATCCCCAACGAGGATCTGGTGACGCAGAAGGTCGTCAACTGGACCTATACCGACAAGAACACGCTGGTGAAGGTCAGCTTCGGCACCAATTACGACGCCGATCCGCGGCTGGTCTGCAAGCTGGCGATCGAGATTGCCGCGGCGGCGCCCCGTGCCATCAAGAGCAAGCCGCCGAACTGCATCCTGACCGAATTCGCCGAGGTCGGAATGAAGTTTTCGCTCACCTTCTGGATCGCCGATCCCGACGGAATGGACAATGTGAAGAGCGACGTGATGCTGTCGCTGTGGGAGGCGTTCAAGCGCGAGGGCATCCGGGTCCCCTACCCGGTGCGCGAAATCCGCATTCGCGGCGGCGCGCTGCCGGTCGAGACCACGGTCGAGGTTTCGAGCTGATGCGTATGCGCCTTGCCGCCAATCCCACCGTAGAAACACGGCGGTTCCGCTTGAGCCGGGACCACGCAGCGTCCCAACCTTGGCTTGCGCTCACAGCTCCGATCATTAAATTGGGTCTCCCAAACCGCCCATTGCAGTCCCCTACCCGCCAAACCATGATCAGCCCATGAGCTATATCGAAGCCACCGATACCTCCCAGCGCAAGACCGGGCAGATCAAGCTGCACGGGCCGAGCGGCTTTGCCGGCATGCGCAAGGCTGGCGCGCTGGTAGCCCAGTGCCTCGACGAATTGACCGATATCGTCAAGCCGGGCGTGCCGACCTCGCGGATCGACGATTTCGTCCGCGACTTCGCCTTTGACCATGGCGCCTACCCCGCCACCCTGATGTACCGCGGCTATCGCTATTCGACCTGCACCTCGATCAACCACGTGGTCTGCCACGGCATGCCCGGCGACCGGGTGTTGAAGGAAGGCGACATTGTCAACATCGACGTGACCTTCATCGTCGAGGGCTGGTATGGCGATTCCAGCCGGATGTATGCCATTGGCCCGATTGCCCGCAAAGCCGAACGGCTGATCGAGGTGACCTATGAGGCCATGATGCGCGGCATCGCCGCGGTGAAACCCGGCGCCACCACCGGCGACATCGGCCATGCCATTCAAAGCTTTGTCGAGCCGCAGGCCATGAGCGAGCCCGGCATGTTCTTCACCATCGAGCCGATGATCAATCTCGGCAAGCCGCATGTGAAGATCCTGTCCGACGGCTGGACCGCGGTGACGCGCGACCGTTCGCTGTCGGCGCAATTCGAGCATTCGGTCGGCGTGACCGCGAACGGCGTCGAAATCTTCACGCTGTCGCAACGCCACGCCGAGCGGCCGCCGACCGCGGCCTGATTTTCCGCAGGGCCACGCCGTCATTTGACAATTCGAGATTGCAAAAACTGACCGGCAGGGCATGTTGCGCCGATGTCGCCCATCATCTTGATGTGATGGACCTCCGTCGCTTCATCCGCTGGAAACATGCACTCAATACGCAACTCCTGCGCGGCGATCGTTTGTGGGGTTCCAACGGTTGTGACCATCGAGAAATAATTCAACGCGTGATCATCTTTGACAAAGCTGATGGGTATGATGGGCATGGTGCTCAGGGCCTTGGGAGCTTTCCACTCGGTTTTGACATCGGGATAGGCGAGCAGCGCAGCCAGTAGTTCCCGGATTTCCTCGTCGACAACGCGCCCGACGGATTCACGGTAGACGCGCTGGAACAAGCCTTGTGCCACATCCTCCCAGTTGGCAACGAACGGACGCATTCCGCCTGGATCGAACATCAAATGCAGCATGTTACGCGGACCGTCACGAGCAGCCATGTCGATAAAGCAATTGAAGAAGCGTGGCGCGGACTCATTGGTCATGAGCACGTTCCAGTAGCGGTCCATCACCATTGCCGGGAAAGGTTCATGCTGTCGCAGCATGCGTTGCAGGGCACTGGTGACGCTCTGCATTTCAGGCGCATTCCAGGCACCCTCGGAGTAGATCGGGGCGTAGCCGGCTGCCAGCAGCAGGGTGTTGCGGTCGCGCAAGGGAATGTCGAGCGCCTGAGCAATGACCGTCAGGGTCTGACGACCGGGAACGCTACGCCCGCTTTCAACAAAACTAATTTGCTTTTGCGACACGCCGGTATCGAGCGATAGATCGAACTGGCTTCTGCCGCGGACATCGCGCCAGTGGCGCAACAGCACACCCAGCTCGTTGGGTGGCGACCTGGTCTTGACGTTCGACGAATTCATCAGGCCCACCTCGCAACATGGTTCGAGTGATCTAGCAGAAGTACACGCCGGGCACTAACGGCATTCATTCTCTGCTGTATTGAACGGCATGGCTCGGCGCGACCCGAATCATACCGTTCATCTCGCCTTGGCGGTAGACCAGGCTTGCGGCTTGAACCGGTCTTCGATCGGCGTGCCCGCCATGTTTGTCGTCGTGGCGGCCATCGTGGAAATGCCGACGCCTGTAATCACTTCCAGAATCTGGACCTTCGAATATCCAGCCGATGTGAACTTCTCGATATCCGCCTCGGTCACATTCCCTCTCTTTTCGAGAAGGGCTTTGGTCAGTGCCGAAAGCGCAGCGTACTTTCGGTCTTGCGGCAATTTCCCGTCACGGATGGCCTTGATCTCGCTCTCCGCGACGCCATCCTCGATGGCGAATGTGGAGTGAGCCGCAACCGTCCACGGGCACTTGATGGTGACCGCGTTGGTGAGCAGCAAGATCTGCTTCTCGCACTCGTTGAGGCTCCCGCCGTGGAAGCTGCCGAAGCTGCCAACAAACCCGTTGAGAAGAACCGGGCTATTGGCCATCGTCGCCATCACATTCGGTATGAAACCAAACCTGCTTTCCAGCGTCTGCAACGTGGGCCTGGATTTTTCCGGCGCCGATTCGATCGTCTGAAGCGTAAACCTCTGCATTTTCCCGATACCTTTATTTCTGCGTTGAACCTGGCTGCTGCTGTACATCGATGGCGCGCACTGGTTCAATTACATCGCATGTAATATTGTCGGCCCCGGCGATCACCACATCGGCGGTGCAAAGTCGGTTCGAGAGTCAGCATCGATGCCCGCAGATAGCAGCAATCCACCGGAACAATCCGGCCCCGCCGAAGAACCGCATTATCACGGCCATCGCGAGCGGCTGCGCGATCGCTTTCACGGCGCCGGGCCGGATGCCTTGAGCGATTACGAGTTGCTGGAGATGGTGCTGTTCAGCGCCCGGTCGCGCGGCGACGTCAAACCGCTGGCCAAGACGCTGATCAAGAAGTTCGGTTCGTTCGCGGAAGTCATTCATGCGCCGGAGGCGCGCCTGCGGGAAGTCGATGGAATCGGGGACAAGACGGTCACCCAACTCAAGCTGATCGCGGCGGCAGCAAGCCGCATCGCCAAGGGCCTGTTGAAGCAGCGCACCATGCTGTCGTCATGGAATGACGTGATCGGCTATTGCCGGACCAGCATGGCGTTCGCCGACAAGGAGCAGTTTCGCATCCTGTTTCTCGACAAGCGCAACCAGCTGATCGCCGACGAGGTGCAGCAGATCGGCACCGTGGACCACACGCCGGTCTATCCGCGCGAGGTGATCAAGCGGGCGCTGGAGCTATCCGCCACCGCCATCATCCTGGTGCACAATCATCCTTCCGGCGATCCGACGCCATCGCAGGCGGATATCCAGATGACGAAAGCGATCGTCGACATCGCAGGTCCGCTCGCATCTCCGTGCACGACCACATCATCGTCGGCAAGAACGGGCATGCGAGCTTGAAGGGCATGCGGCTGATCTAGCCAACGCCTGCATTTACCATTTATTAACTCTGCGCTTCGCGCTTTGGCGAGTGCGTGAGAGAGTTGTTCATCGGATGAGAGGGGGTAGCTCATTCTCGGTTGTGATGGTCCGATTGCGAATTATCCGGGCGCTCAATGGCTGCGGTCAGCGGCGCCCCATGCCAGGGTCGCTACCCGAAACGACAATTGGCAAGGATTGATGCTTGCACTCAAAGCCGGTGCTGGGCTTGCGGCGCTGCCGCATTGGCAAGGGGACAATGAGAGTGAGCTTGTTCGCGTCATCGAAAATA
>WNGR01005718.1_pt1 | contig 13973 bp, 11 predicted proteins | sample 5407581 | NCBI WGS metagenome assembly WNGR01 (sample SAMN13153383, study PRJNA577476) | soil metagenome | isolation source: 80 cm soil or saprolite under Garry oak tree replicate 2 | place: USA:California | collected 2016-06-15 | reverse complement strand
CCCGGCCGAGGGGCGGATCGCGATCGTCACGAACGCGGGATGGGACGTGGTGGACGCAGGCGGCGTCGGCGCGAAGGTGGTTTGCAGGGCGGGTCACACCGTGAGCAGCTACCCACGCGCACACGACCGGTGTAGCCTGCGTACGGCAAAATCGTGTGGTCCTGGCGCCCGGGGTCTGTGCGCCAAGTCTTGCTGTGACGCGTGCGGCCCGACCGGGTCCGCGCGTCAGCCATCCGCAAGGCGACGGGGGCAATAGTGCATCGCTCCCCGGGGAGATCACGACATAAGCCGTAAAGCCACTGCGCAGGGAAGGCCGGAATGTCCAGGCTGCCCTGTATGCCGCTGTGCATCACTTCCGGCGCATTTTGCGCACAGCGGACCGTGGGTGCCAGCCGGCGCCCGGCCTTCCCTGCGCCCTCGGCATTTTCGAGGGCGGTGACTGACGCAAAGCTCGGGCAGATCATGCCGCGAGGATGTGAAAGTGTGTCCCGCGTCGTCCGCAAGCGAATCCGACGAAACCCCTTGACCAAAACTCCGTCAGGCTACGTCGGCGGGCCTCACCCGTCGAGCGATTTCCGCACCCTTCTCGCGCTCGACGACGCCGATGTCGTACTGCCCCTGCAAGTCCAGCCAGAATTGAGGGCTGTTGCCGAAGTAGCGGCCGAGACGCACAGCCGTATCGGCCGAGATACCGCGACGTCCGTTCAAGATATCGGTAACCCGACCGGAGGGAACGCCGATGTCGAGAGAAAGCCTGTTGGCGCTAAGCCCGCGCGCTGTCATTTCGCGCTTGAGCAAACGTCCGGGATGCACGAGAGGAGCCATACATTTCAGCCCTTGTGATAGTCGACGATTTCAACGTGGTGGGCGTCACCCTTGCTGAACTCGAAGCAGATGCGCCAGCGCTCGTTGACCGTCATCGCCCATTGTCCTTTGCGATCGCCCTTCAGCTTGTGCAGCCCAACGCTTTTCAACGGGCTCAAGTCTCCGAGCGATTTTGCGACGTTCAGTGCGAGCAACAAATCAACCGCCGCTTCGAAGTCGAGCCCGCGAAACTGGTTCGGATGCTCGCCATCCCAGACCTTGCGGCTCGCCGCATTCCGCCAGGATCTGATCATGGCAAGAACATACTACGGAAATCGGTGAACAACAATGGATGCGTCCGTCATTCCGTCAGCGTCGCCTCGACGAACCCGCGCGGATCGTCACAGAATTCGCGCATCACCCGGTAATGATCGGTCTGCTCCACCGTTGTCGGCTCCAGTCCATATTTCCCGAGCCGGAGCAGCTGCGCATTTGGATAGGCCATCAGCAGAGGCGCATGGGTCGCCATGATGACCTGGCAATTGCCGGAGATATCCATCCGATGCAGGAGCTTGAGGAAGTCCATCTGCCGCGCCGGCGACAACGCGGATTCCGGCTCGTCGAAGATGTAGATGCCCTGCTTCTGGCAGCGCTCCTCGAAGAAAACCAGAAATCCCTCGCCATGGGAAAAGGAGAGATAGTCTGGCGCTTCCTGAACGCTCGCACCAAACACGCCTTCCATGGCTTGCGCAGCACTCCCGGCCGAACGATCCAGATAGCGCGCGACAGAAAAGAATGTCTCGGCCCGGAGGAACCAGCCATCGGTCACCTTCGGCACCCAGGCAGCCTTCAAGGCGGCAGACAGCTCTACGCCGGTGACTTCCATGCCGCCGCCATCGATCTCCTGAAAGCCCTTGCGGCCGCCAGTGCTGGCAAAGCCAGCCATCCCCGCAATGCCTTCGAGGATGGTCGACTTGCCGGTCCCGTTCTCGCCGACGATGATGGTCACGGCGGTATCGAAACTCTGATCGAACTCGTCCCTAAACACGGGAAGGCAGAATGGATAAGCCTCCCAATCCTCAACCCGCGAGCGATCGAGCCAGACGCGCCGAAGATAAGGCGCCCGCAATGTGGTCTGACGGCGTCGAGTCCGGCCCATTTCCCTCTACCTTCGTTGCTGGTCCAGCGCTGCGTCGATGAAGCCGTTCGGATCGTCACAGAACTCGCGCATCACCTTGAAATGATCCGTCTCTTGCAACGTTACCGGCTCAAGTCCCGCTCTGGTCAGCCGCCGCAAGTCTGCGTTCGGATAAGCCATCAGCATCGGTGCATGCGTCGCCATGATGACCTGACAGATGCCGGAGTCTTCCATGCGTCGCAGCAGCTTCAGGAATTCGATCTGGCGCGACGGCGACAGCGCGGATTCCGGTTCATCGAAGATGAAGATGCCCTGGCGCCGGCAGCGCTCCTCGAAGAAGCGGAGAAAACCTTCGCCGTGGGAGTGGGAGAGAAAGTCGGGCGGCGGCGGCCCAAGCGGGTCATCCAGCGCGGCCTGATCGAGATACCGCGCAACCGAGAAAAAACTTTCGGCGCGAAAGAACCAGCCATGGGTGATCTTGGGCAGCCAGCTTGCACGCAACGCCTTCGACAGCGCACCGCCCATCTTCTCGAGCGCCATGGAGTGATCGACCGGCCTGTATCCCTTGCCACCGCCGGCCTCGTCATAGCCCGCAAGCGCCGCGATACCCTCCAGAATGGTGGACTTACCCGTACCGTTCTCACCGACGATGATAGTGATGGGCGTGTCGAAGCTAAGCTCGAAATCGTCAGCGAAGATTGGAAGGCAAAATGGATAGGCTTCGCGATCGCCAATCTGCGACGAGTCGAGCCAGACCCTTTTCAGGTAAGGAGCCGGCAAGTTGATCGTTCGACTGCCTCTTCGGCCCATTCCCGGCTTTCATCTCATTCCGGTCGATTACTCGACAGGAACATAGCAGGAACAATTCTGCTGCGGAAGTGGCATCTGGCTCGCGCCACAAGCTTCGGTCGTGCCCAAGTCCAGGACCTCCAGCACCAGCTCCATGGTCATCAGCACGGGATTGTCGCCGCGAACCAAGCGGCCCTCGGCGATGCCGCCGGTGTAGTCGATCAGCGCGGCGTCGAGGGTGGCTTCCAGCGCACCCGAACTGCCCGGCGCGATCGTTCCGGCTGTTATGGCGAGCTCGGTGGCAAACGGCTCAGTCACGCCGCCATGGGTGAACCGCGCACCGATGGTCGAGCCGACGCCACCGTGGATTTTCGCGCGCTTGATACGGTGCTCACGGCAGAAGGCCTCAAGGCAGCCAGCAAAATCCTGGTTGGGGCGCAGCCGCAACGCGAAGGCACGACTGGTGGTGCGTGCGCCGTTGCTCGCGGCAACTACCGGCCCGAACAGCTTGAAGTTGGTCTCGGGGTCCGGCTCGGCCGTGAACATCGCGCCATCAATTCCAAAGGCCTCGACCGCGAACGGTTCGGCGACAATCGTCTCCTCCGGCAGCATGTGTCCGCCGCTTGTCTTGCCATCGGCTTCGGTCCAGAGCCCGTGGCAATGAAAGAACGGCGCGCCGTCGCGCGTGCCAAGCGTCATGCTTCCGAGCCGCGTACGCGTCACGCCCTTGGGCCGATACGTGTCGCTGTAGAACGCCGCGTTCTCGCCCGTCTTCGACAGCGCTGGCATCACATAGCTGAATGGCTCGAGCGCACCGTGCCCGAAGTTGAGCACGCCTCCGGCAAATCCTTCCGCCGCAAAACCGCGCCGCGCGGCTTCCAGCAACGGCAAACCTGCTTCGAGCATAAACGAGAAAGCGCGTCCCCTCGCCTCCACCCATTGGATGCGTTCGGCGAGCGGCGCGCCCGGCTGCATGATGCTGCGCATGACGCCCGCTCAGCCCGCTTTCGTCTTGTCGAGATCGAGCAGTCCGCGCGCCTCGAGCTCGTCACGCACCATGCGTTTTGGAATTTTGCCGTAGCCCGACTTCGGCAGCGCCTCCCAGAAGAAGAATCGCTTTGGCATCTTGTACCGCGGCACCTTCGGCAACAGGAATGCCGCCATCTCCGCCTCGCTCACCGGCTTCTCGCCCTCACGGGCGACGCAGACGGCGACACCGACCTCGCCCCAGGTCGCATCGGGCACGCCGAGCACGGCAACTTCGCCCACGCAAGGATGCGTCAGAATTTTCTCCTCGATCTCGCGCGGATAGATGTTGGAGCCGCCGGAGATGTACATGTCGGAGGCACGTCCCGTAATGTAGAGAAATCCCTCCTCGTCCATGTGGCCGAGATCGCCGGTGCGGAACCAGCCGTTGCGAAACGCCTTCGCATTGGCTTCCGGATTGTCGTAGTAGCCGGCGAGCACGGCAGGGCCGATCACGCAGATCTCGCCGCTCTGGTTGGCCCTGAGCTCGCGGCCCTCGTCGTCCTGGATCGAGACCTGCATGCCGGTGCGCTCGAAGCCGCAGGTGCCGATCTTGGCATGCGGCCCGTCCTCGGGATCGTGCAGCGCCGCCGGCAACACGGTGATGTTGCCAGTGACCTCGCCGAGGCCAAAATACTGCACGATGACCTTGCCGAGCTTCTTCAGCGCGGTCTTCTGATCCTCGCGGTACATCGGCGCACCGGCATAGATCACCTGGCGCAGCGAGGAATGATCATATTTGTCCACCGCCGGGTGCTCGACCATCATCTTCAAGATCGTCGGCACGGTGAAGAGATTGCTGACCCGATGCGCCTCGATCAGGCGGAACGCCTCCTCGATGTCGAACTTCTCGGTCGGCAATAACACGGTGCGTACGCCGCGCGCGGTCTGCACCAGCTGATGCACGCCGGCACCATGCGACAGCGGCGCCACCACCAGCGACGCATCCGCTTCGGTCACACCGGGGGTGAGATCGGCGAGATGATTGGTAACGACGAAACCCATCTGGCCGTGGGTCAGCACCGCGGCCTTGGAGCGGCCGGTGGTGCCGGACGTGAAGAAGAACCAGCAGGGATCGTCATGCTCGACCGCGACATTCTCGACTACTGCTCCGGCCTGGGACGCGATGGCATCTGCAACGGACATCTCGCCAAACACGCCCTTGCCGTCGATGCTCCAGGTAAATTCCAGCGCGCCGCCCTTCACGGCCGCGGCGTGCTCGGGAAAATCGACATGGCACAGAAGCGCCTTCGCTCCGGAGGCCTGCGCGAGATAGGTCACCTCGTCCGGCATCAGGCGGAAATTGGTGGGCACCCAGACCGCGCCGAGGCGGAACGCGGCAAACATCGAAAGGAACATCTCGTCGCCATTCTTGGAATGAACGAGGATGCGATCGCCCTTCGTGATGCCGCGCGCGGCAAGCGCAGCCGCGAGCGCCGAGACCTGCACGTCGATCTCGCGCCAGGTCCACGATCTGTCGCCCCACACGAAGCCGAGACGCGATCCATGCCGCCGCGCATTCTGGGTCAGCATGTGGGCGAGATTCATGACACGGCGGGACATGCGGAGCGGCTGCATGGGGCTTCCTCTTCGACGGCGGACGGCACCCAAGTGCCCCGCTCATTGCAGCCCATTTATCGCCATCGCCTGCGGCCCCGCAAGGCCGCCGGCCGCTGCGTCATCCCTGAGCTCGTTCAAGGAATTTTAAACATGATAGGGGCAACCTCAGTCAGTTCTCGCGTACAGAGTACCGCATCATGGTCAAAGCGCCCGCCGTCTTCCTGTTGTCGCTGGCGCTCGCGGGATGCGCCATGGCTCCGCAGGCCAAACTGGCGCCGGATCCCGCATTCAAGCCGGCGCGATATGCCTGGGACGGCGCCGGCGAGGACCCCAACCGGCCGCACTCCGCCGCCGGGCCATCGCGCACCATGCGCACTGCTGCAAGACCCGACCGGGACAACGCGCAGGACGGCATCGACGCCGACCAGGACACGAAGGTCAACCGCTCCCTGGTCATCTGCCAAGGTTGCCTCCGTCCGCAACAGCAGCCCGAAGACGCGCGGCTGGCCAAGGCATCGGATTGAAGCGGCCGCGCCGCGTCACTATCCGCTGAGCCGAAGCTCATTCCGCACGACAAATGACGCGCACATCATTTTCGGCGCGCCGGCACAGCACAGCCGGCACAATATCATCGCGCGCAGCCTCCACCACCTTGCCGGCGACCAATTGCCGGGATGCTCGCCTCCGCTGTCCCATTTTCACACAATTGTCGTGAAGCCACACGCCCATAGGTGGCCAGGCTTGTTCGGCCACAAGCTTCGCGCTAGTTAATCAGAGTTTAATAAATTCATTCGGTCGGCTTCGGAGCCGACTGCAATTGCATTCGCGTTCAGTGGGCATCGGTGTAATAAATATGGGTAAAGTCGTTTTCATCGATTCCCGCGTCGCCGATATCCAGATCCTATTGGATGGGCTCGCGCCGGATGAACAAGCTTTCGTCCTGAACGGCACCAGCGACGGCCTCGCCCAGATCGCAACCATCCTGAAGGACAACGGCCTCACCGGGCTGTCGTCGATCTCGATCGTCGGCCATGGCGCGCCGGGCGAGATTGAACTCGGCTCGTCCGTCATCGATGACGGAAATCTCGCAGGCGACGCCTCCGCCCTTTCCACGATCGGCACAGCGATTTCGCCTGATGGCACGCTCGCCCTCTATAGCTGCGATACGGCGTCAGGTTCGGCCGGCAGCCAGTTCATCTCCGACCTCTCCGCCTATGCTGGTGGCGTCATCGTCGACGCCGCGACACATCCGATCGGCAATGCCGATCCCACGAGCTGGACCCTCGACGCCTCGACCGCTCCGGCTGCGGCGCCGGCGACCGCACCGTTCTCGGAGCAGACGCTGGCGAACTTCAGTTCCGCGCTCGGCGCCGTCTTTGTGTCGCCCGGCACGACCACCCAATTCCACGGCGGCGGAACGCCCACGACCATCGCTCCCAACCTCACCGTAAGCGATTTCGCGTCTTCGACGCTCACAGCCGCAGTGGTGAAGATCGTCGGATTCATCGCCGGCGATACGCTGAATTTCGCCGACCAGAATAACATTCACGGCAGTTACGACGCCTCGCACGGCATCCTCACGCTGACGGGGTCAGACACGGTCGCCGACTACCAGGACGCGCTGCGCTCGATTACCTACAGCTTTTCCGGCGACGGCGATCCGACCGGCGGCGGCTCGCACACCGGCCGCGACATTTCCTGGGTCGTTTCCGACGGCACCAACAGCAACGTCGATGTCACTCAGTTCAACAACGATCAGCCGACGCTCGGGTTGACCCAGCTTGTCGTCACCGGGGGTGTCTTTCCATCGCGCGGTGATGCGGACGTCGATCCCGGCGGCATCGACATGGGGTCCGTCAGGACTTTCGCCGGGAATTTCGCGCCCGGCAGCACCATGCAGGCCGATGGGCAGGTTCTGTCGCTCCAGCAGAATACCGCGCTGTTCTCGCTGCTCGGGACGACCTATGGCGGCAACGGGCAAACCACGTTCGAGCTGCCAAATCTCCAGGCCACGCTGGCGGTCGGGTCCGAGAACAGCAACACCCTCCCGCTCGGAGCAACCTACGGCGCTGACGCCACCAAGCTGACGACTTCGAACCTGCCGTCAGGCTTCGGCTCGGGCGTCCCCGTCAACAACGATCAGCCGTCGCTCGCCGTCAACTTCATCATCAACACCGGCGGCCAAAGCCCGGGCTCGGCGGTTAACGAGCTCGACGTCGCCGGCGAAGTGACACAGTTTCTCGGCACTTTTGCACCGACCGGCTACATGTTTGCGGCCGGTCAGCTCCTGAACATCGCGGACTATCAGGCCCTGTATCACGCGCTCGGGACGACCTTCGGCGGCGACGGCCTCACGACGTTCGCGCTGCCGGACCTGACCGGTCGGACGATCGTCGGTACGACAACGAACGGGTTTGGTGGCTCTGATTTCGGAACGGTCCTCGGACAGGACTCGACCACGCTCACCAACTTCAATCTGACGTCCCCGATTGGCTTCTCGTCTGATTTCAGCAACTACCAGCCATCTGTCACGCTGCACTATCTGATCGCTCTCAACGGAATATTTCCGTTCCAGGGCGGATCCACCTCGGCGGACACCCCCTATCTTGGCGAGGTCATTGCCTATGCCGGCGATGGCAACGACCTCACCGACATGCTGAGCCACGGCTGGGTCGAGTGCCACGGCCAGCTGCTGTCGATCGCACAGAACCCGGCTCTGTTCTCGGTTCTCGGAACGACCTATGGCGGCGACGGCCAAAGCACTTTCGCCCTTCCGAATCTGGACGGCCGCTCCGTCGTCAGCGTGGGCTCGAATTTTCAGGGGACCACGGTCTCGCTGGGGGAGAAGTCCGGCACCTCCGCCGTCACCCTCACGTCGAGCGAGGTGCCGCTGACGGCCAGCGTGCTCGGCATCACCCATACCGCACCGACCGTCACCGCCGGCGCCAGCGTGACCTACCCGGCCGGCAGTTCGGCTATGCTGCTCGACAGCACGTTGGCCGTCGTCGATCCCGACAGCGGCGGCAACCTGACCGGCGCGACCATCAAGATCGCCAGCGGCTTCGTTGCCGGCGATACGCTAAGCTTCGGCAACCAGAATGCCATCACCGGCAACTACAACGCGGCGACCGGCCTGCTCACGCTGAGCGGCACCGATACGCTCGACCACTATCAGACCGCGCTGGAATCGATCACGTTCAGCGCGCCTGGAACGACCGGCGCCGGCTCCCGCACCATCGAATGGAGCGTGACCGACGGCTCGTCCAGCAATGGGACCAGCAACACCGCCACCAGCACGGTCGATCTGCTCCACGTTCCGCTCATCAACTCGGTCACGGCGGCAACCACCGGCAATGCGACGGATCTCAACGTCGGCAAGGTCGTGACCATCACGGTGAACTTCACCGACGTCGTGAACGTCACCGGCACGCCGGAGCTTCAGCTCAACGACAACGAGGTTGCGACCTATCAGGGCGGCAGCGGCGGCACGGCGCTGACGTTCAGCTATACCGTGCTGGCCGGCGACAACAGCACCGATCTTCAGGTGCAGAGCCTTCTTCTGAACGGCGGCACGGTCAAGGACGGCTCCGGCAATGACGCGGTGTTCGCCGGCGTCGCCACCGATCTGCACCTGACGATCGACACGACCGCGCCTGCGCTCTCGTGGATCTCCGCGACCAGCGTTCATCCAAGCAATGCCACCAGCGAAACCTTCACCTTCGGCTTCTCAGAGAGTGTGACCGGGGTCGATGCGACCGACTTCACCGTCATCACCGGCGGAACCGTCGCCGACACCGGCGTCGTCGTGACACCCGTCAGCGGCAGTATCTACACGGTAACGGTCAACGGCGTCAGCGGCGACGGCACGCTTGGCCTCGCACTCAACAGCTCAGGGACCGGCATTGCCGATCTCGCGGGCAATGCGATATCGGATGGCGCCTCCGCCTTCGGCCTGACTTACACGATCGATCACACCGCTCCCACCGTAAATTCGATCGCGGCGTCGGGCTCCAGTCCGAACCACGCGAGTTCCGAACAATTCACGGTGACCTTCTCGGAGAGCGTCAGCGGCCTGACCGCCGCCGATTTCACCCTGACCACGGCCAACACGCCGGGCGGCACCGCCCTTGCTACCACCGGCATCAGCTCGATCATCAGCAGCGGCGGCACGGTATACACGGTGACCGTCGGCGGCGTCACCGGCGACGGCACGCTGCGCCTCGACTTCAAGACCGGCTCCAGCGGCGTTACCGACACGGCGGGCAACGGCGCCAGCGCAGGCTTCGCCAGCGGCGACGTCTACACCATCGATCACACTGCTCCTGCTGTGTCGTCGATCACCGCCGACGGTACAAGTCCGAACAATGCCGGCAGCGACCAGTTCACGGTGACGTTCTCGGAGAACGTCACCGGCGTCGACGCAACCGATTTCGCGGTGACCCGCGGCGGCAGCGTCGCCGATACCGGCATCACGGTTACCGGCAGCGGCAAGGTCTACACGGTGACGGTGAACGGCGTGACCGGTGACGGGACGCTTCGGCTCGATCTGAACGCCTCCGGCACCGGCATTTCCGACACCGCCGGCAACGCGGTCCCGGGTGGCTTTACTGGTGGCGACATCTACGCCGTTCAGCATACGGCCCCCGCCGTGACCTCGGTGGACGTACCCGCCAACGCCACCTATCTGGCCGGTCAGCATCTCGATTTCACGGTCAATTTCAGTGAGGCGGTGTCGATCACGGGCACGCCAGAAATCGCGCTGACGCTGGACGCCGGAGGTGTCGTCGAGGCGCAATATCTCGGCCAAAGCAGCGCCTCCGCGCTGACCTTCCGCTACACCGTGATTGCCGGCGAGAACGATGCCAACGGTATCGCGCTCGGCAGCACGATCGCGCTCAACAGCGGCACGATCGCGGATGCGGCCGGCAACGCCGCCGTGCTGACGCTGAACAATGTTGGTTCGACAACCGGCGTGCGGATGGATTCGACCGCGCCGACGGTGGCGTCGATCGCAACCTCCGGCACGGGCATTGTCGCGGGCAGCGGCGATCTCAATGCCGGCCATACCGTGACCTTGACGCTGAATCTCAGCGAGGCCGTCAACGTCGATGTGACAGGCGGCACGCCGACGATGCAGCTGAGCGATGGCGGCGTCGCGACCTATACCAGCGGCAGCGGCACCAGCGCGCTGACCTTCAGCTATCTCGTGACGGCGGGCCAGAACACAGCCGATCTCGCGGTGGATCATGTCCTGCTCAATGCGGGCACCATTCACGATCTCGCCGGAAATGAGCTGACGCTGCCGGGCGGGACCATCAACCCCACCGGGACCTTGCAGATCGACACGCACGCGCCGGACATCGCAGCCGTCAGCGCGTCTCCCGCAAGTGGCGCCATCGGAGCCGGCCAGTCCGTCGCGATCACGGTGGCCTTCGGTGAAGCCGTTGCCGTGTCGAGTGGCACGCCCACCCTGTCGCTCAACGACAACGGCATCGCCACCTACGACGCGGCAGCGACCGCGGCGCTGCACGATTCCAGCAAGCTCGTGTTCGACTACACGGTCGGGGCTGGCGCCACGCTCACGCCCGCACTCGCCGTCACCGGTATCAATCTGCATGGTGGGGCGGTCGACGACCTCGCCGGCAACGCCGCCAATCTCGGCAATATCGCCACGACGTTCACCGGGCTTGCGGTGATCGATTCAGTGGTCACGGCTCATGCGGACACCAATCACGTCGTCGCCGGTCAGACCGTCACCGCCGATGCGGCGCACGGCCTGCTCGCCAACGACACCGACAGCAACCCCGCCGATCATGTGGTGGTCAGTGCCGTCGATGGGCTTGCCGGCGACGTGGGCCAGCCGGTTGCGGGCGCCTATGGAAGCCTCACGGTGCACACCGATGGCAGCTATTCCTACACCGCCAATAGCGGCGTCTCCGGCGCGGTCTATGACAACTTCACCTACACCGCGAGCAACGGTCACGCGGCGCCTTCGACATCGACGCTGACGGTCGAAGTGATCGGCGGCAACCAGAATTTCGTGTTCGTTCCCGCTGGCGGGTCGGCCACCTCCGGCTACGGCAACACCGTCCTCGACGGCAGCGCCGGCGGCGCGACGATCACGGCGGCTGCGACCTTCAACGCCCACGAGGTCCTGATCGGCGGCCCCGGCGACACGCTGAACGCCGCAAATTTCGGCCAGGATACATTCGTGTTCGCCGGCGACTTCGGCCACAACACCGTCAACAACTTCCACCCGGCGCTGGACATCATCCAGTTGCAGGCCTCGCAATTCGGCAGCCTCGCCAATGTTTTCGCCGATCTTCATCAGGTCGGCGCGGACAGCGTGCTGACGCTCGACGCCAGTCACGTCGTCACCATCACCAATACCGCGGTGGCGAACCTGACATCGGCGAATTTCCATCTGGTTTGAGCAGAATTCGGACGCGGGTACGGCCGGACCGCGATCAGATCGCGATCCGGAGTGGCCAATTGGTCACAGCCTTCAGTTGCTTTCTGGCGTAAAACCGCGTCGGATTCGGGGAATGGGCCAATGAAAAGCATCAAGAAACTGGCACTTGCGGGCGTGGTGGCGATCGGGGCGGCCTGCGGGCCGGGTTACGCCGCCGACCTCGCGCCGACCTACAAGGCACCGGTGAAAGCGTTCGCGCCGGTTCAGACCTGGGATGGGTTCTACGTCGGCGGCAATGTCGGCTACGATTGGAGCACGGGCTCCACAGGCATTTCGGCCCTGTCGACCGATCCGGCACTGGCCCCGGCCCTGGCGGCGTTCGTCGCGGCCGGCTCATTCCCGGCCGCGCTGTCGCCGTCTGCGAAGGGCGTGATCGGCGGTATCCAGGCCGGTTACAACTGGCAGGTCGCCCCGCAATGGCTGGTTGGCCTCGAGGCCGACTTCCAGGGCTCGGACGTCAAGGGCTCGACCACCCAGGCGCTTGCGCCGGTCGGCTTCGATGCCACCTCGACGACGGTCAGCAAGGGCATCGACTGGTTCGGCACTGTACGCGGCCGGTTCGGCGTGCTGGTGGCACCGCAATGGCTGCTCTACGGCACCGGCGGTTTCGCCTATGGCCGCACCAAATCCTCGTTCAGCACCACCGATGTGACGAGTGGATGCATCGTGGGCGGCACCATCTGCGCGAGCGGCGCCTCCTCGGGGACGAGCACCGGCTGGACCGCCGGCGCCGGCACCGAAGTGATGTTCGCGCCGAACTGGAGCTTCAAGGCCGAATATCTCTATGTCGATCTTGGCCGGCGGACACTGAACGTCGCATCATCCACCGTTCCGGCGATCGTGTTCACGACCTCGACTCCGTTCCGCGAACAGATTGCCCGCGTCGGTATCAACTATCACTTCTCGGCCGGCCCGGTCGTCGCCAGATACTGATCACCTACGGCCGCGACCCGGCTCCGACCGGGACGGAATTGATCCAGCGCATGCATGAGGCCGATCAGAACTCCGCTGATCGGCCTTTTGCATTTGAACCTGTCGGTCGCGATGAAGCTCTACTGACATGCGCACGGGATGCCTGCCATGCCGCGCGACAAGCGCAGCTTATCTCAGGGACATTCCGATGCTCACTCGCCGTTGCCTCGTCGTCATTTCGCTCCTCGCCGGCATCCGCGCCCCGCCCTTGCCCAAACAGCCGCCCCGAACGATCCCGCAGCCATCCTGACCGCGATCTACACCCGCGCCGCCAAGGGCAAAGGCGATGGCGGCGGTGCCTTCATCATCGAGAACAAGGCGGCAAAAACAAAATATCTTTCGAAGGCGCTGGTCGCGCTGTGGGCCAAGGCCGATGCGCACACGCCCAAGGGCGATGTCGGACCGATCGATTTCGCGCAGGAACCGGACGTGAAGTCGTTCAAGGTTGACGCGGAGAAGATGGAGGCCGACAAGGCCGTGATCGCGGTGACCATCACCGGCCATCGCAACGACCGCAAACCCGCCGACCAGATCGTGCGTTATGACTTCGTGCGCGAGGCCAACAGCTGGAAGATCGACGACATCAGGGGCTCCTGCGATGGCGAGGCCTGGTCGATCCATAAAATGCTGACGGACGCACTCAAGAGCTGACCGGAGACGACATGAGCGACGTCCTCAACAACAAGGCCCATCACCGTTACGAGCTGGAGGTAGAAGGGCATCTCGCGACCGAACATTACAAGCTCGATGGCAATGTCATCACGTTCGAGCACACGGATGTGCCGAAAGAACTCGGCGGCAAAGGCGTCGGCTCAAGGCTGGTGCAAGGCGCGCTCGACCAGGTTCGCGCGGCCGGATTGAAGCTGATCCCGCAATGCCCGTTCGTGAAGGGGTGGATCGAGAAGCACCCGGACTATGCGGATTTGGTGAAGAGATGAGCAAGCTCAGGCCCGCCGATCGCGCGGCGGGCCTGCCGAAACCCACGGCCTATTGCCCATGCTTCAGCATATCCTGGTCACTCAGACCCCAATCCTGCCACAGCTGGAGCACGCCGAGGATCACCGCCACCGCACCGAGGCTCGTATGGTAGACCCGGAGAAAACCTTCGCCGGAATAGCCGAGCACTAAGGGCGAGACAATGAGCCACAGCCCGACCAGGATCGTCGCCACCTCCTGCCAGCGTTGCAAGGCGACATATTCGAGCTGGCTGAG
>WNGR01015057.1_pt1 | contig 13975 bp, 9 predicted proteins | sample 5407581 | NCBI WGS metagenome assembly WNGR01 (sample SAMN13153383, study PRJNA577476) | soil metagenome | isolation source: 80 cm soil or saprolite under Garry oak tree replicate 2 | place: USA:California | collected 2016-06-15 | reverse complement strand
TGCGCAAGATGCTCATCGTCGCCTCTCATTTGCTGCGCTCCAACGAGACCTCTGACCCGGCGAAGGTGTGCGCGGTGCCGGGCCCGGCACCGCGCACACCTTCGCCGGGCTCTTGACAAATTCTATGGCTTCTACGGACTGACGATGATCCTTCCACAAAAGCTCGATGTCTCTACGAGACAGAGAAGGCAATGAAAATCGCCTATTTCGTGCAGGAGCGGGAGTAGTATGCGATTTTCAGAGGAACCTACCCGTGTAAGGGTGCAGGGAGTCCCCCTCCGGCGTCAACGTAAGCGGGATTGTGAAGGGCTGCCGCCCTTCACCTGGGGCTTGGGGCTGTGCCCCAACTTTCTCCTCTCCTGCGTGCCGCCTTAGGCGGCGCGCAAAAAGAGGAAAAAGAGCTTTTCGGGTCCCCAATTACCTGCGCTTTATCATCCCCCGGATGCGCGCCCCCGGACAGGATTCCCCGAAGCCCCGGCAGGGAGGCTCGCAGCCTCCCTGCACCCTCCGCAGGAAGCAAAAAAACGTTCAGTTGACGCCAAAGAGGGAGTCCCCGCTCTCTCTTTTTTCCCTCAAGGAGGGCGGCAGGCCCGCCAGGATAATTTGTGAGGGGATGTCAGAAATTTCATATTGACAGCTAACCGCTATCCCTCTACACTATAGAGCGGGAGAAGGCATTCATTGCCTTTATTGCTTTAGTGTCACTACGGCACCTCTGTCGTGTTTTGAATGTGTTGAGGAAATCCAATGCCGCGTTGTCCCAACCCTCGGTGTCAGGCCCATTACCCACCTGGCACATTTCAATGTACCAATCCGTTCTGCCAGTGTCTGCTCCCCGAGGCACTCATAGCAGGCCGCTATAGCATTGAGACACTGATCGGCCTTGGTGGGATGGGAGCAGTGTATCGCGCCAATGACACCTTCGAGGGGCAAGAAGTGGCCCTTAAAGTCATCTCAACAACAAGCAGTACTATCGATCAGAAGACTGCAGCAGAGCGCTTTCGTCGCGAGGCTCGCTATGCCCATCAGCTCAAGCACAAAAATATTGTTCCCATTCTGAATTTTGGCCAGGATGGCACCCTGCTCTACCTTGCAATGCCCATCATCAGCGGCGGTACACTCAAATCTCTGCTCTCAGCAGAACATCCCTTGCCCTTGCCCCTGGCTCAACGTTACCTGAATGATCTCGCTGAAGCAATTGACGCTGTCCATGCACATCCGCAACAGATTGTGCACCGCGATATCAAACCCTCCAATCTGCTCATTCACCAGGATGATGGTCGCCTGGTACTGGTTGACTTTGGTATTGCTCGCGCCATGCAGAAAGAACATGCTCTCACCCAGAGAGGCTGGGTGTTGGGTACTGAGCACTATGTTGCGCCAGAACAGGAGCAAGGGAAGGCTGAGCCTGCAAGTGACATCTATGCAATGGGAGTCGTGGCCTATCAGATGCTTACTGGCCTGCTCCCCTTCCAGGCGGTTGTGCGGAGCCATGCCGCTGAACTTCCACCGCCAAGTACACTGAATGTCACACTCCCACCTGCAGTGGATGCTGTCATCATGCGTGCCATGGAAGTTGAACCAGCAAAGCGTTACCAGTCGGCGCGAGAATTTGTCGATGCCCTCAATACTGCTCTGACCTCACCTCCATCGCCAGCTATAGATGTGGCCGAAACACTGGTGGGTACAGGCAACGCGAATATCATGGTCCGTACTATCATTCCTCAGAACCCTTGTGGGGCCTGCGGACAGGAGAACCGTAGCACTTCGCGTTTCTGTCGCCGTTGTGGTCACAGCCTTGACGATACCTCGCCCCTGGTGACCGAAGTCTGCCAGGTTGGCTATGCCAGCGACCCTGGGCGTCGCTACGTTGCCCAGGAGAATGAGGATATGTTACTGATCGTCCAGGGACTGTGTGCCAACCTTGCGCCGCCTCCCCGTCCATTTGGTCTGTTTGCTGTGGCCGATGGGCTGCGTGGGCCGCAGGAGAAATCTGCTGGTGGACACGAGGGAAGTCGCATGGCGGTAGAAACCATAGTTGATCGCCTGCTGCCCTTGTTGATAACGCCCTTGCCTTCAGCTTCATCAAGCGCTCAGCGCAACTCCTCTGCGTCGACTCCTGGAAGTAACCAGTCGGCTGCCTCGCGCCAACTGCCGACCTTTCCACCAGATACAATCGTAGAGCAATGGTTAGTGCAGGCAGTGCAACAAGCAAACCAGGTGATTTATCACTGTAACGCTGACTATAACACGACTATGGCCAGTACTTTGACCGTAGCACTGATGCACAAACGCCATCTCTATGTTGCAAGCGTCGGAGATAGTCGGGCCTACCACTATCGTCCAGGTAATGGGCTTCATCGCATCACCACCGATCATACGCTGGCAGCAAACCTGGTTGATGCGAACCTTTTTAAGCCAGAAGATGTTTATACCAGTTCAAAACGCAACCAGCACTATCGCTACCTTGGGCAAAATAGTTACGTCAAGGTCGATCTCTTTCACCACCAGGTAGAAATCGACGACCTCATTCTACTCTGTACAGATGGCCTCTGGCATATGCTACATGACGAACGCCTTGCGGAACTCCTGGAACAGGGAGGTGATCCGCAGAAGCTCGCTCGTACCCTCTTAAATGAGGCGAATATCGCAGGCGGCGAGGGGAATGTGAGTGCGATTGTGGTGCGGGTGTTGTAAAAGCTTCCAGGGCGACCGCGTGATATTGATAAAAGAATCGGAGAGCCACTGGCCGATAAATCGGCGGTGGGCTGCGATAAATCGGCCCCTACGGTCTGGCCGTGGGAGTTTGTCAATATGTATAATCGGCACTCTACGCGTTCGCTCTGGTTAGAGGACTGTGATTTCATGTCATTCCCTCAATTTCAACCAGCAGCGCAACAGTTCAGCAACACTCCAGGCCTGTGCAAAGCAGCCACCAGGAGTGAAGGGAGGTTCTGGCTCCGCGACCTCGCTGATCGTTCCCAGGCATGTATCCCACAGGTGTTGTACGAGTGGTTGTAGCAGCGGGCCTACGGCTGATCGGTCGTTGTGCACACGCAAATGGACATCGATATACGCACCGATCAACCAGGGCCAGGCCGTTCCCTGGTGGTAGGCACCATCGCGTTGGACTCGATCACCATTGAAATGATCGCGGTAGGCCGGGTCTTTGGGACTGAGTGTCCGCAGACCCAGGGGTGTGAGCAGCTCATCTGTTACCTTCTGCAACATGCTGCGCGTCTGTGCATCGGAGAGCAGGTTTCGTGTAAGAGAAGCGGCGAACAACTGGTTGGGGCGCAGTGAGGCATCGTTTTTCCCTGCTACCCCATCCACATCGACAACATCATAAAGGTAGCCACCTTCCTCGTACCAGAAGCGCGAGGCGAAGTTTTGGGATACCTGGGAGCGGAGCTGACTATATTGTGTGGCATCTATAGAGAGATGTACCGCCCATGCCTCCATACAGGTCAGGGCACAATACCAGAGAGCATTTATTTCCACAGGTTTCCCATGGCGTGGTGTGACCACCCAATCACCAACCTTGACGTCCATCCATGTTAACTGTACCCCTGGCACTCCTTCACGCAGTAATCCATCGGTTGGGTCCACACCAATGCCATAAACCGTTCCGCGTACATGCCAATCGATGATGTCACTGAGGGTTGGAAAGAGTTCTTTGAGCAGTGCCCAATCTCCTGTAGCCTCCAGGTAGCGATCAATAGCGTGGAACATCCACAATGTGGCGTCTACTGTGTTGTACTCAGGAGCTTCCCCGCTATCAGGAAAACGATTCGGAATCAGGCCCTGGTGGGTGAAGGAAGCAAACGCTCTGAGGAGACCGCGTGCTTCGCTATATCTGCCTGTACTCAACAGCAAGCCTGGCAGGGAGATCATACTATCGCGTCCCCAGTCGGTGAACCAGGGATAGCCTGCGATGATCGTTTTCCGGTTGGGCGAGAGCTGGAGCGGTTTGTTTTCCACCGTCGTATCCGTCGTTGGCGCTGGCCGGGCGACGATGAATTGATCGGCGGCGATAACCAGGCGAGCCTGTACCGGGTCGCGCTCTGGCAGGTTGTCTGTAGAGCGATCAGCTATCGCCAGAAGTTGTCTGTTACGGCGATGATGACGCACAAGTGCCTGTGCCACGTAGTCTTCATGCTGTGCCGTCCCCAGTTCGGTAGGTATCTCGCCTTCAGCAGTGAGTACAAGCGTCATATGCTCTCCGGGCGTCATCTGCAAGCGAAAGATCCCCGGCTGATACACATCCTCCAGGTCCGGCAAACCACGTTCGCGTTCCCGACGATGCAGCACTTGCCAGTACCACACACCTGTTGAAGTGAAGTGTGCACCTGGCCCCGCAATCAAATGGTAGGGCGGAGCAGTATCGAAGGCGCGTACGCGGCAACGATTCCCCTGATCCTCCACCAGAAAATGCCAATCAGCAGAACCCAAAGTCGAGCTATGGTGGTCACGGGAGAGACAGAAAGGGAATAAGTTGACTGTTATTGAGGTCTCGCTTGCTTCACCGGGGAGTGTTCCATGCAATGTGTACTGCACATAGGTTGTATTCTGCCCATATTCCATCCAGATACGCTTTTCCAGTGTAAGATTGTCTGCCAGCTGATAGCTAAAGCAAGGGATATCAGCTTCAAGTGAAAAGCTATCGAGATAGGTATATCCTTGAGGGTCGATAGTGCCATCATGGTACTCATTGACACCCAACTTGAGAAGACTCCCTCCAGGAAGGCGAGATTGATATTCAGACCGCCAACGCCGCTCGGTCGCGGCTAGCCTTCGGCTCAGGCGGTCAGAAAGGACTACCTCTTCATCGATTTTCGTGACCAGTACAAAGCGTTCAACAGGGGGACGGAGCGCTGCTACCAACAATCCATGATAGCTGCGAGTCGTTGCCCCAACAATAGAGCCTGCTGCATACCCACCCAGCCCATTTGTCACCAACCACTCATGATCGAGTCCGGCCTGCACATCAGAACAGACCTCCCGCCCAACATAGAGATTCCAGGCATTTGTCGGGGCACGATTCCTCGCATCAGTGTCGTATTCAGTAATCATTTTTTCTCTCCCCGATGGAATTTGGCTTTTTATTCAGCTAAAGCATCTTTCATTCTCTTAAGAGCCAGCTCAAGCCTTGCTTCTGGCACTGTCAGTGAAATGCGTACATAACCTTCACCCATCGCCCCGAAGTTTGTGCCGGGCGTGATAAAGACACCCGTTTTATCAAAGAGCCAGCTCGTAAAATCCCGTGAGGTGAATGCTCCGGGAATTGAGGCCCAGATATAGAGACCGGCTTTGGGGCTTTGTGCGTGCATGCCAAGAGCGATACAGCCGTCTACAAGCAGGTCACGGCGGCGTCGGTAAATAGCGTTCCGCTCCTCAACCCAGGAAGCAGGCACATGCAGAGCCTCAATGGCAGCGTATTGGATAGGACGAAACATGCCACTGTCAATATTGCTCTTCAGCCGACCTACCGCATCCACCAGTTCCGGATTGCCGACAAGCATCCCTACACGGAACCCTGCCATATTATACGTCTTACTCAAGGAGTGCAGTTCAACGGCAACTTCGCTTGCTCCCGGAACTTGCAGAATGCTCGGTGGTCGGAAATCCTCAAAATACACTTCAGCATAGGCCATGTCATGCAAGATGACCAGGTTGTGACGATGGGCAAATTCCACGGCATGCTCAAAGAAACCAGGCTCAGCGCATGCAGAAGTAGGATTATTGGGATAGCTCAGCCAGAGGAGGCGCGACTTTGCCAGTACATCCGCTGGAATACTTTCCAGGTCAGGGAGGTAGCCGTTCTGTTCCAGCAGGGGGAGCATATATGGTTGCGCCCCAACCGTTGTGCTTGCTGTAATATACACCGGGTAGTACGGGTCGGGGATCAAAGATACATCGCCAGGATTGAGAACTGCCTCACCGACATAAACAAGCCCTTCTTTCGAGCCAAGTAGTGGCAATAGATCACGTTCGGGTGTAAGCCGAACGCCAAAGCGATGCTCAAACCAGGCTGCAAAGGCTTCATGGAGCGCTCGCATGCCGCGGTACTCTGGATAACGATGGTTTTCTGAGTCTTGTAGAGCGGAACAGAGACGCTCAACGACGGCCTGGGGGGCAGGTAAGTCAGGATCGCCCATGGAGAGGCTGATTACATCGACTCCTGCGGCTTTACGCTCCGCGATCTTCTTTTTGGCATCGGCAAAGTGATATGGTGGCAGGTTGCTGATCAGGTTGGATAGTTGCATGAAAGATGCTCCTTAATGAAGATTATGGATGTTGACAAAATAGTTGAACAATCACTTGCCGATAATGAGTTTTCACAAATTGGACAGGGCATTGGAAACCCCACGAAGGGCCGATAAATCAGCGGTGGCGGCGATGAATCGCGCCCTACGGATATCCCGGTTCTTTTGTGAAAAGTCATAATCGGCGGTGGGCTGCGATAATGGAGGTTGACAAATTAATCGGACACCCAGGGCGTGATAATGCAGATTAACTTTTAAACCTACCAATGCTTAACCACAAAGGTTGGTAGATTTATTAGTTAATGAGCATAATCGGGCCCAGACTGGCCGATAATGAATTTTAACAATCAAAACCGGTCCTGTCATGCTGAGGGCAGCGAAGCATCTGTCTGCCCATCGCGAGAGACCCGAAGCTCGCGCTCAGGGTGACAAAACATTGCCGATCTTGGTCGGGAAAATTCATAATCGGCGGTGGGCTGCGATAAATCGGCCCACGTGCTGGATAAATCCGCACTCTACAGATCGGTATTGCCGGAGTAGTTTGTTAATGAACATTATCGTAATACTACATGCCCTACAATATACACCACATATAGTGCCAGCAGAAACAGCCCTGCACCACGTCCAACCCTCCCACGCCAGAGAAAAGCTGTGGCTATCCAGGTAACAACAATCAGGAACGGCCAATCGAACTGGCGTACCAGGGGAGCTACCTGCACAGGCGTAATCAAAGCGATCAAACCGAGGTTGAACAGCACAAAATAAAGCAGGGTACCTACAAGATTGCCAGCGCTGACATCGTGGCGACCTCGCCTGGATGGGACAGCCTGGCGGAACACTTCCTCTATCTCGATTGCCGCAGGCGCTACAACCATCCCCATCAGCAGTGCCGGTACACCGAAGGATGCGACGATTCGTTCTGCCCCCTGTGCGACCAGCTCACCTCCGACTCCGATGACAACGATCCCTACGATGGTAAGCCCTAAAGCTATCCACCACGGTCGAGGCTTTTCCTGGGCCTCTTCGACCTCCTCCGACATCAGGAAGTTCTGGTGCCGCGAGAGCAGGGTGAGGTATGCAATCGCGGCAACGAATGCCACGAGCAAGAGTGCACCAGCCCAACGTGGGGTAACAGGAGCGATAAGGCCAAGACCTGCCAGGACGGGACTGGCTGCGAACACTAAGAGGATCCGGCGAGGCAAGCGCACTTCGAGTGGGAAGAGCAGTGCGCCCAGGCCTAATGCTACACACATAAGAAAAATGGCACCGCCAAAGACAGTGCCTAGAGCGACTGAAGCTGTTGAAGCTGTCCCGCTTCCTCCCGCTGCCAGGCCAACTGCCACATTCTCGGCCTCAAAACCGGTAACCCCGACAATGAAAAGGAGAACGGCGATCAGTGCAGGCATGCTACCGCTCTACTCCATCGTCTCAGCTTCATACCAATTCTTGCCAACCTTCATTTCGACCTTGATCGGCACTGCCAGTTTAGTCACTCCCTCCATGATCGCCTTGACAATGCGTTTGGCGCGGTTCAGTTCCTCGACAGGTATCTCGAAGACAAGTTCGTCGTGCACTTGTAGAATCATACGCGTCCTCAATCCTTGCGTCTTGAAGGCATGATGGATGCGAATCATAGCGATTTTGATCAGGTCGGCATTGCCCCCTTGAATGGGCATGTTAATTGCTTCGCGTTCAAGTGCCAGGCGTTCATTCACCGGGAGTGCCCGCATGTCTGGGAAGAAGCGTTTGCGCCCGAAGAGCGTATTGACATATCCCTGCCGACGCGCCTGGTGAAGTGTCGCATCAACATAGCCTTTGATGCTTGGAAATGTCTCATGATAACGCTTGATGAACGCGCTGGCTTCAGCGTTGCTCATGCCTGTAATCTGGGCAAGGCCAAAGGGTGATTGTCCATAGAGTACCGCATAGACGACTGTTTTGGCGAGTCTGCGCTGATCTTTCGTTACCTCTGCTGCCGGGACATTGAACAGGGAGGCTGCGGTAATCGTATGAATATCCTCATCTTTGCTGAACGCCTCGATCAAGCGCGGTTCGTGCGTGATATGGGCCAGAATACGTAGCTCGAACTGTGAGTAGTCGGCGGTGAGCAGGACATAGCTGGGATCGGCAATGAAGGCGCGGCGAATCTGCCGTCCAAGCTCTGTACGCACAGGAATGTTCTGCAAGTTCGGGTTGCTCGATGACAGGCGTCCACTTGAAGCCACCGTCTGGTTGAAAGAAGTGTGCACCCGTCCTGTGACCGGATCCATCAGTGCCAGCAGTCCATCAATGTAGGTCGATTTGAGTTTGGTAAGCTGGCGATACTCCAACAAATGATCGACCATCGCGTGTTTCCCCCGCAGGCCCTCAATTACATCGGCACTGACAGAATAGCCTGTCTTTGTTTTCTTCCCTGAAGGAAGTCTGAGTTCTGTAAAAAGGATATCCCCAAGCTGTTTGTTCGAGTTGATGTTAAACTGGTGGCCGACTGTGGCGTAGATCTCTTTTTCAAGGGTGCCGATCTGCTCGCTCAGTTTCTCGTCAAACTCGCGCAGGAAATCGGCGTCCAGTGCCACACCGTGCAGTTCCATCTGCAACAGCACAGGCAGCAGTGGTAGCTCAATGCGGTTATACAGTTCTAACAGGTTGTGCCGCCGTAGCTCCTCTGTGATCGGCTCGACCAGTCGCAAGGTCATATCGGCATCCGCTCCTGCATACTGTGCGGCCAGGGGAATGGATACCTCCGCCATACTGATCATTTTGCTGCCGGTGCCGATAAGCTGAGAGATAGGTGTCATCAAATGACCCAGGCGCTGAAAAACCTGGTCTTTGAGTCCAAGTCCGCGCCTACCAGGATCAGTCAGGTAGGCCCCCAGCATTGTATCGAATGCCAGGCCAGAAACGCTGACACCAGAAAGTGCCAGGAGCAGCATATCGTACTTGGCATTGTGCATGTACTTCTTGATCGTCTGATCCTGCAGCAGAGGGCGCAGCTTTTCCAGCACGAACTCTCGGGACAATTGGGACATGGGTGCTTCGCCATCTCTTGTGCGAATATGTCCGACAGGGATGTAATATGCCTCCCCAGGCGCGGTACTACAGGAGATGCCAACCAGTTCCGCGTGCCAGGGGTCCTCCGAGGTTGACTCGGTATCGAGTGCAAAGCCGCCAGCGTTTTGCAAACTGTTGATCAGTACCTGCAAGGCTTCCTCCGTGTTGACGATCATCGTGTTGGTCGTCTTCTCATCCTCTATAAAGATGGGGGTGTTGGCAACGCTCGGCAGGCGCAGTCTGCGAATGGTTTCAGGAGGAGACTCTATTGTACCGAAGAGATTGAGTTGGACAGGCTCAAGAGTATCAGAAGGTACCTCTGCCGCAGTTTGTGCCTTGTGCTCCACTTCTTGGGGAACTTCGGTATCGGAATCGCCATCAGGAGGAAGGGGCGGAGACATGATCGGTACAACGCCCACGGGCGGCGCAAGTAATAAGTCTTCTGCTTCAGCCTGGGCACCCTCAAGGGATGCCCCTACGGATTGCTCCTTTTCGGTCTGGGTATCCGCACTGACTGTCCCTGCATCGCCGCCTGTATTTCCGGAGAGTTTATCATCCTGCAAGGCTACTTCTTGCGTCTCCCGTTGTGATTGTCCTGCTCCCAGGTTGCGGAAGAGTGCCAGTGTTTTGTCGATCAGGGTACGAAACTCCAGTTCGCGGAAAATTGTCACTACTTTGTCTGGAGTCATATTTTCTACACGAGAGGCTTCCAGGTTCAGCTGTACAGGTACATCCAGCACAATCGTTGCCAGGTGCTTACTTTTGATAGCCTGCTCTTTTGCCTCACGCAGCAACTTCTGCTCTTTAGGTTTCAGCTCATCAAGGTGTGCGTAGACACCTTCGAGATCACCGTAGTCGGCAATCAGCTTACTGGCTGTCTTCTCTCCAATCCCTGGGACACCAGGGATATTATCAGACTTATCACCGACCAGCCCTTTGAAGTCGGGTAACTTTTCGGGCGGAAGCCCGTATCGTGCCTTCACTGCCTCCTCGTCGTAAACTGTTGCCTCTGAAATCCCTCGCTTGGCGACCATCACAGTGACATGATCATTGACAAGCTGGAGCGTATCCATATCACCCGTAAAAATGATGGTATCCACTCCCTGTTGCTTCGCCTGGACTGCCAGCGTTCCCAGCACGTCGTCGGCCTCGAAACCATCTTTTTCGTAGATGGGGATACCAAATGCCTGGACTACTGCACGAATGCGACCGAACTGTGGTCTCATGTTGTCAGGCAACTGCGGTCGATGGGCTTTGTATTCGGCAAACTCAATGTGTCGAAAGGTTGGGCTGGGTCGATCAAAAGTTACAGCGATATAATCCGGCTTCACTTCAGCCAGTGCCTTCAGCAGCATGGACGTAAAACCGAACGTCGCATTCACCGGCTCTCCAGTGCTGGTCGAGAGGTTTTCGGGCACAGCATGAAAGGCACGATGAATCATAGCATGCCCATCGATCAACACCAGCTTTTTTCGTTGTGTGGGCTTCTCCTGAGTTCCCTGTTGCGGGTGTCCTTGTATTTCTGTTTGTGTCATAGTTGTGTTTCCTTTTTATTGGTGCATTCGCTAAATACCTGCAGGGGACCCAGAGCCGATAAATCGGCAGTGGGCGCGATAAATCGGCCCCTACGTTTATGCCAGTACGCGATAATTTCCCTTTGTGCCACCTTCCCAGACGCACAGGCTGGCACTTGAGCGCAGTTCGTCTTCCCCTGTGGCCGATCTCTCAGCCTTAGCATTGACCAGGGCGAACAATAATTGCGTCCTATCGCGCAGAGGTATAGCATTCCAATCGGGCTGCCGTAACCAATCAATCAGCGCCGGAGTAATCTCGCCAGGTGCAGGAATAGCCAGTCGCGTTGTCCAGCTTCCCGTGTTCAGATAAACCTGTGCTCCCTGGTTGATCGGATCAATGCGCGTCATATGCGTATGTCCCGCGAGAGCGTAGCGTAGTGTCGGGTCGCTCTGCAGAACATGATGCATCCCTGCCGCCACAGCTTCTCCCATTTGATACAAAGTTGGTGTGCAGACCGCTGTCACCGCCTCAACGAATGGCAAGCTGAGCGCTTCACGTAACATCGTGAACTCAGTTAATGGATCATTGGCCAGTTGAGTGTGATCCTTAAGCGGTAGCTCATGCCAATCGGTCTTGCGGGCGATGATATCTTGCTCAAAGGCTGCAAAATCGATCATAGCCTGCTCAAAGAGTCGGGCTGGAATATGCTCTTCTTCTGGACTAAGACCTATCAGCGCATCCCTTGGTTCCGAAAGCAGTGCCATAGTACGGCTGGCTACTTCTTTGACAATCGAGCGATTGAGCAAACACAGCAGCGCGACCTGGCGTGTATAGTTCATTGATGGCTCAAAGTGATCAAAATAGGGATACTGGGTACTGATGAGAATACCGGCCGCCTGGTAGTAGAGGGAACCAAATGGCAACGTAATTGTTTCTGGCTTGAGAGTCAGCGGCTGTCCCTGTTCATCCCAGATGCCTTGAATATGATGGTTCCAGAAGTCGAAATAATTCCCATGCTCAATATGCACATCTGGCAAAGGCCGGTAAAAGCGGGTGGGACAGAAGTTTATCGCACCTTCTCCCACACTCATAGCCTGTAAAATCCGTGTACGTACCTCTTCGAAACGCAATTCAATATCGTGATTTCCGGTAATAAGCGTAACGTGTCGCCCAGGTATCTTGATAAAGTCGCTCAAAGCACGAAAGAAAGGAGTGTGAACCGCAATAATCTTTTCCAACTTCCCCAGCGCTGTTGTCGGGTCAGTAACGCCACGCGTTTCATATGGTGGGATGATCAGGAAATCAAAGCAGTCACCATTGATAATCAGTTCAACATCATCCGCCTGGCCCAAAGAACCACTGGTGCCTGCTGCATGGAGCAATCCTTCAAATGCAGCTTGCTGGTAATCCCCGAAGCCATCGAGTACCGGGTGACCATCGGCCAGGTGCAAATCGCTAATGATCAGTTTGATTATGGACATATGTTTAAAACATACCCTTTCTAAAACTTATTCCAAATTTGGAGCATCAAATCGGAAGCTATGCATGTGTCCGTGACCATCTACCTTATTTTATGATGTTTGGGACAAGATGTATAGTTGGGGTGATCGACGGGACATTTGGGACCGATGTGACATATCTTACGGACGGAAATATCATTGTGACATTTGTGACCTATATTGTTTTATGGGGTCAGAGGTTGCATGGATAAAGCGGAAGGGTTCCAGTGGGGCGATGGTGCTCTGGCTGATGAAAGTATACGATATTTTAAGGAAGGAAGCAAGCAAGAGGTGAATTGTTGGTGGGTTCCACCACAAATGGGGGGCCAGCGGGACCGCGCCACGGCACCCACAAGGGGTGTCGCTACATTACGGGTTGCCCCGCCCCGCCGCCCAGGACACCCGCAAGGGGTGTCCCTACCACGGTTGGACAGGCGCGTGCAGGGCAAGCTCAAAAGTTGTTGGATGTAGCGAAAGACCATCTCAGGATTAGCGTGCTCCGTGGGTCAGGTGGAGCAGCTGCTGGTGCTGCCATCTGGTCTGAGCGCTATTGTGCTGATCAAGATAGCTGTACCCAGGTTTCGTTGGAGTCCCTTGTGGACCTGGGCTGGGTGAATTTCCTCCACCGCCACAGGCCGTGAGAAAGAGCATGATGCTAATGACCAATGTCCAGCACTTTGTTGCCAGGCTTCGGTTTGCAGTGTTTCTTCGCATATTTTCTTCTTCCTTCCTGATCAAACATAGAACAAACTCTACAATTTATGGAATATGCTCTACTATTTTCTGCTCTATGTGACTACTAATCTATACGATTGGAAGTTACGCTTGGTGGCGGGATGAGCGGCGGGGCAAGCTCAAAAGCTGTTGGATGTGGCAAAAGGCTATAATATGGGAATAGATCGTAAAGCGAGAACATAGACGCTTTTGGGTGTAATGTTTGACCGTTTTGGTACCTATGTGTAGTCAGGGTCGCCTGTCCGCTGGGGTTTTTCTGCGTCCATCTGAGTGCGTTCAGTGCTGCTTTTTGTCCGTCGGGGATCGCCAAAGACAGCACTTTTTCATTGGTTTTGCTGTCAATTTTGCTGTCAGCTTTCATTACCAGGGTCTCGCGCCAGTGAGCAGCATGGGCATCTAAACTGAGAGAACTTGAGCTGGTGTTCGCGTTTTAGATGCCTAGACGTGAGCGTGGCGCGAGACCCTGCTGACGTACCTTACTCTGTGCGAGGAGGTTCTGGTGGTACGCCGGGCGGGGACGGTTCTGCTAGGACATTGGGCGGGGGCGGCCCTGGTGGCACAGTGGAAGCCGTGCTTTCTGGGCGAACACCGGGTTCTTGCCTTCCTGAAGGAACGGTCGGTTGAGCCGTTCTCAGCCGAGCACTAATGTCATAGGCCCCGTTCTGACGCAGGATGGAAAGAGCTTGCTCCAGGTAGCCAGGTGCGTTGACGAGCACGAGGCAGTGCCCGGCCTGCAGTTCACTCTGATAGAAGCTCGCATCCTGCTCCGACACGCCGAGACTCCTCAAATCCTCTACCGTAAGTGCCCTTGTGGTTTCCATGCCGGTAAACCACCCTTTGAGACTGTCGAAAAAACCGGCTCCGCGTTCCACCAACCTGATCTGGCCATAGCTCACGCCAGCACGTCGC
>WNGR01010026.1_pt1 | contig 13976 bp, 7 predicted proteins | sample 5407581 | NCBI WGS metagenome assembly WNGR01 (sample SAMN13153383, study PRJNA577476) | soil metagenome | isolation source: 80 cm soil or saprolite under Garry oak tree replicate 2 | place: USA:California | collected 2016-06-15 | reverse complement strand
GAATTCGGCCGCGGCAATGGCTCCGTCGTGAACCTGCGCACGAAGTCGGGAACGAATGAGTTCCATGGAAAGGCCTGGGAGTACGTTCGCAACGCCGACGCCAACGCAAGAAACTACTTCGCCACCCGTGGGACGCCCCTCATCTTCAATCAGTTTGGGGGAATCTTTGGCGGGCCCATCTTGAAGGACAAAACCTTCTTTTTCGCTTCGTACGAAGGCACGCGCAATGCCTCAGGCCAGGCATTGCAGTTCCAGGTGGAGACGCCGGAGTTTGCCAACTACATCCTCACCACGGCGCCTTCTGGCGTCGCAGCGGGCCTGCTAAAATCTCATCCCGCGCCGGCCCCGCTAACCGGAACCAACGGACAGAAGTACTCGGGCGAAGTCGACTTCACTCCTCCGGGGCAGAGCTCGCCGATTCCGGAATTGGCAACCGCCGCCGCCGTCGTCCTCCGCGACTACACAACCATCGATCAGTACCTGGGCAGGATGGATCACTCCTTCAATGGAGGCAAGGACAAGGTCAGCGGCCGCTGGATCTCTGAAAACGAGTACGACAACGGTGGATACAGTTCGCAGCCGGCCACCTTGGGCGAAGCAGTTCGAGGTTATCTGGGGCCCTTCAACGGCTTCTTCGGAGACGCCAATCTCGGCCACGTGCATGTGTTCAACAAGGTGGTCAATGATGCCCGCTTCTCGTTCCTCGTCGTCGACACCGAGGTGGGAAAGAGCAATGCGGTCGTTCCACAGGTCACCATCACCGGAATTACCGCACCGTTCGGCGACATCTTCAAAAATGGAACTCGCCTCCGCACCTATGAGTGGCGCGACACTGTGAGCATCCAGCACGGCCGGCATTTGATACGTGCAGGCGGCGAATTCAGAAAAATCTTCAAGGGCATCTCTCTTTCTCCTCCAACCGCCGGGTCGTTCTTCTTCAGGACGGCGCTCGACTTCGCGCAGGATAATCCCTTCTCACAGACACTCACTGTTAACCCGTACACCGGCATTCCCACGGGGTTTCCGCGCTATTTCACCGTGTATGAGAGCGGCTTTTTCTTTCAAGACGATTGGAAACTCAATTCGCACCTCACGCTCAACCTCGGCCTTCGCCACGACTACTTCGGCGCCGCCTCCGAAAAGCACGGCTTGCTTTCGTCGTTCATCCCCGGAACCGGAAGCACCTTTGAAGAGCGGCTTGCCACCGGGGCTGTGGGTCGTGTGAAGCGGTTGTACACGCCGGAGAAGCTCAACTTCTCTCCGCGCGTCGGACTCGCCTATGACCCGTTTGGCGACGGCAAGACTTCGATCCGTGCGGGCGCAAGTCTCGCATTCCAGCCGCACCATGGTCAGTCGATCGCTGGCGCGCGCGCGCTGCCTCCCGATGCCATCCAGGGTGTGCTCAGTCCCGCACAGGGCATTGGAACGCAAATCCTTTATGGAATTCCCGTGCCCCTCAATCCGGCGCAATTCGCGCGCGGCTTGAATGCGCAAGGCGGAGTCCCGGGACTTCAGATCACCGGCTTCATCGTGAACCCTACGATCAAGACCCAGTACAGCGAAAGCTGGTTCCTGAACGTCGAGCGCGAGTTTGCCAAGAACTGGGTTGTCGAATTCGGCTACGTAGGAACCAACGGCGTGAACCTCGAGCGCCTCGATGACATCAATCGCGTCAAAAATGATCTCCTGAATCCGGCGCATTTCGGCAAGCTGCGCCGCATCAATTCAAATTTTGGCACCCTTACCTGGGTGACCAATGGCGTCTCGTCCAGCTACAACGCGGGAACCGCCGAGGTGCGCCACAACATGGGCCAGAACCTCACGCTTCAGGCGAACTATCGCTTCTCGAAGTGGCTCGACACCGACTCAGATACGCAGCCCGGCCAGTTCACCGACAGCTCCGAGCCTGCCAAAGGGGCAGAGGAAATCAAGTGCCTGCGTTGCGAACGTGGTCATTCCATGTTCGATATTCCGCAGCGTTTCACGGCATCGGTCACATGGGCGCCGAACCCGATGAAACAGCATAGCCTGTTGGCGGCCGTTGCCGACCACTGGGAACTTTCGACCATCACTGCCGTGCAGTCCGGTCGCCCCTTCTCCGTATGGAACGGCGCTCCTTCCAACCTGAAATGCGACAACAACGGGACCCTCACCGCGGTACCTTCCAGCGGGGTCTGCTCTGCAGGCACGCTCGCGAATATCGGGGGCGATTACAACTTGGACGGCGGCGGCGCCATCTTCAGCGGCTACTATGATCGTCCTGACGCGCCCGCGCGCGGCGATGTTCCTTCTTCTTCAAGCAGGGCCGATTCCTTGCCGGCTTGTTCGATCCTAATGTCTTTCCCACGCCCGCAATGGGACAAGACGGAACCCTGGGACGCTTCACCTATCGCGGGCCGCACCAGATCAACGAAGACCTCGCTCTGGCGCGCCGCTTCTCCATCCAGGAACACGCGCAGGTGCAGCTTCGGCTGGAAGCGTTCAATGTGATCAACAAAGTTAACCTCTACCTGCCCAACTCCGATCTTTCCCTGGCTCTCAAGTCCGACGGAACTTACTCGACGACTTCGATCTTCGGCAAGTCCACACGTGCATTTGATCCTCGCACCTTGCAGGCCAGCGTCAAATTCAGCTTCTGAGGGGGAACATGAAGACCACCACTCGATACGTCGTACCTCTTGCGGCACTCCTGTGTTTCTCGCTATCGCCAGTGCATTTGTCGGCAGCGTCCGATCCGGGAAACATTCCCACGGTCTCGCTATCGGATCTCCAGGACCAGGCACGGAAGAGAATCACCGCGACCGCCCGCGTCTCGCTCGCGCCGGAATCCGCTGAAACATTCAACAGCATTGAAAGCCTCGAACCTGCGGGCAGCGGTCATGTCCCGAACTATCTCCGCGCCATGGCTTCGATGCCCGGTGTTCCTGCTGCTTTCGCTCACGTCATGAAGACGCTGCTCTACGGCGGCGACATTGAACCCGAAATCAAGTTGGGCATGGGCCTGCGCATGGCCCAAATGCACGGTAGTCCCTATGTGGTGGCACACATGGAGCGGTACCTCCGCACCACCGACAAGGGACGCGAAATCCTTACTGCGCTCCAATCCGGCAAGTTCGAAGCGCTGCAACCGGCCGACCGGCTCGCGCTACGGTACGCCGAAGGGCTTACGCGCGGCGTCCATGGCGTTAGTGATAGCGAATTCGCGCAAGTACGTGGCTATTACAACGACTCGCAGATCGTCGAGATGACCATGACGGTCTGCGTTTTCAACTACCTCGATCGTTTCGCCGAGGCCCTCAATCTTCCGGTGGAAGCGTGGGTGCTCGATTCTCCCGCCATCGAGCCACAGGTCGCCTCTGATCCTCCTGCCGCTCGCATAGGCCTCATCTCCGATGCCGAGATGAAAGCCACCAGCGACCGGCTTGCCGCCATGAAGGATGCAAAGAATCCATCCAGCAGTTGGGGAATCGGCTTCGCCAATTCGATGCGGGCGCTTCTGCGCTGCCCCGATCTTGCTGATGCCTGGATGACCTTCGGCACCACGGCACGGCAATCGTGGGTCATCAGCCGCGAAGTCCAATTGCAGGTCTCGTTCGCGGTTTCGCTGGCCAACGGATGCCGCTACTGTACGCTGCATCAGGTGCTCGGCTTGCGCAAGCTCGGCGTCTCCATGAACAAGCTCATGGAGATGAAAAAGGACGATGACGTCCTCACACCCCGCGAGCGCGTCGCCGTTCTCTTCGCCCGCAAGCTCGCTCGCGATCCTACCTCAATGACGGATGCTGATTACCAGAATCTTCGCACGGAGTTTGGCGAACAGGGCGCGCTGGACGTGCTGATGCAGACGTGCAGCTTTGCAGGCTTCAACCGCTTCACTGATGGCCTGCGGCTTCCCTCCGAAGATGCTGCCGTCCAGACCTATCGCGAGGTGTACCGCACAGCCCAGACGAGCACCTCGTCCCTCCAGTAAAGCCCTGATCCCTCGCCACGGCGCTACCTCCCCGTTGCGAGATCGGCATTGCCCTCGAGGATGCGTACGCTGGGTTTCACCGCTTTCACGGCGATAACACAGGTTCAAATCCCGTCCGGAACGCCAATATGAAATCAATAAGATAGCTGAGTTTCGCCTTGCATTCGTGGGTGCAAAAACGACACGATTCGGTGTCCTTTTTGCACCCAAATCCATTGCGTTGAACGTCTACAGGGAGTCCTGTGAGCTGGTAGATGTCGATTGTGGAACGGAGCGACGAATGCCGCAATAGCTCCTGCATGACTTTGAATTCCGTTCCGACACTCCTCAGAAGTGTCGAGTAGGTATGCCGGAAGGTGTGGCAGCCGATCCGCTTCTTGATCCCGATTCTCTCCGCAACAGGTCGAACAATCCCGCGGAGAATTGCTTGTCCCCAATAGGGATGGCGTCCGCGATGATGCTCATTGGCGAATACCCAGTCATCGGGTTTGCGATACCGGCAGCGGTCTCGCCACTGCGTGAGTGCCTCGGCTAGGATTGAATGGACTGGCACCGGTTTCTGAGAAGCCTCAGTCTTGCAGCGACCGACTATGCCATAGGCGATCGAACGCGTCACATTCATGGTGCCTTGGGAAAAATCGATGTCGCCCCCACTTGAGCGCAAACAGTTCACTTTGGCGCAAGCCGGTTGAGGCTGCCACGAGAACCAGAGTTCGTTCTCGAAGATCAAGATGATCCAATAGGAGCTTGATTTCAGCAGGGATGAGGACATTGGGAGCGGTCCGTCTCTTGGCGCTCTGGCGAACGAGCTTGATGGGATTGCGATCAAACAGCTCGTATCGCCAAGCATGATTGAAGAGCACCGACATCAGGTTGCGGATTTTGGCGCAACTGCTTCTGGCCAGCGGCAGACCTCGGAGCCAAGATTCGACCTCGATCGTTCGCACCTCGCCGAGTTCGTAGTTTCCCCATCGCGGAATGATCCACTTTTCCAAATTGAACTCATAATTCCTCCTCGTGGAATAACTGCGCCAGCTGTCATCCTGCGCCAATTCGCGATACTGGAAGTGCTCGCCCAGTTCCGCAATTGTCATTGCTGCTGGTTTCACCGGCAGATCGCCGGCGCTGGGCATTGCGAGTATGCCGGCGGCGATCCGCCGGGCTTCAACAGCATTTGAATACTGGTCTACTGTCCCGATGACTTTTTTCCGATAGACGCGCCGTCCGTTCGCGCCTGTCTCTGACCATCGAAACTGCCAGACATCCGAACCATGTTTGTTGAAATTTCGGTGGAAGTTTTCGGGCGCTCTGCCATCGCCTGTAATATTTCATCGGCTGTCGGAGGCGGCATGCAACCGATGGCTCATGCCATCATCCGCTATGCTCTGGTTTGGAAGTCACTGCCCCAGATGTCTGTTCGTTGATGAGTTTGCACAGGTAGTTTTGTCCACCAGCGGCAATCTCCTCCGGACTGACACATAAATCTGCCCATAGCACTCCTGGGCCGTCTTTTTCCTGGGGCGAATAACCAAATCCTTCGATCATTAGGTATCCGGTGTAGGCGTTCCTTCGGAGAGCAGCAATGATTGCGGAAAAGTCCACATGCCCTTCGCCGAGTAATCCACGATCGTTTTCGCTTGCATGAAGATGTTTCATATATGGTCCGAGCGACTCGACGGCCTCAGCTATGTTGCGCTCTTCAATGTTGGCGTGGAATGTATCAATCGTCACCCCGATCCGTGCGTGATCGACTGCCTCGCACAGCGCTTTAGCTTCTCTTGCGGTGCGCAGGAAGAACGTCTCAGAACGATTGACAGGTTCGATGGATAGGCTCACCTGGCAGGCATCCAACGTTTCTGCAACCGACTGAAATGCCTCGACGGCCCAAGACCATTCATCTTGGGTGGGCCGGTGATCAGGGAGGTAACCGATGGGCGCGTAAAGCGGGCCGCCGAGTAGACGGGCACCGAGTTCGGACGAGGTCTCAATGCAGCGAACCAGGTGCTGCACGGATTTCGTTCTGATAGCGGCATCGGGGCTGATGGGATTGATACCGGGAGGCAGGATTGCGCAGATTGTGCACTCCAAATCTGAAGACGCGAAGGCGCGGCGGATTTCAGGGACGGCGAGATCAGCGGGATCGAACATGGCGATCTCGAATCCGCTGAAGCCCATCTCCTTCACTTTGGGAATGAGTGGAAGATGCTGTTGATCGAACTTCGAAGTCCACGCGAATGCACTTACGCCAAGTTTCATCGTTTTCCTCTACTTTGTTGGTTTCATTCTGGACACGGTGAGAGCTTCGAGAATTGCACCCAACCCTTCGGCTCCCACAAGAATGCCGGTGCGGGGATCAAGGGTGGGATAGATGCGGGCCGCAAATGCGCTGCGTTGATCGACGAATACCTCCAGAACCGACTCGTCAAGGAAGATGTCTAGTGCTAGCGTGTCCGCAGTATCAGGAAAGTAAGTGGTGTCCAATGTGTCCCTTTTCACCAGGGGATCCAGACTCGACTGGTTTCTGTCCAGAATAAGCCTGCCCATGTCCCAGTGATAGCGAAGGTCGGTGTGTTCGCGCCCATCCGGCGAAGAACGGAGACTCAAGATGAAGGACTGCGAGTCTCCACGCTTGAAAACAGCTCGGAGTCTAAGACGTTTGCCGGAAGCTTGCTCCACGGGCTTGATCGCACCCAGAGCGATGCCGGAAAGTGAGATAGCGGGTTCACTCCACTTCTCGATTCCTTCATACGGCGACTGGTGTAGGCGCCCGAGCGGATCGGCGGTGATGAGCCTTGGCAGGGAGTACAAATGAGCCCAGCCGGCCCGCCAACACTCCTTCGGGCTGCGCTCATCGGGGATGATACCCATAGTGAGAACGCGGCCGTCCTCGAGGAAGTACGGAGTGGGACTGAGCAAATGGTTGAAAAGTTCGAGGCGCTGCGGGTAGAGGGAGTGCGGAGTGAAGGTTTCGTCCTTCCAGGTCCCCACCCAATAAGAGGCTCGGCCGGGAACCTCGCAGACGATCAGCGCGTGCTGCTCCCCGACCTTGATGAATACCGGCATCTCCCAGAACACGCCGGAGGTTTCGCGATCTCCGACAAGCAGCGGCTTGCGATATTCCCAGTTGACAAGGTCCTTAGAATGGTAAAGCAGCGCGGTTCCGCCTTTTTCTTTGATTGCCGAACCGATGATGAGGTGGTAGCTCTCGCCCTCGCGCCACACAAACGGATCGCGGAACTCCGGAAATCCATGCCCTTGCGGCGGCTCGGGGATAACGGGGTTCCCGCGATGCTTGGTGAAATGGATGCCATCTTCGCTGAGCGCGAGGCAGATGCTGGATCGATGTCCATCACCGCCGGTGTAGAGGATCGCTAGTTTGCCTTGGTGTTCGATCACGCTTCCTGACCAGCATCCCTCGCTGTCAGGCCCCGGTTCAGGCGACAGCGCCACCGGCATCTCAGTCCATCGATAGAGATCTGGACTCGTCATGTGGCCCCAGTGGATGTGGCCCCAATAAGGTCCATTCGGGTTCTTCTGGTAGAAGAGGTGATACTGGCCGCCCCAGTGAATGAGCCCATGCGGTTCGTTTGTCCAGGCGCGCGGTGGCAGCGCATGATAGGCCGGCCGATGCGGATCATCCAAACACCATGCGTTATTAATCTGCAGATCCGGCGGACTGCCCGGTCGTGATTCTTCGACGAGTCGCCCAAGATCACTCTCAGAAGGAGCGCCATCGAACACACACACATCGCGAAGCAATCCATTCAGCACGCCGGTTGGAAACACGCCGGCGATGACTTCGCACTGCGGAGATTTCCCCAGCGTGATGTCCACATGGTGCGCAATGCGGCTGAGTTGATTCGTTCCCGCCTGGTGACCGCAGGCCTGGCCATTCATGTAGAGAGTCGTGCCTGTCTGATCGGCGACCACCACAAGGTGATGCCACTCTGATTTGGGAAGAGGCTGCATCGATTTGCAGGAACCGGAGTTTTCGCCCAATCGCGTTGCAGCGATCAGGTATCCCCATCGATCCACACCGAAACTTATCTCGCCATCATGCCGGCTCTCGAGATGAACGATGGCCGCTTCATTAACCGGGTAAGACTCCAGTGCCAGCCATGCCGAGATGGACACGGAGCCGCTGCTGATCGCAATCGCCCCGTCTTGTTGCGTGATCCATACCGAGTACCCATCCAGCCGGAGCGCGCGATCCTTGCCGCTTCCTACCCAGATCGCATGGCCCGTGCGAGACGCAATAGGATCGTCGACGCCGCTGTTTTGTTCCCTCGCAGTATCGCCGCCATCATCAAGCTTCCAGCAAAGCATGGACTTCCAGGTGCCCTGTGTCCACGCTAACCTGGGCTGGACCATCCCAGCGCATGCCACCAAACTTGATGCCCTCAGAAATGCTCGGCGGGAAACGCCTGCCTCCGTTACGTTCTCCCGTGAATCCTCGTTGTCAGTCAACTTCAACCCTCACTTATTAACGAATGTTTCTTTTGTGTTCTCATGCGAGTAGGAAGTTTCTCAGCGCAGCCAATCGTTCACGCTTTGAGCAGGCGAAGCTGCAGTTGTTCGAGAGTCTGCCCCTTAGTCTCCGGATAGGTAAGCAGCACGACAACGAACTGCAACGCGGTCATCACAGAGAAGAACACAAACGGCGCACCTCGCCCCATGTTGGTCGCCACAGTCGGAAAGATCAATGCGATGCAGGTGTTCATGATCCAGTGGCTGGCATTGCCGACGCCCTGGCCTTTTGATCGAACGTGATTGGGAAAAACTTCGCCGATGTAGACCCAGATGACTGCGCCTTGCGAAAGCGCGAAGAAGGCAATATAGGTGACCAGCAGCCACACCAGCGCCCACTGATGCGAATTCGTTGAGAAGATCCACGCCACCCCACCGAGGCAAGCAGCGGTTCCAGCGGCGCCGATCAACAACAGCGTCTTCCGCCCGACTCTATCGATCACCGACATGCCGACCATGGTGAAGATCAGATTGGTGAACCCGATGGCGATGGCCTGCTGATCGCCCGAAACCTGGCTGAAGCCTGCCGCCGCAAAGATGTTGTTGAGGTAGTACAGAATGGCATTGATACCCGCCAGTTGGTTGAACGCACCGATAGTAATGGCGAGGAAGAGTGGGTAGCGATACTTCCAGCGGAAGACCGGTTCATGCGACGTGGCGTGCTCCTGATCGAGCGCTGCACGAATCTCCGCCAGTTCTCCCTCGGGATTCGGCTCGCCCATGAGCCTGAGGATCTCCAGCGCCTCATCGATCCGGTTCTTGGACGCCGACCATCGAGGGCTGCGCGGAATACCGAAGAGCAGTACAAGAAATCCGAATGCCGGGACGGCAGCGATGCCAACCTGCCAGCGCCACTCCATTGCGCCGAGGTGCATCAGCCGGATCAGGTAGTTGGAGGTATAAGCCACAAGGATTCCGAAGACCACGTTGAATTGAAAAGCCCCTACAAGTCGGCCACGCCATTTTGCCGGAGCGAGTTCCGCAATGTAAACAGGCCCCAATACCGACGATGCGCCAATGCCAAGACCACCGATAAAGCGGAAGACCATGAGAGACGGCCAGGTCCAAGCCAACGCGCTGCCAATCGCGGAGACAACGTACAGGACGGCAGTGATGCGCAAGGTCTCGCGCCCGCCCAACTTCTGACCTACGATGCCAGCGCTGAATCGAAACCGAAGAGCAGACCTCCCAGGGCTCCCGTGAGCGTCGCCTTCATAAGTTTGGAATTGGGTCGCATTCTAACTTCCCTCAAATTATGGATTCAGGATCAGTACTGCCCTGCCCTGCGTTTCAGCGTCCAGACATCCAGCGCGATCACCAATGGCGACTTACCCGCGGCATACACTCCGAGTTCCCGATCGACTGTACGAGGATAGATCAGGTCGGTGATAGTCACGAGTCCGTTGTCGGCAAAGAGCTCAACGGATGAACGGTCGAGAAGGATGTGCAGACGAATGCGCCCGTTCTGGACGGCGATCGGGGCTTCATGCTTTGCGGCAAATGTCGGACCTACGATGACATCCCCGGAGTGAGTGCGATCCACGTAGACATCCCTCCACGTTGCGTCGTAGCCCACACGCGTTCCGTACGAGGAGCCCTTGCGTACAACGAATCCGAAATCCTGTGAGTCTTCTAATTGCAGTTCTGCGTCGATCTCGATTGTCTCGGGCCAATCGCGTCGCGACAGCATTGATTCAACATCCGCCCAGGTGGCCATGCGCATTTGGACATGTTCATCCCGCAATGCTTCCATCTCTTTCGCGGGAACCTGGGTCAAGCGAATGCCATCTCTTGTCTGAAGCAACCCCAACGTTCGAGGAGACGTCGTCTGCCCGCGCCAAGGGCTGGTGGGCAGCTTATCGGCATACTTCCAATTGTCCATCCAGGCGATTGCGATGCGGCGACCATCGGATGCAGGGATGTTCGACCATGTCTGGGCTGCATAGAAATCGCTACCGTAATCAACCCACAAAGTTTGATTGGGGGGATTGTCGTCAATGAACTTCGTTCCATCGAACTCGCCAACAAAATACTGCGTGGCGGAACCGCCGGCGGGGCCATTGTCGCCAATGCCCAACTCGAGCACCCACTTCTTCTGCCCGGCCGTATTCGCAACCGGTAACTGGAACAGGTTTGGACATTCCCAATTCGGCGCGCCATTGGCGCCGGCGGGGCCGAACTCGCTGAGCTTTGTCCAGATTTTCAGGTCGGGTGAAGAAAAAAAGAGGACCTTGTGCTTCAGAGCAAGCGAAGCCACCATCACCCAACGCTTCGTCGGCTCGTGCCAAAACACCATCGGGTCGCGGAAATCGGATTCGTGAAGATCAAGGACCGGATTCCCTTCGTAGCGGCTCCACGTGCGTCCGTGGTCGATGCTGTAGGCGACGTTCTGCGTTTGCAGCCCGGCGGAATTTCCGGTGTAGATGGCTATAAGGGGCGAAATACCGTTTTTGCCGAACCCGCTGGTATTCCCTGCATCGAGCACGGCGGATCCAGTAAAGATTGCAATGCCATTCTCATCTTTGAGAGCCACGGGGAGTTCTTGCCACGAAACAAGATCCTTGCTCACCGAATGGCTCCAACTCATGTGGCCCCACTGATCGCTGAAAGGGTTGTACTGATTAAAGAGGTGGTACTCGGAACCGTCGAAGACAAGTCCGGCCGGATCGTTGATCCAGTTCTTCTCCGGGCTGAAATGAAATGTCGGACGATAGATCGTTGCATTGGGTTGCTCCTGCGCGTTGGCCGCAACCGAAACGGAACTGGAACTGCAGAAAGAAACAGCACAGGCGCAAGCCGTGATCTGGAACCAGGCTCTCAGTCGGCACATCTTGGCTACCCCAAAGTTTGAATCCGGGTCGCAACTCCATCGCTGGTAATCCGAACTCGAACAAACTGCATCAGGTGAGATCAGCGGAAGTCCAAAAAATGAGGGCAGATGCATGGAAACTTGCTATGCTTCCGCCCTCTCGGAGGCTGCAGGTCAAGGAGTCAGCGTCCGTGACCTGGATCGCTTAAAAGACAAACTTCGTGCTCAGCTGTACAGTGCGGGCCTGCGCCACGCCAGTCGCCTTGCCGAAGTTTCCAAACGGCTGCCCGGTGGTCGCGTCCACTCCGCCATCTGCAAGGTTGGTATCCCAACTTTGCAGATTGACGCGATTAAATGCGTTGTACATGTCGACTCTGAACTGGAGATTGGAGGACTCTTTGGAGAACCACGGAAGATTCATGTTCTTTGCGAGCGCCGCGTCGGTCTGCGCGAACCCGGGACCACGGAATGTGTTGCGCCCCAGGTTGCCCTCGTGCCCGGCCGGCACTCCGCTTGCGTCTACCGGCAGCGGGAAGTCGGTCGTCTTGAAGGTTCCCTTGAGGAACTTTGAACGGCTCAGGCCCTTCAGGGTCGCTCCGAATGTCGGCCTGTTGGGCAGGTCATAGTTGAAGCCGTCAAGATTGAAGTCGTCCTGCGGCCTGCTGCTATACACCGTCGCGGGGAATCCGCCCATGAGCGTTCCCATGGCACTCAACTGCCATCCACCCACGATGTTCTTCACAAGGCTGTTTCCGATTCCCGGTGTCGGAATCTTCCATAGGCCGTTGTAGGTGATCTGCTTGGCAATATCCTGGCTCGACAGCCCCCGTTGTGCGCTCACATTGTAGGCATCGATCACCACGGAATATTCGGCGCCCTTTTGCTGCCCGGGAACCGTACTCATGAGATCGATAGTTTTCTGCGCGGTGAACGCGACCTGGAAACTGTATCCGGCGTTGAACGATCTGCGAATATAGGTCGTAAACCCGTTGTAGCGCGATCCATCACGATTGGTCGCATAGTTGATCGATGCAAAGTATGGGTTCGGCCGCGGCCCGAGCGTCTCGGTAAAGCCGCCGCTCCCGTTATTGGTGATCACATTGATTCCATCCACGCGGTTCATGTTGGTGATCGAGTACTCGTGAATTCCATTGGAGTGGATGAAGTCTGCTTCGGCGATCCAGTTAGACCCAAAGCCACGCTGCACCCCCACGAAGAAGTTCTCCATGTAGGCCATCTTCAGGTGAGGATCGGGGCCGCCGATATTGTTGAAGTTGCCGAATCCGCCGCGCGCGTTGACGGGAGGCAAGGTCGTTGTAAGTCCGGCGGGCAGAGGACATTTATAGGGAAATGTGGCCGACGCGCAAAGCCCGAAGGCGGGCGGCTGCGGCGACCCCGGAGTATGAACGCTGGCGTTGAAGTTGGCGTCGATCGGCGGATTGGCCGTCTCCGTATCGCTCCAGTTGGTGTTGCCGCCGCGGTCGAAGAACACGCCCGCACCGCCGCGTACCGACCAGTCCTTCAATCCAAACGGTCGCCAGGCGAAACCGAAACGCGGCGCAAAGTAAGTCTTCTTGTGGTCGATGAATGGACGACGTTTGCCGCGATCCGGATTAAGTCCGACCGAGATGCCTTCGATCTGAGTAAGGAGATCTGCAGAATTCGGCACAGCCAGAGTCGACAGCACTCCGCGAGCTTCGGAGGGATTCGAGGTTGCATCCCAGCGCAGGCCAAGGTTCAGTGTCAGATCGTGCCTGATCTTCCAGTCGTCCTGAATGTATGCGCCATAGGTGCTGTTCAGAAAGTAGCGGTTGTTGTTGGCAGCTCCACCGGTCGTCGGGTCAAACGATATCGTGCCGTAGTTGTCCGCCTTGTCCGCGGCAAAGTCAAACACCGTGTCGAATCCCCATGCCTGCTGACGATTATCGGGAACCGTAAACGGGGCGAAGTCCTGGTTGTGGAACCACTCGAATCCGGTCTTCAAAGCGTGTTTGCCGCGAGTGATCGACACCATGTCACGCCAGTGAAAATCGTTCTGCGCAAATCCGACCGGAGAGAAGCCATCGCCAAAGCCTGCGATTCCATTGACGTTCGTCGGCAGCAGGTTGCAGTACTTGCACGGGATCAGCACTGTCGTCCGTGTGTAGCCGGCTCCCATCTCATTCAGAATCGAGGGAGAGAAGACGTGCGTGTGGTTGAATGCGCCGAACCACGCATCCTGCGGAAAGTTGATATCGAACGAGTGACGCACGCCGTTATCCCATGGTCCGATCAGGTGGGTGTTGTACATGTTCCCGTAGATACGATCTCTTGACTGGGCAAACGTCTGATCCACGCGGACGTTGAACTGGCGTCCATTATGCGGCGAGATGAACGTGCCGTTCACTGTGTCGATCATTGCCATGTTGCACGGCATTCCCAGCGGGCCGATTCCATTCGGATCGTTCACCGGGTCTGCGCAGTTGTGCGCCGCATCCGGCACTCCACCCTGGGACTGCTCGACATTGGCAACCGTGGCCACCGAGGTCGCCGAAGAAGACACCGTCGGCTTGTATTGGGAGAGCAGCGATGTGGAAAGATTATTGGGGAGATTCGACGTCATCCAGGCGGTGAATGCCGGATCCTCCACCGTCACCGGGCCGGTCGACGTGGTCTGCGAAATCACCTGGT
>WNGR01015372.1_pt1 | contig 13977 bp, 10 predicted proteins | sample 5407581 | NCBI WGS metagenome assembly WNGR01 (sample SAMN13153383, study PRJNA577476) | soil metagenome | isolation source: 80 cm soil or saprolite under Garry oak tree replicate 2 | place: USA:California | collected 2016-06-15 | reverse complement strand
CCTCCGGCACCCCGCGGCCGCCGGACAGGTTCATCGCGACCAGGTCGAGGAAGGCCCCGATCGCATGCCGGAAGTCCCGCCGCCGCTGCTCGGCCTTCTGCCTGAGCTCGATGTCGGGTAGTGCGAAGAAGACCAGGGCCAGGATCAGGCCTGTCCACACCGGGACAACAAAGGTCACGTGCAGGCCGGAGAAGGTGAGGCCGACGAGCAGGATGGGCGCGAACAGCAGCCCGAGGATCGCCAGCAGGATCTTGGTGGCCAGGTAGTTCTCGAACGACTTGTCCACCAGGGCGAGATTGGCGCGCAGCGAGCGGAACTCCCAGCCCTGCTCGGCGCAGAACTTGGCGAGCCCGGTGCCAAGGCGCCGGCTGAACTGGCTTTCCGCCGAGTGGCCGGGACGGGACGCCGGCCGGGCGGCCGCCGGGCGCGCGGCGTCGAAGGCGGCGACCTGCCTGGCCAGGCTGATCCGGCGGGGAATCAGCGCGAAGGTGAGCAGGAACAGGCCGAGCCCGCCGATGCCGCCCGCGATCAGCGCGGCGGTCATCCCGGACTCCCCTGGACGGCCATCGCTGACGTGCCCTCTGACCAGGTACCGAGCAGCCGCTGCGGCGCCTCGAAATGCGCCAGCCTGCGCAGCCAGATGATCCCGGACGCGTAGATAGCGACGACGACGATCAGCACGGCCTGGCCGAGCAGGCTGTCATAAGGGATCAGGAAGCCATGGTCGAGCACGGCCAGGGCGAGGGCCAGCCCGACCGACACCAGCACCACGATCTGGACACTGCGCCGCGTCGATCTCCGCTCGGCGCTGACCTTCCGTCGCATGTCCAGCTCCTCACGGACCGAGCTGGACAGCGAGCCGAGCAGGTCCCGCAGCCCGGGGCCACGCAGCCGCGAGTTGATGATCAGGGCCGCGATGATCAGGTCGGCGCCCGGGTCGTCCAGGTCGTCGGCGAACCTGCGCAGCGCGTCCGGCAACGGCACCCGCGTGTGCATGCGGCTGACCAGCGCCGCCAGCGGCTCACTGAGCGACGGCGCGGCGACCCGCAAGGATGCCGGGATCGCCTGCTCCAGGCCGATGGCCCCGGCGATGGTGTCCCGCAGCGATTCGGTCCAGACGGCCAGGCCTTCCAGCCGGGCAAGTGCGCGGCGCTCGCTGGCGGCTCCGCTGAGCCCGCGCCAGCTGTAGGCGAGGACCGCGACTCCGGCCGCGGCTACCACCCAGCCGGTCGCGATCAGCGCCACGATGCCCGCCACGGCGGCAACCGCGCCGCGCACGCCGAAGATGTTGCGCAGCTGCTGTTCCAGCCCGCCGCCGCGGCCGGGCGGTGTTGGCGGCAGCCCGCGGATGGCCACCACCAGGAGGAAGAGGCCGCCGCCCACGGCCGCGCCGATCAGTATCGCGAGCAGCGTGCCGACGCCGACGCCCGTCACCAGAAACCTCCCGCCGCGTTGTAGCCGTGCTCAGCTAGCTCGGCCAGGCACGACACCGGCGCGCGCGGCACCGCACGGCCGTCGGCACCGGGCGCGAACGCCTCGCTCGACTGCACCCGGCCGTCGATCCCGGTCACTTCCCTGATGCTGCTGACGTACCGGCGCAACCTGCCGCCGCTGGAGTAGTCGTTCCGTTTCTCGATGAAGACGACGAAGTCAATCGCGCCGGCGATCAGCATGTGCGTCGCCTCCACCGGAAGCCGCTCGGCTGACTGGATGGCGTAGGTGGCGATGCGGTTGAAAACCTCAAGCGAGGAGTTCGCGTGGATGGTGGACAGCGAGCCGTCATTACCCTGCGTCATCGCGTTGAGCATCGTGACGATCTCGTCGCCGAGCACCTCACCGACGATGACCCTGCTCGGGTTCATCCGGAGCGACCGGCGGACAAGCTCGGCCATGGAGATCGCGCCTAGGCCCTCCATGTTCGGCAGGCGCTCCTCCAGCGCGATCACGTTCGGGTGCAGCTCAGGGAAATGATCGATGCCGAGTTCCAGTGCCCGCTCGACGGTGATGATCCGCTCACCGGCCGGGATCTGGTTGGCGATGGCCCGCAGCAGGGTGGTCTTGCCTGCGTTCGTGGCCCCGGCGATCATGATGTTCTTCCTGGCCGCCGTGGCCGCGGCGAGGAAGGCTGCCGCCTCCGGCAAGATCGTGCCGTTCCCGACCAGGTCGGCGAGGAACACCTTGCCCATCCGGGCGCGCCGGATCGACACAGCGGGCCGGATGGTGACGTCCATCACGGCAGAAAGCCGGGAGCCGTCTGGCAGCCGGATGTCGAGCTGCGGGTTGGCGGTGTCAAACGGGCGGCTGGACAGGCCAGAGTACGCGGCGAGCACCTGGATGAGCTCGATCAGTTCCTCGTCGCTCTCGGCGACCGGCTCACCCATGACCTCGTTGCCATCGGCGTAGCCGAGGAACACCCGGTCGCAGCCGTTGATATCGATGTTCTCTATCTGCTGGTCCTCAAGCAGCGGCTGCAGCCTGCCGACGCCGAAGAGCGCGGCGTGAATGGCCGCGGCAAGCTGCTCCTCTTCCTGCGCGTTCGCCGGGACCCGGCCCGCGGTGATCTCGCTGCGGGCGTGCTCCTCGAGTGCCTGCGCGATGAGGGCGCGGGCGAACTGGCGCTCGTCCTCGCCGGACATTGGCGGCATCCCGGCAGCCTGATCGACCCGGCGCTGCTCACGGAGCCGGTCGCCGACCTCGCCGCGCAGCCGCTTGACGACGCCATGGTCCATCAGGTCTCACCGTCCGTGCCCGGTGAACCGGAGTGGCGGCCGCGCGCTGCCCGGCGGCCACGGTTCTGCTGGGCAGCGATCGGCCCGGTGCTCTGATCGGTGCCTGGCCAGCCACCCTGGTCCTGCCCGCGCGATGGCGGGACCGTTGCCGGTCCATGAGCCGACCGGCCGCCGCGGCCATCCAGGATCTCCAGCCCGCCGGACGGCGGCGCCTCCGCTGGCGGATGCGCCGGCGGACCGCCGCGGCCGGTCACATTCTCTCGTCCGCCCGGCGATGGAGCGGGCGGAACCGGCCGGCCAGCCTCCGGACCGCCGCGGCCATCCAGGATTCCCAGCCCGGCGGACGACGGACTGGCCGGAGCCGGTGCGGGAGCCTGCGGCCCGCCGCGGCCGGCCATGGTATCCCGCCCGCCGGATAGCGGGGCCGCCGCCCGTGCGGGGGCGTGCGGCGCACTACCGCCGTCCGGCAGCTCAAGCCCGCGGGCCGGCGCCGCGGGATGGTCCGGCAGCCCAAGCCCGCGGGCCGGCGCCGCGGGATGGTCCGGCGGCCGAGGCGCCGGAGCCGGCCCCGGCTCCGGCGCCGCGGGCAGCTGCTCGGCCAGGTGCGCGGCGATCTGGCGTGCCGTCCTGATCAGCAGCGACTTGTCCAGCTTCCCGCCCCACTCGCCGCGCAGCAGGTCGGCGCTCTTCGGCTCGTCGGCCAGGCCGCCGAGCACGGTTGCTGGCGCCCTGGCCTGGTCCAGCGACTGCGCGACCTCGGCGAGCGCGCTGTTGAAATGCCGGTGGTCGGCGATGACCACGACTCCTGTCCTGGCACCCGGCCGGCCGCGCCGGTGCACCCCAGCGGCAACGGCGATGGCCCGCTCGCGCAGCCGGACCACCTCGCCAAGAGTGGCCCGGGTGATCATCACCACGGCAGCCGCGTGGGCGAGGAAGTCGTAGTACGGCCCGTCCACCCCGATCCGCCCGCAGTCAGCGATCACGTCGGCCTGCGGAAGCGCGGCGAGCACTGCGCCGACCGACCCCCAGAGCGCTTCCAGCCCGGCGCCATGCTCAGCGCTGGTGACCCCGGTCAGGACGTCCAGGCCGCCGCGCAGCTTCTGCACGTGTTCCCAGACCTGATGCGGCCGCAGGCCGCGGCGGGCCGCCACGGCGAGGCTGAGCAGTCCGCGCCGGGAGTCGAGCCGCTGGCCATCACCGCCAGGCAGCCGGTAGACGAGGTCGCCGCCTGCCGGATCGCACTCGGCGAGCAGCACCGGCCGCGGCCAGACTGCGGCCAGCGCGACTGATGTGGTGGTAACGCCCGGCGATCCCTTGTCGGCAGCGATCGCGATCAATGCCATCGCTCAGCCAGTCCTCGTACCCGACGAAGACGGGGAGGCGGAAGCCGATGCACCCCCGGACGGCTGGCCCCCCTGGCCCGGCTGCGGCGATCCTGCATTGCCCGATCGCTGCCCGCCGGCTGGCAGCACGGCGATGCCGATGTTGCCGCCCGAGGCGCTGCAGGCCACCGCCCCGGCATCGGCCGGATTGAGGGCCACCTCGATGTCAGCGACCGCCGAGGTGCCCGTGCTGGCAGGCGGCGCGGCCACGTTCAGCACTACGGCGTTTCCCGCCAGCAGGGCCGCCGACTGACCGGGGCACCCACTACTTCCGGAGCTGCCGGCCACCTGGTACAGGTCGATGTGATCCCCGACCTGCAAGTCGCGGGGGAGCTGGCCTTCCCTGAGCGCCAGACCGAGCACGTCCTTCCCTGCGGTCACATGATTCGCCCGGACCACCATGGCGCCGTTCAGCAGCGTGCCGGGCGGGATGGCGTTGGCCGCGTAGAAGTCCGAGACCTGGCTGGCCTCGTTCCACGGCACGTAGTTCACGCTGCTGTCCGAGGCGACCTGCACCTCTTGCATCGCGCTCAGCGGAATCCGCTGGCCGACGCCGACCTGGTGAACGATCTCGATCGCGCCGACCCGCTTGCCCGTCTGGGTAATCAGGAATCCCGCGCCGAAAGCGCCGCCGACGATGAGCAGTATGGCCAGCGCCGCCAGGCCCGGCCTGCGCTCCCGCGGCGCGCTCGGCAGCCGCCTGCCTTCCGGCGAGGTAGGTGCCTGCCAGCCCGCCTGCTGGTCGGTGCCGGAGACCGGCCCGCGCTGAATCGTTCCTCGATCGCTGGACATCGTTCAGGCATCTCCCCTGCTGGCAGCGCCTCCTTCTGGACGCCACGGCATCGGCGGTGCAATGGCCGGCTAGGCGAACGTATCCCGCCAGAAGCGCCGTTGTGCTCGCTTACGGACAATCCGTCGATAATTGTGACTGACGGCCGCCGGTCCCGGCCTGTTATGCCTGCTAGAAAGCATGATCCCGGTCCGTGGCCGCCGGTTACGGAGCGCAGCACAGCCAGGGCCAACTCACGTGTCCTGTGCGCCTGGCGTGGCCTATGTCTCTTGTCACTGCTGCCGTATCTGCAGTGCCGTATCTGCAGCGGACCTGGGTACTCACACGGCACATAGATCACGCCGGTTCCCGGGGCGATCCGCACCTGCTGCGTAGCGGACGCGGCGCTCCGGTGCCCGACAGCAGGAACGGCCGGGAGGATCAGCCAATACCAGATAGCATGACGCATTCCGGGCGGTGCCGCGTGCTGCGCTCCGGAGAAAACACCGAGCGGAACGCGGCCGAGCACGACGGAGCTGAGCACGACGGAGAGGGCAGATGCGGATCGCGCTGACGGCACTCACTCCCCAGGGACTGCGTGATCTGGTCATCAGCGGAGACGACGGCTTGACCGTCGGCCAGCTAGCCGCCGAGCTACGTACCTCCCTCGGGCCGCGCGAGCACCTGGCGGAGGTCATCCAGCTCCCCGGCGCCACCGGGGCCGGCTGGAGCAAGCAGCGGCCGGCCCGCTACCCGGCCGACACGCTCTGGGCCAACGCTCGCCCGCTCGATCCCTCCGCAGCCGCGGCCAGGGCGCTGCACGACGGCGCGGTCGTCGCAACCGACCAGCAGGCCGCCGCGGGCACCGCGCTTGACGAGCCGTCGGGCGTGGTCGAGGTGCGGGTCGTCGGCGGGCCCGCGGCGGGCACGGTCCACCGGCTGGGGCTCGGCGCGGCCGTCCTCGGCGCGGCCAGGGACTGCCAGGTCCCGGTCGCGGGGCCAGGCATGCCCGCATACGCCGCCAGGATCACCGTCAGCCCGGGCTTCCAGGAACAAGGGATCCTGCTGGAACCCGGGCAGGCCACCGCGGCAGGCACGGAACCGCTGATCGACGGTGCGGCCGTGATGACGCCGCGGCCGTGGCCACTCGGCGCGCTGCTGGAGATCGGGCCGCACGTCCTTGCGCTGGCCGTGCCGGAGCCGCCGGACGCGCACTTGTCTCCGGCCGGGAACGGAGGGCTCGCCTACAACCGCCCGCCCCGCCTGCTGCCGTCTGGCCGGACGCGCAAGATCGAGGTGCCGGCCGAGCCGGGCCGCGCCGAGAAGGTCCGTTTCCAGTTCATCGCCGCGATCATTCCGCTTGCGCTCGGACTTGTCATGGTGAAGGTAATGCATTCCGCCATGTATGCCCTGTTCATGCTGATGGGCCCGGTGATGATCGGCGGGCAATGGCTGAGCGACCGTCGCCACGGCCGGGTTTCCTACAAGCGGGCGATGCGCGACTACCGGCGCAAGATCGGCGAGCTGGAGCCGGCCATTGGCGCGGAATGCGCCGCGGACGAGGCAGCGCGCCGGAATGCGGCACCGGATCCCGCCCAGGTGCTGCTCACCGCGACGGGCCCACGGCGGCGGCTGTGGGAACGCCGCGCACTCGACCCGGATGCCCTGCACCTGCGGATCGGGCTGACCAGCCTGCCCGCACAGGTCGAGTTCGTCCCGGAGAAGGGCGCGCGCGGCGACGTCGAGCTGCCGCCGCCGCCGGCTGCCCGCAACGTGCCGGTGTCGCTGCCCCTTCCGCAGCTCGGCGTGCTCGGCCTCGCTGGGCCGCTGGACGCCTCCCGGGGGCTTGCCCGCTGGCTTGTCGCCCAGGCTGCCGCCCTGCACAGTCCGAGGGACCTGCAGATCGTCGTGCTCACCGCGGACCCCGCGTCCGGCCAGCACTGGAACTGGGTTCGCTGGCTGCCACACTGCGCGCCACGCAAGGGCGAGGAATGCCTCGCGCTGGTAGGCCCGGACGCAGCGACGGCCGGGCGGCGGGTAGCAGAGCTGGCCAGCGAGGTGAACGAACGGCTGCAGAAGGCCAGTGGCCTGCAAAGCCTCAGTCTGGCAGCCGAGCAGGCAGCAAGCCCCGAGCTCGGGCCCAAGATCCTCGTCGTGCTCGACGGCGCGCGGGTCCTGCGCCGCATCCCTGGCATGCCGCAAGTTCTCGCCGAATCGCGCCGGGCAGGCGTGTACTCAATCTGCATCGACGAATCAGAGCGCCTGCTGCCCGAGGAATGCGCCACCGTCGCCTCCTGGGACGCCGGGCAGCACGCCCGCGTCACCTTGCGCGGCAGCGGATTCGACGTGCTCGGCCCGGTGCTGGCGGATCAGGTCAGCCCGGCCTGGGCGGACCGGATGGCCAGGGCGCTGGCCCCGGTTCGGGACGTGAGCCGCGACGACGCGGACGCCGCGATCCCGTCCGCGGCGCGGCTGCTGGACCTGATCGGGATGCCCGATCCCGACGCGGGCGTCATCGCCGCCGGGTGGGACAGGCTCGGCCGGACCACCGCCGCGCCGATCGGGATCGGCGCGGACGGCCCGTACGCCATCGACCTGCGGGCGGATGGCCCGCACGGGCTTATCGCGGGTACCACCGGTGCCGGGAAGTCGGAGCTGCTGCAGACGATCATCGCGTCGCTCGCCGTGGCGAACCGCCCGGATTCGATGACGTTCGTGCTCATCGACTACAAGGGCGGCAGCGCGTTCAAGGACTGCGCCCGGCTTCCGCATACCGTCGGCATGGTGAGCGACCTGGACGGCCACCTCACGGAGCGGGCGCTCGCCTCGCTGTCAGCCGAGCTGAAGCGGCGTGAAGAGGTCCTGCTGCACGCGGGCGCCAAGGACCGCCTCCCTGGTCGCCGAGCTGCCGGACTTCGTGACTGGCCTGGTGGGCATCGCCCAGCGGGGCCGGTCACTCGGCGTGCATCTGCTGCTGGCCACCCAGCGGCCGGCCGGCGTGGTGAGCGCGGACATCCGGGCCAACACGAACCTGCGGATCGCGCTGCGCGTAACCGATTCTGCAGAGTCCTCCGACGTCATCGACGCGAACGACGCGGCCTTCATCTCCAAGTCCACGCCCGGCCGGTGTTACGTGCGCTCAGGAGCGGCGGCCCCGCTCGCTGTCCAGTCGGCCCGGATCGGCGGGCGGCGTCCAGGGTCAGGTCCGGTCGAGGCAACTGCCCAGGTCATCCCGGTGCCGTGGAAAGGCCTCGGCCAACCGCTGCCGCTGGCAGGACAGGCGACGGGCGACGACGGCAGCATGGCCACCGACCTGTCCGTGCTGGTGGACGCGATCAGGGACGCGAACGTCAAGCTGGGTATCCCGAAGCAGCGCAGCCCGTGGCTGCCCCCGCTGCCAGAGACCGTGACGCTGGATGAGCTGGCCGCGGGGACCGGCGAGCCCGGCGGCGACGTCCCGCCGCTGCCTTACGGGCTCACCGACATTCCGGCGAGGCAGGCCCGGGAGCCGCTCACCCTTGACCTGGCGCACAGCGGTCACGTGGTGGTCGCCGGAGCTCCCCGCAGCGGCCGGTCGACGGTGCTGCGCACGCTCGCCGGGTCGGTGGCCGCCCACACGTCGCCAGCCGACGTGCACATCTACGCACTCGACTGCGGAACCGGCGCGATGCTGCCGCTGGCTGCGCTGCCGCACTGCGGCGCGGTCGTCTCACGTGACCAGGCCGAGCGGGTGGAACGGCTGCTCGGCAAGCTGCGCGGCGAGGTCATGCGGCGCCAGCAGCTGTTCGCGGCCGAGGGCTTCGCCGGGGTGGCCGAGCAGCGCGCTGGAACCTCCGGCGGCAAGTTGCCGTGGATCGTCTTGCTGCTGGACTGGTGGGAGGGCTTCGTCGCGGCATTCGACCAGTACGACTACGGACGGCTGATCGATGCGCTGCTGCAGCTACTGCGGGAAGGCGCGGCGGTCGGGCTGCGAGCGGTGGTCACCACCGACCGGTCCGCGCTCATGGGGCAGGCCGGGACGGTGTTCGGCAAGCGGATGGTGCTCAGGCTCACCGACCGTGCCGACGCCGGATTCGTTGGCATCAACGAGCGCAGCATGCCCGACCACCAGCCCCCCGGCCGGATCATGTTCGAGGGCGTGCCGCAGCCGTTTGAGGCGCAGGTCGCCATGCTGGATCTAGAACCGTCGGGACCCGCGCAGGTGGCGGCATTGCGGCGGCTTGCCCAGCAGGCTACCGACGGCTGCGGCCGTCTGCCGCAGCCGCAGCGGCCACTCCGGGTGGACGCGCTCCCGATCAGGATCGGGTTCGAGGAAACCTGGCGGCTGGACCCCGAATTCGCTCCGCCGTCACCGCTGTGGGCGCTGGCCGGCGCGGGCGGGGACGAGCTGGGACCGCAGGGCATCGATGTGCGGGATGAGGGCCCGGGCGTGGTGGTCGCCGGACCGCCCCGCAGCGGCCGGTCCACCACCCTGATGGCGATGGCCAGGTCGCTGCTCGGCCAGCGCACCCCGATTGTGGTCATCACGCCCCGGCGCTCGCCGCTGCGGTCGCTCGAAGGCCATGACGGGGTCCTGGCGGTGCTCGGCGCCGACGCCGATCCTGACACGCTGGATGCCGCCGTCGAGGGACAGGATCGCTACGTCGTGCTGGTCGACGATGCCGAGTTGCTCGTTAACGGGCCGCTTTCCGAGCCGCTGGAGAAGATCCTGGTGAGCGGCCGGGACGCCGACCACGGGCTGGTCATGGCCGGCACCACCGGCGACCTTGGCCGGGCGTACTCCGGGTTCGTCCCGGTCGCGCTGAAGTCCCGGTGCGGAGTGCTCGTCGCGGTCGACTCCCCTGGCGACGGAGACCTGTTCGGCGTGCGGCTGCCGCGCAACGCAGGACCCGGCCCGATGGGCCGTGGTCTGCTGGTACGGCCGGGCACCACCATGCCGATCCAGCTCGCGATCTGCGAGTGAGCGGCGTGCGGGCTACCCGCCCGACGGTGCTGTCGGTCGGGCGGCCAATGCCGCCCGGTCGTGCGGCGTTCTCGCGGACACGAAGCCTGACAGCAGAGGCGTCGTCGCCCCACCTCGTCCGCTTGGGGCGCGACGCCTCGCCGATTCAGCCTGACTGAGCTCTCAGGTCCCCGGGAACTCAGTCGTCAGTGAATGTCCGTGCCGAGCTGCGCGGCGTTGGCCTGCTGCTTCTCTTGCACGTCCGCGTGGTTGTGGATCGCGCTGTGCAGGGCGGTCATGGGCTTGATCATTTCCTGGATCTGCTGGGACAGCTTGTCGGCACTGGGGTCTTTCCAGGCCCCAGTGCTCACCATCTGGTCATGCTGGGTCTTGACCTGGTTGAAGCTGTTGAGCATGGTGTCAGCGTGCTGCCTCTTTGCCTTCGCGTTCGCCGACATTTGCTCAAGGTCATACGACTGCTGTGGCACGATTCATCACCCTTCGTGGTCCTGTGGGCTCCGGGTCTGAAGATCGCACCGCGAACCGGCCGTACCTGATCGCGGCACGTCATGACGAGTGATGATATAGCGGCATCAGCTACCGCGCAGAGCATCGGCGCATCTTCCCCATATCAGCAATTCACGACCACGGCCTGAGCCATTACCGCATCAGCACAAGGCCGCTGCGCAGGCCGGAAAGGCATCAGCACGCAGGCCGCCGCGCAGGCCGGAAAGGCATCAGCACGCAGGCCGCCGCGCAGGCCGGAACTGGGCGAAGGACACCGTCAACGCGGGCAAGACCGTACTCAGATCCCCGAACTCAAGCCGGCGCCCGGCCACCGCGAGAGGCGACCGCTGGCCCGCGGCCAGGCCCACCAAGAATCGCTCGGCCGCCTCGGCCGGCCCGCCGTCGCCGGCATCCACGCTTCGGCTGCCGAGCCCGGCAGCACCACGCACCGCACCCGCAGGCGAGCCCTACTCCATGTGCCCGTGCGGCGCGAAGGGCAGCCTGCGGCACCTGCCTGGGGGCTGGCATTGCGGCTCGGAGCAGTTCTGGGGGGTGGCGTTCAGCGCTTGCTGGACTTCGCCAACAGTGCTATTGACCTTGCCGGATAGGTCGCCATGCTTTTGGGCTAGCTGCTGGGTGAAGGTGCTAGGGGCAGAGCCCGCGGGACCGGACCACACCAGGCCACCCGCCATCCGCTGGCTGGCGTCTTTGAACGCGTTGGCCATCGCATCCTGGTCGCCGTTCAGCTGCGTGCACAGACTGTCGTACGTGGTGTGCATCGGGCATACCTGAGATTTCGGGTCAGCCATGGGAACCTCCGGTCGGATTTAGTCGGGCCGGCACCCGCGCGAATCAGGAGCCGCTCGGCGGCGGTGCCGCGGGAGCCGGCCGCCGGCGTCTAGCTCGGATGAGGAAGCGGCAGCTCGTCCCCCTGCTGGCCGAGGCTCTGCGCGGCAGCGCCGGCGTCGAAACAAGGGCTCGAAACCCTGACCAGAGCCGTCGGGCCGCCAATGGAGATGTCGCCCTTCAGGGAACCTTTCACCAGATCGTAGTGAAAGGCCCAGGATCCGGTGGGCGTGTCCTTGGAATTCTCGGTATATGTCCATCCGTCGGCACGGACGAGGCTGATGAGCCGGCCGCGGTACGCAGCAGAGCTGATCCGGCGATTAAATGCGTCAACGTAGGAAAGAACCCCGCGATACATTAGCTCGTCTTGGTTGGTGGATGTCGGGCAACCTAGGTACAGACCGCTCAGGTTCCTTGCAAAGCCGACGTGGGCGCCATATATACGCTGGTACAGGGCTCGGGTAGCCGAAACGACCTGGCTGCGCGCCTTCGTCGCGGCAGCGCGGCCGCCGCCGGCGCTATTGCCGCTACTGCCGCCGCACCCGGCGGCGGCAATAGCGACCACGGCGGCCACCGCCACGATGGCGGCGCGCGCCGCGCTCGCCACGATCCGCCTCCGCGTCATCGCTAGAAATCCGACGTCTGCTGTTTGAACGTATCTTTGTTGGCCTTGTACGTTCCGCCGGGATCGTTGTTCGCGTCGGCGATAGCGGGATCGCGCAGCCAGGCATTGTACGCGGCCAGCTGCTCCGGGGTCATCTGGTCGAGTTCCTTGATCTTGCCATCGTCGAGGAAGTTCGCCTTCCCGGGTCCACCGAATTGGTTGATGTAGGTATCTGGATTGCCGTCGTAGTGCAGGTGGTTGTAGGTGACGCCCGGCCCCGTTGACCTGCCTCCGTCATTGTACCAATTTCTGACGATGCGATCCCAGTTGCTGTTGGCCTGGGTAATACTCTGGATTGCTTCCGGCGACTCCGGTGACTCTAGCTCATCACTTGGGAACGCCTGGCCTATCTCTTTTTCGACCCCGCTCTTAAACCCGTCCTTGATTCCCTCAAGCAGGGCCTCGCCCACGCCGGCCTCCGGGCCGAAAACAAGGCTAGTGATGAAGGCGGAGCCAGCCGCGGAGGCTATCTCGGAAATTGCTTCGTTGCTCTTGCCGGCTTGCTGGCCCGTCGCCTGGTACTGGTGCACGATGAAGCGATCCATTAGCCTGAACGATTCGTCGTTCCAGAAGCCCTGGTTGTCCGGAACCTGATTGCGCCAGGCGCTGTAGAAGGTAAGCAGCTGGGCTGAGGTGGTCTTGTCCCGCATGCCCTCCTTGACGAAGTTCGCCCATTCACCCGAGGAGGCCGTAACCTGGAGCCCGGGTATGTCTGGAGCCGGCTTCCCGTCTTTCCCGACGCCCATGCCGGGCGCGGCCGAACCCACGGTGGCAGTCAGGTCGCCGAAGTAGTTCATGGCCATAGCACCGAGCACCTGCCGCACCTCACCGGAAGTCCTGGCATCCGGGTTGTCGCCAAAATATCTGACGGTCAGCTCCGCATTGGCCGCATACGGCTTGGGGTCGGCGAGCGGGTCGCCCGGCGGGGGGAGGTTGGCACCGCGGACCATGTCGGCGAAGGCACCGTCGATTACCGAGTGGGTGAGCATCGGGTTGGTCATCAGCAGGCTGATGGAGGGCGGGTAGGGCTCGTTCGGGTCCTTGTTCTGGAAGTTCTCCAGGTAGAACTTGGCGTCGTAGGCCGGGTTGTGCGCGATGGCCTCCCAGATCCCGTCCAGCTGCGGCGGCGGCATCATCCCGGGCTCTTGTCCCTGCATGTAGGCCTGATACAGGGCGTATTTGCCCAGCGGCTGCAGCCAGTCCGGGGAGTAGACGCCACCGCCCTCCAGGAATGGCTGCAGCAGATCAAGCTTTGGCCCGGTCCCGTCCAGGTAGTCGTTGGGCAGCGTGATCTGGCTTAGCCAGTCCTGGCTGAGCGGCATCTTGTAGCTCGCCGTAGCCAGCCCATTGCTGACCAGGCCTGACCAGCCTTGGTATTTGTCGTCCTGGCCTTGCTGCTTGTAGCCGTTGACCTGGAGTCCGAGCTGGGCAACGCCGTGCGGGCCAAGCGCCTTGAAGTACGCCGCCATGTACTCTGGGTCGTCGGCATGCTGCGCCAGGTCATCCGCGATGAAGTCGGTATTGCTGTGATCAAGGAGGGCCTGCTGCGCCTTGCCGCCAGCGTCGTTTCCCGCCTGCTGCGCGGCTTGCGCGTTGGTGAAGTCGAGGGTACCGGCACCGCCTGACACCCACTGACCGGATCCGGGATAGGCCCGCTGCATCGCCACGGCCAGCTCGACGCGGTAGTTCAGGCTCGCCTGCTGGTCCTGCCACCACTGCAGGTCGCCCAGCGCCTTTGACAGCTGGCCGGTGTCCAGGCCGTACCTCGACAGCCGGCCTATGTAGCCGGTTATCTTGGTCTGCGCGTTGGCCACGGCCGGATTCGTGGCCTTCTGCATGTCCGTAACCGCCTGCGGGTCGATCTCCAGATCGTTGCGACCGTCGTCCGGCCTGGTCATGCCAACCACCCGCGTATGAAGTCGTTCGGATTACCGGATTCGTCAGTCACGACGATACGGGAACCTCCTGATGCTGCGGCACGATTTGCCCGTATCGATACCGAGATCAACCGGATGGTACTGCGCTGGCGCGGTGCCGTGCGCCGGGCTCATATCATTACCAGGAATGGGGGAAAGCCTGCGCCCGGATTGGTATCCCGACCCGGTGAACTCGGGCCTGCCGCGCTGGCGGAATGGGTT
>WNGR01005604.1_pt1 | contig 13977 bp, 22 predicted proteins | sample 5407581 | NCBI WGS metagenome assembly WNGR01 (sample SAMN13153383, study PRJNA577476) | soil metagenome | isolation source: 80 cm soil or saprolite under Garry oak tree replicate 2 | place: USA:California | collected 2016-06-15 | reverse complement strand
CAAGTCTAGAGGAAAGCAACTGCGATCCAGATTGTATGCGATGTGGCTTGGACTCACTAGTGTTCCCGATTACGACTATTGACGGACATATTTTGAGGTACTACTGCGTCCCAATGGACAACCAACGACCGGAGCTCAATCTCAGGGACATCTGCCCCGATCAGCACGGTGCACCATTCGTGACTGTGTTTAATGCGCCACTTCGAAGTTCTCGTCATTCTTGATGAACACCGCAAGTTGCCAATTGCCATGTTCACCAAATATGACCGCTGCATTTTGACTTTACGCAAGAACTACCAGTTCTTGCACAATGTCAAAACCCATTCACTATGAAGCGAATCGAATATGTAGTCGTAGCATCGCCACCACGCGTGTTGGGAGCAATGAGCATTGGGTTTGGGACAACCTCAACCTTCGTCTGATCGCCATCGATTGGACCAGGGTGGCACGTGACACCCACGTGTTTCTGTCTGTCTTGATCTTCTCTGTGTGATCTTCTCTGTGTGATTTCGAGGATAGTACTTTTTTTTTCGCCGCCAGTGGTACACCCGTACTATATGCGTGTTTCGTTCCGTGCATTCATTTGGTTTTTCTCCCGTCTGGTGTCTGTTCTCTACCCCCACAACAATTGTTGTGCTCTTGGTCGAGCCTCTGTACAGTTCTCTCATTCCCCGGCGGATGTTCTTGGATCAAATACCCCCTTTAATCTCATTTTCTCGGCGCGGTGGTACTGTAAGGTCATGCGCCTCCACCTTCGAGCTACCCATAGGCTTGGCATTCGGTATTGAACTTAGGAGATAACGCGCAATCGGGAGCAATGCCGCCAGGCTACTGCTACCGCGAGATCCCCGAATCATTGAAAATGGACCCCATAGTCGTATTTTGGCACTCTGAATACCCTATCTCATTATCCATGAGGCCAATATCCCGGCTGAACGTTGAGCGTTGAGCGTTGAACCCCGAGGGTGACATACAAAGAAACTCGGTGCATGCCTCCTTTACCAGCGGGGCGCGACACAACCGTAACCCTGTCACCCATGCCTTAAACTCGCGGTTTCGTGAGGGAATACCCTTTCATCCCTACTCTTCCTGCTTATTCCCGTCTCCCAAAAGGATTTTTTTTTGGTACAACAGCTCCACCGTACCGGGGATCGCTGAAACTGTTTTTCAAGGAAGCATAGATATCAATCACCATATGCCAGCTTTCCTACCCTTGAAGCTTGATGTCGCGAGGATTGGACCGCCACTTGTTGCAGTCGACGTGCTCATAAATCTTCTCTGTATCACCGTAAAGCGGACTCTACAACGTACAACCCCGTACTTCTGGTTTCCTCGCCCCCTGTAATGAGTCATCGCAAATAGAGGTCTCATACACCGAGAACACCAGTCCCTATTACTACGTGGCGAGGATCTGCTTCACCGCCATCAGCACGCCTTCGTCCTCACTCCGCATGCGCCACAAATACCCATCTTCGTCATTGTCGGAACTATCGTGCAGTCTCAACGCCGCGCGGCCTCGTCCTCCATCCGCGTCTCCAAGGATCAAGATCTTCAGCTCACCTGTGGTTTAGGACGGCAAATCAGGACGGGGAAAGACGTGATTGCGGGTCTTACCTTCGAACGGCGGCTGGTCCGCAGGAAGAACCGCAAGACCCCGCTGGAGACCAAGGCCCTGCAGCCGGCGCACGGCCATGTCAAAGGTCCCGTCGCACCACCCCCGTGCTGAGAAGGCGGATAGCGTATCCCATGCGTTCGCAAAGTCGTGGTGCTGCTCGCCGCTGTGCTCGGGTGCGCTAGGTTTTTCCCCAGGTTTAGGCTCTTGTATGAAGGGCGAGTCTAGGGAGATCAGATCGGCGCGGGGACTCTGTTTCGTTTTTTTGTGTGTGAAGCTGTGAAATCGGTGTAGATACCACAAGGCACACGTACGAGTAAATCAATGGACTCCAGTCGTGGCGCGGGAAGGGGAGAGATGGGCGGGCTGCGCATCGGCTGCGGCTACTCTCGATGTCAGATTTTATCATCTTACGAAGGAGGGGCGTACGAACCAGCGAGAGTGCACGTATCTCTGGGCTGCCGGCTGCAATCGCCAGGTCCCCGGCAGTCACAGTCCGCGATAGGTCTTCATGCGCGTCCAGAGAATATGTGGAGCGCGTACTGCTCGCAGCGCGTGAGCGACGTGGCCGAGCGGGTGGTGGAGGCTCATAGGCTGCATAGCGGAGCTTCTGCGATCCACTGAGTGGCGACCGTGATGCGGAAGGTGAAGAGGAATTGTAACGAGGCGACCGGGGAGCTGGCGATGGCCTGGACTCGAGCGCGAGGAGAAAGTCTGGGAGCTGGAATGGCATGGTCGATTGAATTGACATTTTGTCTGGGCATGGGCGACCCTTACCGAGCGTGAGCGGCTGCTCGTAACTGCAGCCCTCAACTCGTCCTGCTTGTTGATCATGTCTTCGAATTGAGAACATCTCTGGTGGCGCTCGCTATAAAGAGGCGAACGGGAAAATAGTACATAGATAGAATACTGACGCGTGAAATATGGCGACCCGATATGCTTCTTAGATGCTGGACTTCCGAGATCACTTCGGGAGGGACCTTGTGGCATTCGGCTGCCAAGCGCATCATCGATAGAATACTAACTTCCTGGATAGATACTGCAGCACGGTCAATAGAAGTGGGCGGGAAAAAAAACCTCCTAAGTGAACACGGACCTGGGTATGAGATCAGCCTTCTGCTCAAACCGCGTAGCAGGTGAAGCGGGGACACAGGGACGCGCCCGGCGTATTCGCAAGCCAAGGCTGTTAGCACGACCATCAGCGTGGGACTAAACGAAATATCTTCCTCAACCTCCGCGAGAGGTGTCAACAATGTCGTCGCGACATTGGCGCCAAATGTAGTGTCACCTGATTTCGCATAGTCAACGTCAGACATCTCGGTATAAGGGTAATTTCAAGTTTCACCATCACGAAGGGAGGACAACACGATTTCCACCGCTCGCTCAAGAACCTGGGAACTTTGCTGCGCGCCATTTACACCGGCTCCAGCAGGCGACAGGACATCCTTGATGGATCCTGCATACAGTTCTGCATCCTCGCCAGCAAGAATCTTAACTACTTCAAGCAGCGCTAGCACTTCGTCTTCGTATGATTCTGCAGAGGTATCCAGTCCTTGTAATCTTTGGGAAAAATATAATTGAACAATAGACGAGTCAACATTGGTCAATAATCGAAGTGTCTGGCGGTCGTCTAAGAGTCGTGCTAAGGTGAGTGATAGACGACTCACTGTAAGCCTGATGGTGGGATCAGGGGAAGACAGTAGTTGCATCACGCGCTCGACCTCCCATGCCTCGAGAACTGGAGGAACGTCCTGTGTTGTACCTGCCCATATGGCCGGGGGAACGCATGCTAAGCAAGAGAGAAACAGGCGTTGCTCGTCCCAGTTATTCGAGAGTAAGTGGCGGATATGTGTGACAGGAGAGCCGTTGGACGTCGTGAAAGGTATTAATACGTCCACGGACGTATTTCGGAGAACGGAGAAGCAATCGTATAGCAAAGCTAAGGGTGGCGTTGTTCGCGTCACGTAGAAGTACAGGTACATGAGCAGGGCATACACACTATGAGTCTTCGGCTTGACCGCGGAGCGCTTGATAAGTCCGACGACGGTCTTTAGCACTTCTACGGAAGGTCTGTCTCCAGAATGTCGTTCGGCGCGCTCTGCTGAGGCCACAAGGACTTACTGAGCGATGGAATATAGCTGCAGGGCTTTCCGGGTTACCAGCATCGCTGCGGGAGACCCGGTGAAGGACTTTCCGTAGTAGAGTAGGGCCCGATACACATGTGCGAGTGCATCTGGTCCGAACATTCCATTCTGGGGACGTAAGGCTGTTGTGCCAGAGCGCGCCACGATTTTGACGAACCTTATATAGACTGCCGCATACGGTGATCGCAGAGCCAATGACGGTGTCGTCTCTATCACGAAGGCACCGCGAGACCTCAGGAGATAGCCAATGGAGCATAGAAGAATCGCATTCTGCGAGAGCGCGGACTGCGTACAAGGCCCGTCGGCGTATGTGTGGCCTTGAGGGGTTGTTCATCGTTCAATGTCTCGGATGAGAAGAGGACGGCTCACGATTTGTGAGACAATAGGCTCTGGAGACGCGCCTGCACTGCGGGTATCACATCTTCGCTTGGGCACTGGATGAGGTAGTTCAGAGCGAGAGTGATGCGCGCAATGGAGTCGGCCTCAAGGTCCTAAAGCAGCGTGTGTGACAGTGCGTTCTGCTTTGGACGAGGGGTTTGTGTACCTTACGGAGTGTGTTGACGAGCATGAGTTTCAAGTCATGACGCGGAGGCATAATTTCAGAGCAGAACAGGTATCCTAAGAAAAGCTACAACAAAAAGGGCCTGAGAAGACGCCAATATGACACACCTGTTTTCCTTTCGTCGATAGAGGAACCCGCCTCCGCTAGGTTGACAGCATGCGGGAGCGCAAATTCTAGCGCGCCTGGAGGAAGCCCGGCCACGGTGTTCATGGAGCAATATAGCAGGAGGATGAGACATTCTCGACATTGCGCCTAAATATTCTGGGACATTCACTGGGGGGCTACTTATGAGGAGCGGGGCGTTATAGACCCACGGAAGAGAACCCAGGACGCGAAAGACGAGCGCTGACGACGCCAAGTTCCTCGTATAGGTAGTCGTCGGCTTGCTGGGCTGTTTGTGCGAGCTCGACCTTGCGAACTAGAGCATAATGTGCGCGACTCAGTGCTCCAGACGATGAATACGGCACTTCCATTGGGAACAGGTTAGAGGCAGACAATTGTGAGCACGTGGGCGCTTCTCTGGTTTTCGCGTAACCACACCTTGTGACGATGGGCGAAGCGGCCGGTCTCGCTGCGACGGCTCATGCCTTCAACAAGATCCTCTCGAACCCAAAGCTGTCCTCGAAATCACGTACCCCGGAGGACGTGGAAGAAAATGTGAAGAAGCTTCGGCGACTCATTCTCATCGAGGGTATCCCCTCCAAGGCCGTACGCATCCCCTCAGCCCCCCTTCGCCACCGTTTGTTTGTTCATCCACCATGTAGGACCCTACGTTGCGATACAGGATCTGGAAAATCCTGCTTAGGGTCACCGACCTGCCTGCGAAAACGTTCCTCGAATACGTGGCCAGGGGCCCGTGCGAAGTGAGGGAGAAGATCCGCAACGATACCTTCCGGTGCGCATCTCTATCAGTACACTTTCTCGCCCCTCTCTCCTGATATCTTCTGTTACGTTCGTCAGTACGCTGGCTACGGACCGCGGATTCAAGGAGCGCGTTAGAGAGGACATGCTCGTCCGCCTTCTCGACGCTTTCGTCTGGCGAAATCACGGTAATCAGATCCCATCGCTGCCCCCCTGGACCCTCAGCACTCACTACCCTTCAAGACAGACAGGAATCTCAGCAGCTAGGCTTCACCTATGTGCAGGGCATGAATGTTTTGGCTGCCCCGTTCCTCTATACGATGCCCTCAGAGCTAGAGGCATTCTTCTGCTTCGCCAAATTCATAGAAGAGTCATGCCCCCTCTATGTGCAACCTACCCTTGAGGGTGTCCATCGCGGTTTGAGAGTTCGCAAAACGTCATTTTGACCGTTTTGACCATTCTTACCCTCTGTATTCAGCTCCTCGACCGCTGCCTCAAGATCGTAGATCCAGAACTGTTCAACTATCTACGCTCCAAGAATCTTTCTGCCGAGCTATATGCCTTCCCATGTGATTGTCTGCTCCATTGTCTCGTGGCTTCCACTTACCTCTGTCGTTCAGCCGTTCTTACTCTTTGCGCTTGCACACCACCGCTCGACCAAGTCCTCCAGCTCTGGGACTTCCTTCTGGCCTTTGGGGTACACCTAAACGTCCTCTGCGTCATTGCACAATTACTTCTCATACGCGACGACGTGATGACCTCATCCTCGTACGTTCGCCCACCCTACGCCCACAGTCCGCGACCCTTATTCCATGATTTACCAGGCCGATGCGTCTCCTGCGCACCTTCCCCCCACTTGAAGCACTCCCCGTTATCGGGATTGCTGTCACACTCGTCCGCGATCTCCCAACTGATCTATACGACGAGCTAGTGAGGCACCCATACCAGTATCGTTCATGAAGACCCGAAAATTCTTCAGTTTTCATCCAGTTTACGCTCATCCCACCTGTTGCCGTTCCTAAGTTATCGCCCCCCCTACTTCATGTGTTTCAAAAGACTTCTCTCTCATCGCATAGGGCCACCTGTATATTTCGCACATGCAATGTACACAGTATATGCAGTAGACGTCAGCTACCTCCAGCTAAGACAAAGGCGGAGAAAGAGATAATCGTCAGAGTTTCTCCGCGTCCTCCCTTAAATTCGTTACCCAACAGAAATGGCCGCATCCGGCGGCACATGGATGCCCTAGCAGTTGGCTGGAGGCAGGAGTGACTGTAGACGTATCGAACGAAAAATCGGGTGGAGCGTTGGTGTCGTCGCCCTCGCCGTCGTTGCTCCGCGAGGTTGAACGAGCAAGGCGATGGTGGGCTTTCAACGGTGACGCTGGCGAGGGTACCAGTGGTGTTGGGAGCAAAACCAATGGCATCTTTGCGTAGAGCCGCCTGTAGCAGGTCTGGTGGCCGCCGTGCGAGCAGATGGCACAATGGAAGAGCATGGACTTCACCGGAAGATGGCTGCGGAAGACGATCGGGGTGAGCTCTTATTAGGAGAATGCACTGGCAATAGAATACGCATTACCAGATAGAGCACCGAGCTGCAGGCGTCCTGCAGTTCGCGCAAGTCGAACCGTTTCGCTGGGCGAGGATGGGCTTTCTACACCGACCACAAGACACGTAGACTGTCGTTTGCAGCTAAAGGAACAATAAAGCAGTCTAAGCGCAGTTCGGAAAGCCGTCTGAAGCAGCAACTCTTACATTGGTGAGCGAGCGTATATCGGGCAGAACCGAGTGTTTTCGCAAATACGCTGCGGTGGTATGCAGCTTCATCCGCGTGAGTAACTCTATACACGCAAACGTTAGAACTCGAGCGATACTTCTCGAAGTCAATGACGTACCAATGTAGGCCTCCATAAACAGCTGCACCCGCTGTCTGCCCAACCCCAGCTCCCTTGATGCCACTAGTGCCATCATGGCGCAAGTTTGCACGTCCCCGGAATCGGCATACTCCTCCAACGCCTCCTGGAGCGCCTTCCGAATAACCTCCTGTACCTCATCCACGCGTCTCTGAACCTCGTTCCGCACGTAGACGTCCCGCGTGTCCAATGCGTCGGCACTGGGGAGCGTACCCGAACCGAAGAGACCGTCCGACATGCCGGCTGACGCGACCCGAGACGCGACCCGCGATGCAACCCGCGACGTGTTTGTCGCAACGGGCGGGAAATGTTCGTGGTCGGCGTCGTCATGCGCGGTGACCGTCCGCATACTGCTGCGCGAGCCTGGCCTTTGGAGGGGCGGTGCTGGTATCGGCGGTGCGGCCAGCGTCGAGCTGCGACTGCGAGTCCCGGTCCGGCGGCGCAGCGACTGGGAGCGAGCGCGGATATGCTTCCGCGCGCTTTCGCCTTCGGATTCGGTCTCGGTCGATGCGGGTGAGGGGGAATCCTCGTCGAATTCGCGCTCGTCTTCGGTCCAAGTCTGCCGACCTGCCGCGGCGACGCGCGAGAGCGGGCTAGGAACAGCTGAGAGTGCCGTGCGTGGGAATGCGTGCGCTGTGGGAGATAAGGCGGAGGCGGAAGGAAGGGAGCTGATATCGCTGTCGCTCCCACTCGAGTCTGAATCATCAAGCGTCCCTTCGCCAACATGGCGCAAGCTAGAGGAAGTAGAGTTATCGCTCGGTGCGAGAGAGGGTGTAGACACTGAAGGTCGTCGGAGAGATGACAGGGCATGCGGACGGTTTGGGAGGAACGCAGTACTCGAAGGTCGTCGTGAGAACAGGGATGGAGTACGAGGGGAGGTTGTAGATGAGGTGCAGAGCGCTGACTGGGGGCTTGTAGTTACTTGCGTTGTGCTGGAAACACGCTGGGGAGACGGTGAATTCGATGCCGGAGCAGAAGAAATCGGATGGGGAGAATCTCCGGGACTAGCGTAAGGTGAGTGGGGTTTCACCACGGAATCGGAGGTGGACGAGGCTTTTGTGGCATCAGGGATAGGGAGCGAAATGCTCGAAGACAAGGGCAGTGGGGATAGTGGCGGCGTCGGTGGTTGAGATGTTGAGGATGAGATCGAGTTTGGGGTGAAGAGAGAACGCAAAAGGCACCACATCTGAAATACCTGGTGGTCGTCTGCTTGCAAGGCGATCTGTGCATTAATCTCGCATACTTTCCCTTTATCAGATCCTTCCACAACGTAACCCTTTGCGAGAATGGAAAATCTGTCTGAATCTTGATGAGAATGGCCGAACACAAGTGTTCCCACACTCTGCACTGTCGGATTGTAAGGTTTATCTCCCAGCGCTTTCAACCTAGGGGAAAGTGCAGGTTGCTTTGTCCTTGGGTCACTGGGAAACAGTAAGAATCAATCACGCGAGTTGAATGCGAGGAAAAAGAAAGCTCACATATCATCGTATGGGACCTCCCATTGAGTTTTCTTATCTGTCACAAACGTAAGAGTGTGTGAGACAGACCACGAAGCCGCAAGACGAGGGACCGCGTCCAAAGGTCGATATGAATTCCTGAGATCCAGCTGAGCAAACGTCCCAGATGAGTGCTGCGCCCAGAGAGCGTGCGAATCACGGAAGTTGATATCTACGAAAGATTAACCCGAGCTCTCGCTACGCGGGTAATGTAGACGTACCAGTCACGCCGCCTTCGATTGCGGAGCCTCCCACCAACCACTTTGCGATATACCCCCTCCTTACATCCCATATTTCAACTGGATACCCCATATCCGCCCTTCTCTTCGGGATAGCTACCTCGGGCTTTTCCAAGTCAACATCCTCGGCCACACCAGAGTCACACATGTCTGACAGTGCGCCTGTGCCAAATTCTGCGTTTGACGCAACAGCGATCTCACACTCATATCCCGGGCGCCAGCGAACGCGACGTATAGGAAATTGGGTCGCGAGCGTATAGGCTGGTGTACGTTCGAAATGTGGGCCCGTGAGGTCCCAGACTTTGACCGTCCTATCAAGTGAGCCACTGGCAATCCATCCACCGGAACTGGCGACGCCTCCGAGTCCATCAGGGGCACACCAGTCAAGCGCGAGAATGGGCCCCGTATGGGCAACGGGTAAACGGTCAAGCTGTCCTTTAGAACCCATTGAGAAATCGTATCTGTGCGCCAAATGGTCAGAGAAGCGGCACAACAATGACGCAAAAGGCAACTTGCTAACCTGTACAAGCTACCATTGTCAAGACCTACAACTGCGTGCACCGGACAGGCCTGACTACACGAGAAGGCGGCCGTGCGAACAGCAGTAGGGTGGTGAAGCCTTACGACTGAGTTCCTCATATCCCGGAGGTCCTGACTTATTTTTAAGGCGCACGAGCACCGACGAGGGCTGATGGCTTACCCAGACCCTTATATCGCCGTCAGCAGAGCCAGTCATACAGTAATTTGACACGATGGGAGAATATGCGAGAACATGGATTGAACGCAAGTGCTGGCGCGTTCGACGCTCTATGCAAGATGTTCAGGCAATGCGCATATATTAGGTCCTAGGTGACTCACCGTACTTGGAAGGGCCTATTTTATTGAGGTCCCACATGATGAGTTCACCATTGCGCGCACTTGTGAGGATCTTATTATCATAACCTGCAAATAGATGAGATTGGGGTGCCCTGTTCACTCTGCCAGAGGACTGACTGCCACGACCCCAAGCGACGTCAGTACTGACGCTCTCCATCTTCAACCCACTGCCATTCCACAAATTGCGTGATGCATCGACGCGATGACCACCTCTCCCTACGGAGGACTTGTGGTCAGGATTAAGTGAATTTGGCGAATCGGAAATGCGCAAGATGCGCAAAGCTACGCGTTAATGTTATTGAAGGATATTCGAAACGAGGGAGGTCATCGTTACATTCTTTTCCAGCGACGACACACCGTTCCCCATCTTCACTCTTTGCAATCGTTCCCCCACCACTAGCGGCTGCGCCAGGAAGTCTCACCGTACGTGTTGGTCCTTGATATCCGTGCAGACGCGCATCAGTATACAGATCGGATAGAGAAGTGAAGGAGTTTATGTGAATTGATGGGCGACGGGAGCGTTGGGAAGTGCCTTGGGTAGAAAGCATACCGGAACGATATTCCGCACTGAAATGTCATGGTGACGCAAGACTCCCAGCGTCGGAAAAGGAAGGTTTGGGGTCCTTATGCCACCCAGGCAGGGTCACACTACAGTAGAGTGCACAATAATTGGTAGTATAATTAGACTATTTCTTGGCGGGGAAGATCCAGGCGACTGCCAGTGAGCGTTGCTTGCATCCATGTCGGGGTCCCGGAGTGCCACCGGGGGCCAGGCCGAAGGGAGAGGCGTAAGTGTACAGTAAGGAATTGTTTCTTACGTTGTTTCGACCGAACACCGTACAACACCGTCCGCAGCACTGGCTTATCTCTCTGTCGATTGTCGTATTTCCCTTCCTACGAAGTGATGGGAAACAGCGCGTCGTCGTCTGGTCGTGTCCATCATGAGGACACTGTCGACTTCGGCCATCTCACTCCTCAAGGAGTGTACTCCGGCACTAGAGATTGGAAAGAAGACGTTGTAACCCAGCTCATGATCGACCGCAAACTCGCTCCGTTTTATAGACCTCTCGAAGAATACGATCCCTCCTGGGATGACGAACAAATCCTTGCTGCCCGCAAGGAACCACCTCTTCCAGCCGAACACGAATCCACGGGGTCGCGGAGCGACGCGACCTCTCCAACCGCCAAGTCCACCCACCATAAGCGCCCCAGTGTAACGAAGGAACTACCCCGTAATGCAGAAGCTACGATCTACAAGGATGCTGCCGAGTGTCCAATATGCTTCCTCGTATGTTCTTTCGCAAGCCGTACGATTTCAAATCTGCCTAACACCCCTCTTTATAGTATTATCCTCCCAATATTAATCGTTCTCGTTGCTGCGACCAGGCAATTTGTTCGGAGTGTTTCGTTCAGATAAAGAGAACGGAACCGACAGTAACACACATGGTCTCTGAACCAGCGTGTTGTCCATTTTGCGTGCAAGAACACTTTGGCATCGTTTACACTCCTCCCTTCTGGCGAGCGGGAATTGGGAGTGAAGGATGGGTGTGTCCGCTCGCCTATGGTTCGGCGTATTCTAATGCTTCATTATTTCTCTCTCGCTATCCCTTCTTCCTACCCTTTCCCAGCCTACTCCGACCTGGCCGGACTCCCCAAACTCCCAGCGGGCATTTGATAGCATGAGGGCTAGACCCGGGAAACAAAAGCGTTTCAAGAGCTTTGATCATACCGACCCCGATGTCGTGACAGTCGGTATGGACCATCGCGTTTTATTCTCCAAAGCTGCGGCCAGCTTACACCGACAATCCAGATCAGATACACCCCGACTGGGAGGCTAAGCTCGCAGCAGTCCAGGCCGCGGCTACACGCCGCGCTAACCGACGTATAATCATGCGACAGGTTGGGGACCGTCTTGTTCCTGTGGGTATCACGAGCGGAAGAATTCACCCACTTTCCGTTGAGGCCGCTGGAGCAGAAGGAGATGGTGGAGGTAGTCGACGCTCAAGACGACGACAGCAGCAGCAACAAGATCTCAACAGTTTCCTTGGTAATATGAGTTTCGGCGGTCGAGATTTAGAGGAGGTGAGTAAACAAGTCATCTCCACCTCGTACATAATGCTGACTGATCTGCTTACCCGTCCTAGCTGATGATGATGGAGGCCATGAGGTTGTCTTTACTCGAGCACGAAGCTCAACAACGGCGGGAAGCGGAGGAACGTGCCCGGAATGATGCCGAGGATAGTAGCAACTCTCGGCCGAGAGCCGAAGATCGAAATTCATCATTGTCACCACCAAACGCCGAAGTCACCTCCGATACAACTAGCCCCACCGTGCCTCCCACACTCACAACTCCCACCCTCGATGTTTCTCCGGCTTCTTCAAGCACGCCCAATTTGACGACCGTCTCGCTCCCAACCCCTCAACAACTCCGAGAGAGTCCCCCCAATGGCTCAAGCAATCATGATTCAGTGCAAGGTGCCTCATCCCCGTACGCGGTCCCACGTCACCCACCGCTCAGCCGGATGGATTCACTCGCCTCTTCTGTTGCGACTCACGAAACATCCGCAGGTCTTGATGGTTACCGGTTCCTACCGTCTGAGTCGGAAGAGTCCGTCGTCTCCCGGGAGCCTCTCCTGCACGTTGAGGGAAATGATGCATAGGGTACCGCGGAAGTGAGATTGGAATTCGCTCCGAGGTTTAGGAACGGATTATGATTGCAGAGAGTATTGTCCACGTTGTTATATCTAGCTCGTTCCCGAATACGCTCACCGGCCACGTCACACCTTGGAGACGGGCACAGCGACACTCCTTAAATAATTTTATTGCGATTGTAGTCCCACGGCCAGATCCTTGGTCTTAGTATCGCGGCGCTTGTGATAAGTCGCCATCATCGGCGCCGCTAACAAAGAAGATTCTGTTTTCCCATCGAGTGAGGTCGTCCACACTGGCTCATGTAGTTTTACTCAATTTTTCTCATCACCGCGGCCGGGTGTCTTAGTGTGTGCGATACTGTAAGAGATCCGGTTGGAGACCGCATGATACTTAATCGAAACCCGTGTGAATTTGTCCGAGTCAACGTGGCACACGTATTTAAGCGGAACCGTCTCACCGCGTCCAACAGCTCAGCACACCCTCCCCGAGTCGTTCTCCATGGATTTTTCATGGACGGCCACCACAGGCGAGGTTTTAAACCACTTTAAAGTTAGTCCGAAGGATGGCTTGTCCCCGGAGCAAGTCGCTCTTCATTCGGAACGATATGGCACCAACGGTGGGCTCGTTTAGCCACGTACTGCCTCGCACACGTTACTGACAAGTCGACTGCGAACTATAGAACTTCCTGAAGAACCGGGCACCCCCCTTTGGGAACTGATCCTCGAACAATTCAAAGACCAGCTCGTTCTCATTCTTCTCGGCTCCGCCGTCGTCTCCTTCGTCTTGGCGTTACTCGAGGACGCCGAGGACGCCGCGCCTTTTGGCGCCTTCGTGGAACCTTCGGTGATCCTCTTAATCCTCATTGCAAACGCGGCGGTCGGGGTTATTCAGGAGAGCAATGCGGAAAAGGCCATTGATGTGCGTCGCCTTTTCGTTCTCGAGACTATCACTGACCTACTTACGCACGAAGGCCTTGATGCAATACTCACCGGATGAGGCAAATGTACTCCGTTCTGGCAAAGTCAACCGCATACATGCGTCCAAGATTGTCCCAGGGGACATCGTGGCTGTATCCGTCGGTGACAAGATTCCCGCGGACTGCCGGCTTCTCTCCGTGTCTTCGAGCAGTTTCCGAGTCGACCAGGCCATTCTTACGGGTGAGAGTGTCAGCGTCAGTAAATCCATGGATGTCGTTCCGGATGCCAAGGCGGTCAAGCAAGATATGACGAATATGCTCTTCACCGTACGCTGTAATTTCCTGTCATACCTCTCGCATATGGCTATATTCACTTTGAACAGGGTACGACAGTCGTGAACGGGAGCGCACGCGCTATCGTTGTTCTCACGGGTCAAAATACAGCCATCGGCGACATCCACAAATCGATTTCCTCGCAAATCGGCGAGAAAACTCCGCTGAAGCGCAAGTTGGACGAGTTTGGAGACATGCTCGCGAAGGTTATCTCGGTCATTTGCATCCTCGTATGGGTCATCAATGTGCGGCACTTCTGGGATCCAGCACATCACGGTCCTCTCAAGGGCGCTGTGTACTACTTCAAGATCGCTGTCGCGCTCGCCGTTGCCGCCATCCCAGAGGGGCTAGCCGCTGTCATCACTGCGTGTCTT
>WNGR01040014.1_pt1 | contig 13978 bp, 11 predicted proteins | sample 5407581 | NCBI WGS metagenome assembly WNGR01 (sample SAMN13153383, study PRJNA577476) | soil metagenome | isolation source: 80 cm soil or saprolite under Garry oak tree replicate 2 | place: USA:California | collected 2016-06-15 | reverse complement strand
GAGATGATGATGAGATCCGGCGGGAACCTTCGCTCGATTTCATGAACGGCATCAGTGAATGCCTGCCGGTGCTCGCAAGCCGGCGTGCCCGCACGCAGAGGAATATTCAAGGTAAAACCTTCTCCTTTGCCGCCTCCTCGCTCGCCCGAAGAGCCGGTCCCGGGGTAATAGGGGTATTGGTGAGTCGAGAAATAGAAAACCGTCGGATCGTTCCAGAAGATTTCTTGCGTGCCGTTCCCGTGATGGACGTCCCAGTCGATGATCAAAACACGTTCAACGCCGTACTTCGCCTGAGCGTACCGCGCGCCGATCGCGGCGTTATTAAAAAGGCAAAATCCCATCGCAGTTGAAATCGTTGCGTGGTGGCCGGGAGGGCGAATGAGGCCAAAGGCGCGGCCCCCCTCTTCACGCATGGCTTCGTCGACAGCAGCAAGAGCGGCACCCGCTGCGAGCCGCGCTACCTCGAACGACTCCGGGCCGATACGGGTATCGGCGTCGACGAAGCTCTCGCCGCTTTTCGAGAGCGCTTCGATTTCGTGGATGAGGTCTTCGCGATGGCACCGCGCAATGTCTTCATCGCGTGCAGGCTGCGGTCGAACCCGAGCAAGCTTCCGCCAAAGCGCATCATCTTGCCCGAGTGCCTCCAAAATGGCCGAGAGCCGCCGCGCATTTTCCGGATGAAAACCCGTGTCGTGTTTTAGATATATGGAGTCGTAAATTAAAGAAACGGCCAAATTGTAATCCTCACCCGGCGTCTTTATGCGTGGGCCTTCGGAATAAGATGAACGGCAGAAGCTTTGAAAACTGCGAAAATCTCGGCACCTTTTGATAACTCGAGGTCGGCGGCGGCTTGCCGCGTAACCAATGCAACGAGCTCGAATCCAGCATCAATAGTAACTTTTGTCAGAACGCCGGCAATGGCAATTTGCAAGACTGTGCCGCGCAAGTGGTTTCGGGCGCTGCTCTGTTCGGCACGTCCTTTTTCGAGCGTCACATCTTCACCCCTGACGCAAACGTAAAAATCCGATTCTTCGCCCCCAGGATCGGCCGCCACGAGTTGCGCCGATCCGACATCGAGCAAAGCAATTCCGCCTTCACGCCGGCGTATGCGTCCTGTAACAACCGTTTCTACTCCGACCGCTGCCGCTACCTCGGGGTGCTGCGGCCGCGTGAAGACTTCTTGAGGAGGACCAGCTTGTAAAACCCGGCCACTGCTCATAACGAGCATCTGATCGCCCAGCGTCAGCGCATCAACCCAATCGTGTGTGACGACAATGGCCGGAATGCCCAGAGTGCGAAGCAACTGCGCAAGCTCAGATCGCACGTGATCACGCATGGCTGCATCCAAGGCCGAAAGCGGTTCATCCAGAAGCAGCAATCGGGGCTTGCGCGCGAGCACGCGCGCCAATGCCACACGCTGTTGCTGTCCTCCCGACAGTTCCGCCGGCCATTGATTGAGGACATCATCCACTTTCAGCATGGATGCAATGGTTTTTACGGACTCCGCCGAATGCTTGGCAGCGTATCCAATGTTTTCGGAAACGCGAAGATGCGGGAATAAGGCGTAATCCTGAAAGAGAAATCCAATCGGTCTTCTTTGTGGCCCGACATTCGCCCAATCTTTCCCGTCGAACACGATCCGGCCCGCATTGAGCTTCTCCAACCCTGCAATACATCGCAAGACAGTTGTTTTTCCTGCGCCTGAAGGCCCGAAAAGAATTGTAGTAGATGGGCCGTAAGGGATACGAATAGAGGCCTCAACGCGCAAACGGCCTTCAAACCGCTTCTCGATGTCGGCGATCAGCAGCAAAGAACCACACTTTCCGGTTGAGTCCGTAAACAATGGAAAGGATGACGAATGAAATAATCAACAGCGTGGCGGAGGTCACCGCAGCCGAGGCGTAATTCAAGCCCTGCACCTGGTCATAGATATCAATGGAAAGGGTTCGGGTTACGCCAGGAATATTTCCGCCGACCATGAGCACCACGCCGAACTCACCCAACGTATGTGCAAAACTCAAAACGAAACCCGTGAGAACGCCCGACCACGATTGAGGAACGATCACTCGAAAGAACGTTTCGAAATTCGACACACCCAGCATCCAGGAAGCCTCGATGTATTTGCGCTCAACTGCACCGAAGGCTGCGGCAATCGGCTGGACCGCAAAAGGAAGACTGTAAAGGACGGACGCAAGAACTAGACCGTTGAATGTGAACGCCAAACCGAAACGTCCCAATGGACTCTGTGGCCCCAGCGCGATTAGAACGTAAAAACCCAATACCGTCGGTGGCAATACGAGAGGCAATGCCACAACCGCCTCGAGAAGAAATTTCCATCGCCACTCCGAAAATGCGAACCAGTAGCTCAATGGCAGCGCAATGACCATGAGGATCACTGAAGTGACCGACGCCAGCTCGAGCGTTGTAATGAGTGCTTCCCAGTTCATAGGTGAATCCCTCTCCCTCTGGGAGAGGGCGCCGCGAAGCGCGAGCCCGATAGAGCGAAGCCCCAATTGAAGCGCGGCGGGTGAGGGTCACGGGATTTGGCGAGTCTTGTGACCCTCACCCGCGCGCCTTCGGCGCGCCGCCCTCTCCCAGAGGGAGAGGGTTCCCGAAACCATATTTCTCGAAAATCCGCCGTGGTTCCGGCCCGTGCAGCCATTCGTGAAAGGCTTTCCCCGCAGAACCCGCACGCTTCAATAACACGGCCCCTTGTTCGAGCCGTGGATACATTTCGGAGGGAATCAGCCAATATCGCCCAGCCTTCTGCATCGGCCCAGACACGGCAAAGGACAGCGCGATAATGCCGGCGTCCGCTGCGCCAGACTGCAAAAACTGAGCGGCCTGCGAGATGTTCTCCCCCAGGCGCAGGGTTCGCGATTGCGATCTTTTTCACTGAATCGTTCAGCAGGGACGTCATTCCGAGCTTGTTCAGGTCCACAGGCGACCGCTTTGGTATCCACAGAACGATGCGGCCCACGCCATAGGGAAATGTGGATCCGGGCACAGCGTATCCTTGCTGCTCGAGTTGCTTGGGATACTCGGTATCGGCAGAGAGAAAAACGTCAAATGGCGCTCCATTTAAGATCTGCGCGTAAAAGTTTCCCGAGGAGCCGAGCGTGAGATGAACCACGTTCCCCGTATCGTGCTCGAATTGTTGGATGATTTCCTGGATAGCAAAATTGAGATCGGCTGCAGCCGCGACGTTGACGCTCTCAGCCCGCAGTGGAATGGCGGCCGCCAAGAAGCAGAAAATCCAGCGGGCAGTTTTCATAAGAGCCCGAAGAACACCCAACAAACAAAGGCACCGATGACGCTCATGGACAAACCCCAGATCATGAGCTTATTGAACAAGGCCTTTCGGTCCTCGGAAGCTGCCGCATTGGCAATGCAAAGCGCGCCAAGCGTTGAGAGCGGAGAGACATCGACGAGGTGCGCGCCGACGTTGACCGACGACGCGATCGCCATGGCGTTACCGCCACCAATCTTTTGGATCAGTCCCGGAATAGTCGGCATGAACGCCGGCAAAACCACACCTGAAGAACTGCTGTAAACGGAGATAACTCCTGTAACAAATCCCATAACCCCCGTCACTGAAGTTTGCGTCGAGAAACGCGCAAGGATGGTGGTGAACAGGTCCATGCCGCCCTTCTTCTCGAGAATGGAAATCAAGACGGTGACACCGGAAACCATCAGGATTACATTCCAGGGCATGGCTTTCACGGCTTTCTCTTCATTGGCTGCACGGGTCAGTGTCATGATTGCCGCAGCAATGATGGCTGCCATTCCAACGTCAATCTTGTAATAAGCCACCGATATCACCATCGCGCCAATCAGAGCGAGCGTGAGCTTTTGGTGCCCGGTAAACGGCCCTTCGTGCGCGAGCAGCGCATCGTCGGCCTTCAACGCTCTGGCAGGCGCGTTGCGCGACATCAATTTGTATCCACCCAGCAGAAAATATCCGGTCAAACCCACAAATCCTTCGGCAAGGAAGTTGTTGTAGAAAGTCGGCCACTCCTGGTTTGTGATACCTATGCGTGCAAGCAATCCATTGGCAATCACGCCGGTGGGCGCAAACGGGGAAAGCGCGCCCGAGTTCGCCCCACAGCACACAACGACGGTCATCAGAAATCCACTGATTCCCATATTTCCCGCGACAGCCATCGCAACAGGGGCGAGCAGCGCCGTGGTTGCGATATTTCCAGCGCCGATACCCGCTAGTCCTGCCGCGAGGAAAAAGAAAATGACGGGGATCATGCCGACGTTTCCGCGCGCGAGCTTCACACTGTGTTTCGCGATCTTGTGTAGAGTTCCGTTGACGTTGGCCTGGCTGAAAAAGAGCGTAACTCCGACCAGAATGAGGAACAGGCTCGTCGGAAATCCGGCCGCCACGTCGGTTGCCTTCATTCCCCCCAGCCCTACTCCGATGATGAACGCAAAGGCAATGGAGAGGAAGCCAACATTGATCTCCGACACACAACTAATAATGATGGCGACAGCAAAGGCAATGACCGAAAGTACCGCAAGATTCATGGTTGGAGGACTTTAGCATACTTTGCGACTGTAGCGGCGGTCTATACTCGCAGCCCTCACCCGGCGTGAAGCGCCGAATGTTGACAAGTTCGATCAAAAAAGGAAGAATTCCATTTCACAGAGGTTCTAAAATGCCCACCTGGAAGGAAAAACTCGCCGACAGGATCGATCCCGTGCTCGCTGAGGAAATCGACGTCTTTGAAACCCAAATGGTTTTGCGCCGGCAAGGGAAGCTCGACGAGAAGATCTTTGCGGAAACTCGTCTGCGCCGGGGTTGTTACGGCCAGCGTTACGATAATGGGCATCGGCATGACGGCATCCGCACACAACAGCTTTCGTTGAGCGAAGTCACCAAGGGGCCTGAAACCCTTTGGGACGCGCCAGGCATGCAACGCATCAAAATTCCATTCGGCGGCGTCACGCCTGATCAACTCGACACTCTGGCGGAAGTGGCCGAGGAATACGCCGACAGCGTGCTTCATGTCACCACACGCCAGGACTTCCAACTTCACTACGTTCATATTGAAGACACTCCGAGCCTGATGCGCCGGCTTGCGGCTGTCGGTGTTACGACGCGTGAAGCTTGCGGCAATTCCGTGCGCAACGTGACCGCTTGTCCGCTCGCCGGTGTGTGCCGCGGCGAAGTTTTCGATGTGACACCGTACGCGAAAGCATGCTCCAAGTTCTTGCTTGGTCATCCCGACACGCAAGGCTTCGGCCGCAAGTTCAAAATCGCCTTCTCCGGCTGCAAGCACGAGGCTTGCGGCTTGACCAGCATGCACGACATGGGCTGCATTGCCGTGAAGCGGTTCGAAAATGGAAAAGAGCGGCGGGGCTTCGAGCTATATGTGGGCGGCGGTTTGGGCGCAGTGCCCCATCAAGCCAAACTGTTCGACGAATTTTTGCCGGAAGAAGAATTGTTGCCGATCGCCCAGGCTATTTCACGCGTGTTCGCCCGATTGGGAGAAAAGAAAAACCGCGCGGCCGCTCGAATCAAATTCCTCGTAACCAAGCTTGGCATTGAGGAGTTCCGGAGAATCGTGCTCGAAGAGCGGAAGATCATGCCCGAAGACGATCGTTGGACGGGCTATCTGCCGAACGTCGATCGCTACCAGGAAACGCCGAAGAGACAACCAGCCCGCTTCAACGGCCATGAACGGCCTGACGGTTTCGAAGCATGGTATCGAACGAATGTGTATCAGCAACGACAGGCGGGATATGCCGTCGTAACGGTCACGCTCCCATTGGGAGATATGTCCGCAAGGCAATGCCGGCAGCTCGCCGACATTGCGCGCCGTTTCAGCGGCGACAATATCCGTACGACAGTGGAACAGAATATTGTGCTGCGATGGATCAGCGAGGCTGATCTGCCGGATCTGTACCGTGAACTGAAGCGCATTGGGCTGGACCAGCCTGGCGCGGGCACGATTGTCGATGTCACAGCGTGCCCGGGTACGGATACCTGCAAGCTGGGCATCGCTTCCTCGCGCGGGCTGGCGGCAGAGATTCGAAATCGCTTGAGCGAAAAGTTCTTCGTAATCGATGATGCGGTCAAGAACCTCCACATCAAAATCAGCGGCTGCTTCAACTCCTGCGGCCAGCACCATATCGCGGATCTGGGCTTCTATGGAACCAGCCGCACGATCGATAATCGCAAAGTACCCCATTTCCAGGTTGTGCTTGGCGGTAAGCGACAAGAGAATGCGGCGGCATACGGGCTGGCGATCGGCACCGTACCTTCCAAACGCATTCCTGAAGTCGTGACGCTTTTGACCGAACGCTATGTTCAAGACCGCGCCGGCGAGGAAAGCTTCCAAGATTTTGTGAAACGTATCGGCAAGCCGGAACTCCGTCGAATGCTGGAATCTTTCATGGACGTGCCGTCGTTTGAAAGCGATCCCTCCTATTACTCCGATTGGGGCGATCCGCGTGTGTTCACGATCGGTGACCTGGGAGCCGGCGAATGCGCCGGCGCAGTTGTGTCAACCGTGCAATTCGATTTAGCCGCTGCGGAGCGGTTGGTATTTGAAAGCCAGTTGAAATTGGGGATGGCATTGTGAATGAGTTTCGCACGCGCTTTTACGATACCAACGTGTTAGGAGATCGGTATGCTGGGAACAAATTCGCTCAGTATCTGTTCCGGCGTCACGATTCTCCGCCGCAAGTGCATACGCGCGATTCCGCTCACCGGATTGTCGAAGAGGCTCAGTTGTTCATCGAAGCCGTCTATGCCTGCCACGATTCCCTTACCGAACGCGGGACCGTGGGCATTTCGGGGAGGCTGCCTGTTCAGATTGGGAAAGCCGCACCTTGATGGACCTGTATCGGCTCGGTATCAAATTTTTCGCCGCCGGCGGTGAACGGATTCACCCGGCGGAGTTCATTCCTATCTTCCATGAATGGATTCAGAAGCAAGCTTTCGAAAACCACCTTCTGATCGATGTCCACAATTACAGCCACATTCACGAAGGCCCCGGCATTCTGCTCGTCGCGCATCAGGGTAACTTCAGCATTGATATGACCGACGATCGCATGGGCCTTCTCTACTACCGCAAACAACCCGTTGAGACGCTGACGGAGATCATAAAACCCGCCGTCGAAGGCTGCCGCCTTCTAGAAAATGATCCGAGACTGCGGGACCGCCTGCGCTTCCATATCGATGAAGTTCTCGTCGTCACCAATGATCGCCTGCTCGCCCCAAACAACGACGAGACGTTCTCGACTTTCGAACCGCAGCTATCTTCCGCCCTCAACCAGGTTCTCGGCAAAACCTTCAAGCTCTCTCGCATCAGCGACGACCCGAAAGAACGTCTTACCATCCGTGCTGTCACCATCACTGTGCGGGGCTGAAAAAGTTGTTGAGTTCGGCAAAGGGAACGGTCCCGTCAAAACCGCTGAAGCTGCCTTCTTTCGCAATCAGTTCGGCCGCGCGTATAAAGCCGGTCCACGCTGTGCGCGCGAGTGAAGAACCGACGCTGATACGGCGCACACCCATGTCCGCAAGATCCGCCACTTTCAGGCCGATGTTATTGCTGACGAGAATGTTCACAGGTTTTGGAGCGAGTTCGGTAACGATTGTTTGGATTTCCTCACGCTGGCAGACACCAGGAGCATACAGAACATCCGCACCCGCCTCTGCATACGCTTGCAGGCGGCGGATAGACTCCTTGAACGGGTCGGCGTGGCCGACAAGATAGCATTCGGCTCGAGCGGTCAGTAAAACTCCGGGCTCAGTGCTGTCGATGGCCGCTCGGGCGGCTTTAATACGATCGACAGCGAGCCGTAATTCATACAGCGGTTTCGCGCGATCTCCGGTATTGTCCTCAATCGAAAGACCCGCCACACCCGTACTGATGCACAGCCGGACATTTCCGCCGACAGTCTCCGCCTCGTGGGCATATCCGGACTGAAAATCCGCATTCACGGGTAGATCGGTTGCCGCGGTGATCTCCGCGATGTTTCCCAGCATGGCATCGCGAGAGACCACCCCTCCGTCGTCCGGCAGCCCACGTGAGAACGCAAAACCCGCACTCGTCGTCGCGAGGGCTTTAAAACCGAGGTGCTGCAAATATCTCGCGGAACCCGGATCCCATGGGTTCGGGATAACAAAACAACCACTCTTATGAAGTTTCCGGAACCCATCGCGCCGCGCAACGGGTATTCTAGGCGACGCGGCGACGTCCTGTGATTGTACCGACGGCGCGTCCCCAAATGCTGGTCTTGAGTTCCTCCTTTTACCACTGTGGCTTATTACCCGCGATGGCGCGGGTATGATCCCAAGACGCGGACGGATTTCGCCAGGGCGCGCAGTTCGTGGAGAGCATCGGAGACCGGCTTCGCGTCGGCGTACCCGATAAGGTCCAAATAGAAAAGGTATTCAAACGGCGAGCCCCGAAGAGGGCGGCTCTCGATCTTGGCGAGGTCGATGCGGCGCTCGGCAAAGGGCCGAAGCGAGTGATATAGCGCACCGGGAACATTACCCACACTGAAGACGATCGTTGTTTTGTAATCTTCAGCCGGCGCCTTCGCAGCTTCCGGAGATTTCGATGGCATGATGAGCAGGAAGCGCGTGTAATTTTCGGAGTGATCTTGAATCGATTCAGCCAAAATGACACCACCATAGACTTCGGCGGCCCGTCGAGTGGCAACAGCGGCCGAATCGCCGCGTCCTTCCCGGATGACGTGTTCCACGGCGCCGGCTGTGTCATAAACCGGCACGGCCTGGATCAGCGGATGTTTCCTGAAGAACTGTTCGCATTGGGCGAGAGCAACCGGATGAGACAGCGCTTTCCGGACCGCGCTCAAGGCCACACCCGGAGGCGCAATCAGCGCAAACACAATGCGTCTGACAGTCTCGCCTACGATCTTTACGTCATGTTCGAACAAGAGGTCGTAACAGCGATGGATCGATCCAGCCAAGGTGTTCTCGATGGGCACGACACCGTAGCGTGCTTCTCCTTGCGCGACGGCAGCGAAGACATCCTCCAGCGTGTCTCGTGGGAACAACTGGGCTTCGTTGGAAAGCAAATCGATGGCGGCATCTTCGCTATTCGCCCCCCTCGTTCCCTGATAGGCGGCATCATAGACCGATGGCATGCAGTCGATCATACACCGCCGACCGGCGTGCCGGATCGAGGGTTTTGATAAACTCGGCCTATGCCGCAGCCGCTGGACCAAGTCACGATCGGTATTCTGGAGCATCGCTTCACAAAAGAATTCACGACACTGCTGCAGCGATTCGGCGCGACCGTGTATGCGTGCCCCATCCTGGAAGAAAGGCCTGTGGAAAACCGAGAGGAGTTGGAGCAATTCGTCCGGCAAGTTGCGGTCGGGAATTTCGATTTAATGATTTTTTTGACGGGTGTAGGAGCGCGGTTCCTGGTCTCGGCAGCGGACTCCGCCGGGTTAAAGAACGAGTTCCTTCAGGCAACGACTGAAGGTGTGATCGAAGCGCTGCGCACCCGAGACCTTGGGGGATGCCGCATTGGTGTCCAACTCTACGGCACACCAAATCCGCTGCTTGTCTCTGCTCTGGAAGCCAAAGGCGCCAGGGTCACGCCTGTTCAGGTTTACGCCTATGGCGCGGCTGCCGAGTCGGGCGCCGTGGAAGCACTGATCAGGAAAATTCTCAATGGTGAAATCCAGGCGATGGCGTTTACAAGCGCGCCCCAGGTTGGAATGTTGTTTGATTTCGCTCAAAAACTGGGCCACTCCGATGCGCTGGCAAACACGCTAAGAAGCAACGTCGTCATCGCATCGATCGGAGAAGTCACCAGCCGCGCGCTAGGAGAACACGGTTTGGTTCCAAAGATCGTGCCGAATCAGTCCAAGATGGGAGTGCTGGCTCAAGCGGTCGCGGATTATTTTTCGAAGAAGTAAGAGTGTTTTATCCCGTATATCTGAATCTAAAAGGCAGACGAGTTGTTGTTGTCGGGGGTGGCGAGGTCGCGGAGCGGAAGACCGAATCGCTGTTGGATACAGGTGCGTCGGTGCTCGTGATCAGCCCTGAAGTGACTCCTCATCTCGCCGCGCTCGCTGATCAGAAGCGGATTGAGCTACGCAAGCGAGAATACAGTCACGGCGACTGCGCGGATGCGGCGCTGATTTTTTCCGCAACCGACGATCCGGAAGTCAGCCGTAACGTCTACGGGGAAGCCATGGCACGCGGAATATTCATCAACACCGCCGATCAGCCTGCGCTCTGTAGCTTCATTATGCCTGCGGTACTCCGACGCGGTGATATAGGCGTTGCCATTTCGACCAGCGGAACAAACCCCGCGCTGGCATCGCTGTTACGGGAGAAAATATCGAAGATCATCGGCCCGGAATACGCGCAATTGGCCGAATTGCTATCGCAAATACGGTCTGAAATTCGAGGTCGAGTGAGCAGCGAGCGCGATCGCAGAGAGCTTCATTATCGAATCCTGAATTCGGATATCATTACGATGTTAAAGGCAAATGACACGGCTGGTGCGGAGCGCCGCCTCCGGCAAATAGTCGAAGATTTCGTATGCCAACAAAAGGCACAATGAAGCCGTTGGGAAGTGTCTACCTTGTCGGCGCGGGACCAGGAAATCCAGACCTGATCACAGTGCGGGGCCTGACGTGTCTCCGCGAAGCCGACGTCGTCATGCATGATCGTTTGATTGATCTGCATCTGCTCGAAGAGGCCCGGCCTGAGGCGGAAATCATCAACGTCGGCAAAGAACCCGGCGATGACACCCTCCGGCAGGAACACATTCAGTGGTTAATGATCGAAAGGGCGCGCAAAGGCAAGAGCGTTTGCCGCTTAAAAGGCGGTGACCCTTTTGTCTTTGGACGCGGCGCGGAGGAAGCATTCGCTCTCGCGGAAGCCGGAATTCCGTTCGAAATCGTTCCCGGCGTCTCGAGCGCCGTCGCTGTACCTGCATACGCCGGCATTCCCCTAACGCATCGGCGTCACGCACATTCGTTTATGGTGATTACCGGCAGCCGGACACACGATCTGCACTCGCCTGAATGGCTCGCCGCCTCGGCGCTTGTGAAGGCGGGCGGGACAGTCATCGTCCTCATGGGACTATCGCGGCTCGGCGCGATAGTGGCTCAACTTTTGTCCGACGGGTGTGAGTCGACCACTCCTGTGGCCCTGATTTCGCGGGGAACTTATCTGATCCAGGATTGCCGCACGGGAACGCTCGCGGATATCGAAAAGGAAGGAGAGGGTCTCAGACCGCCGGCAATTATCGTCATTGGCGCAGTCGTCTTGCTCAGAAACACAATTCAATGGATGGAACTCGCCGAAAAGCTTGACCTCGAATGACTCTGAGCGACTTCCGCCAAGTCCGCGCGCGCATCCAGCCGCATATCCGGATAACTCCTATTGTTCCAAGTGAAGTTCCAAACCTATTCCTGAAGTTAGAAAACCTCCAGCACACCCATTCCTTCAAACTAAGGGGCGCATATGCGCGGATCTTGGAACTCGTCGGGACGGGCGACAAACGCACTGTGCTTACCGTATCGGCCGGAAACCACGGCCAGGCAATCGCCCACGCCGCATCGACTTTCAAAATGCCCTGCCTGGTCGTGGTGCCGGCCAGCGCACCGCGAACGAAGATCGAAGCGATACGAAGAAGTGGGGCCGAATTGCGCATCGAAGGCTCGAACTATGACGAGGCCGAGGCTTGGACTCTGCAGTTGGCGACGCGTACAAACGATTATGTATTTGTCTCTCCCTACAACGATAAATTCGTGATCCTCGGACAGGGAACGTTGGGCTTCGAAATTTTGGAACAGCTTCCGGTGGTCTCCGCCATTGTGGTGCCGATTGGCGGTGGCGGTTTGGCTGCCGGTGTGTCGGCCGCCGTAAAGCAACTTAGACGGCGAGTTCGCGTGGTTGGTGTTCAAGCGGAAGCCTCAGCGGCGATTTACCACTCGCTGAAGGCCGGCCGGATGCTTACCGTTGAGGATCACCCGTCGATTGCCGATGGAATCGCAGGGAATATCGACCTCCAAACGATCACGTTTCCCATTATCCAGAAGTATGTGGACGAGGTTGTGCTTGTTTCCGAGGACGAAATTAAGGCGGCGATACACGGCCTGTTGAGTCGCGAAAAGCTGGTCGCGGAAGGTTCCGCGGCTGCGGCATTCGCTGCGGTGGCTACCGGCAAAATTCGCATGGATGGAGCGGCAGTCGCCGTCATTACTGGCGGAAATATCGATCTTCAAACGCTCTGAAGGTTCAATTGTCATTCAGGCTCTCGCGCCCTCTCCCAGGGGGAAGAGGGTATGTTAAACTGTAATTTTTTATCACGATGAAAGTGCCTGATTTAGAATCCATGGTTTCCCTCGACTTTATTCGGGAGCGGGTGGCCGAAGATGTCAAAGCAACTAAGAATGGGGGCCGTGTACACACGCGATTTCCTCCCGAACCGAACGGCTATTTGCATATCGGCCATGCGAAATCGATATGTCTGAACTTTGGCGTGGCGGCTGACTATAACGGTCTTTGCAACCTGCGTTTCGACGACACGAATCCCAGTAAAGAAACAGTCGAGTTTGAAGAATCGATCCAGCGGGACGTGCGTTGGCTCGGCTTCGACTGGGATGATCGGATGTACTACGCTTCCGATTATTCCGAGCAGCTCTACCAATACAGCGTGCAGCTCATTAAAGATGGAAATGCGTACGTCGACAGCTTGAGCGCCGACGAAATTCGCGAATACCGAGGAACGTTAACGCAACCCGGAAAGAACAGTCCGTACCGGAATCGATCGGTTGAAGAAAATCTCGATCTGTTCGAGCGCATGCGCGCGGGAGAGTTCGAAGACGGAACGCATGTGCTGCGGGCGAAGATCGACATGGCATCGCCGAATATCAACATGCGCGATCCTGTTCTTTTCCGCATCATGAATGTGCCGCACTACCGCCAGGGGTCGAAATGGGTCATTTATCCAATGTATGACTATGCCCATCCGATCTCTGATGCGATCGAAAATATCACGCACTCCCTTTGCACGTTGGAATTCGAAGACCATCGTCCTCTTTACGACTGGTGCCTGGAAAAGCTGCCGGTTCCCTCCCGTCCTGTTCAGATTGAATTTGCACGATTGAATCTGAGTTACACCGTGCTCAGCAAGCGAAAGCTGCTCACATTGGTGACGGAGGGACTCGTTGACGGCTGGGACGATCCTCGCATGCCGACATTGAGCGGCCTGCGCCGGCGCGGGTATACACCTGAAGCAATTCGGAATTTCTGCGACTCGATTGGTGTGGCCAAACGGGATGCGATCGTCGATGTCGCGCAACTCGAACACGCGATCCGGGATGATCTCAACAAACGCTCGCAACGCGTCATGGCCGTATTGCGTCCATTGCGAGTTGTGATCGAAAACTATCCTGAAGGACAAACCGAAGAACTGGATGCGGTCAACAACCCGGAAGACGCAAGCGCAGGAACTCGCAAGGTGCCCTTCAGCCGCGTACTTTATATCGAGCAGGAGGACTTTCGCGAAAATCCGCCAAAACAATTTTTCAGGCTGGCATCGGGACGGGAAGTACGGCTTCGATACGCCTACTTTATTACATGCACGCAAGTCGTCAAAGACGCCGCCGGCAACGTCGCCGAACTGCGATGCACATACGATCCGGCAACTCGCGGCGGCGACTCGCCTGATGGCCGCTCGCCGAAGGCCACCTTACACTGGGTTTCAGCCGCTGATGCGGTCCCGGCAGAAGCGCGTTTATATGATCGGCTCTTTAATGAGGAGCGGCCGGACAACGATTCACGAATCAACCCGAGTTCGCTCGAGGTGGTCGGCTCCTGTCAAGTTGAACCCAGTTTGAAATCCGCAAAGCCCGGCGACCGTTTCCAATTCGAACGTATCGGATATTTTTGTGTCGATCTGGATTCCAAGCCGGGTGCTCTCGTGTTCAACCGCACGGTCACCCTCCGTGATACGTGGGCGAA
>WNGR01021033.1_pt1 | contig 13978 bp, 11 predicted proteins | sample 5407581 | NCBI WGS metagenome assembly WNGR01 (sample SAMN13153383, study PRJNA577476) | soil metagenome | isolation source: 80 cm soil or saprolite under Garry oak tree replicate 2 | place: USA:California | collected 2016-06-15 | reverse complement strand
CCCCGCGATCAGCGGCAATTCGCCCATGCCGGTCCGCTCCTCCATCTTCCGCCGCGCGGGCGCGATCCGCGCGGCGGATACGGCGTCAATGCAGCTTGCAGACCTTGCCAGGAAACGCGACCGGGTCATAGGGATCGGGTGCGATCTGCCCCTTCGACTGCCATTCGATGGCGAACTGGCCCTTGGCATCCAGCTTGCCGACCAGCGCGGGCTGGTAAAGGCTCTGGTTGGCGGCGAATTTCACCACTCCCATGGGCGAAGGTACGGCCAGCCCCACAGCGGCGGCGCGCACCTTGTCCACATCGAAGGATTTGGCCTTCTCGACCGCTGTCTTCCAGGCATAGACGTCCAGATAGCCATGCACCATGGGATCGGTGACCGCCGCGCCCTTGCCGAACTTCGCCTGATAGGCGGCAACGAATTTATGGTTGGCGTCCCCCGGCTCGCTCTGGAAGTAGTTCCAGCCGGCATAGCTGTCCTTGACCAGCGAAGGGCCCATCGCCTGGGCTTCCTGCTCGCCGATGCTGAACGACATCACCGGCAGCTTGGTCGGCGGCAGGCCCGCCGCCGACATCTGCTTGAAGAAGGAGACATTGCTGTCGCCATTCAGGGTGGAGAAGATGATGGCGGGCTTGGCGGCCTGGATCTTGGCGATCACGGCGCTGAAGTCGGTGCCACCCAGAGGCACATATTCCTCACCCACCACCGCAAGCTTGTCCTTGGCGATATGCTTTTTGAGAATCAGGTTGGCGGTGCGCGGAAACACATAGTCCGAGCCGATGAGGAAATAGCGCTTGTAGCCCTCCCCCTCCGCCCAAGTCAGGGCAGGCACGATCTGCTGATTGGGCTGGGCGCCGGAATACATGATGTTGGGCGAGCATTCATTGCCCTCGAACTGCACCGGATACCAGAGCAGGCTCTTGAGCCGCTGGAACACCGGCAGCATCGCCTTGCGGCTGGCCGAGGTCCAGCCGCCGAACACGGTGACCGCACCATCGCTCTGCACCAGCTTGGTGGCCTTCTGGGAAAAGATGGCCGGGTCCGAGGCGCCGTCTTCCACCACCGGCGCGATCTTCTGGCCCATCACGCCGCCCGCGGCATTGATCTCGTCGATTGCCATCATCTCGGCATTTTTCACAGTAACTTCGCTGATCGCCATCGTGCCGCTCAGCGATTGCAGCACGCCGACCTTCACATCCGCCTCGGCGGCGCCGGCCATCACGGTGGTGGCGAGTAGCCCCGCCGTAATCCTATAGAGTATGCTTTTCACTGATGTCCCTTCCAAACCCGGTTTCGGCCATTGGGCCTGTTGGGAGTGGAGGCGCCGCGCCGGGCCACAGCGCCTCCACGACGCGCTCCACCGTCTCAATCGTTGCTAAGAATGGGAAGCATTGGCCGCTGGAACTTGACGCCGGGAATGTATTTCCCCGAGCCGGGCTGCCCGATGACCTTGCCGTTTTCGACCACGATCTCGCCACGGCGGATCACCATGATGGGAATACCGGTGACTTCCTTGCCGGCATAGGTTGAATAACCCGCTTTGGACAGCTGATCCTTGTCGTTCAGGATCTTCTTCTTGGTCGGGTCCCAGATCACGATGTCGGCATCTGAACCGACCGCGATCACACCCTTGCGCGGGTACATGCCGAAGATCTTTGCCGCGTTGGTGGAGGTGACCGCCACCATCTGCTCCGGCGTAATGCGTTCCTTCATCACACCTTCGGAGAACATCATCGTGGGGTAGTCCTGCAGGGTGTTCTGGCCCATGCGCTTGTCCAGGATAGTCTGGGTCGGATCGAGCTTGGCTTCCTTCGAGAAAGCGGTGTGGTCGGTACCGATGGTGTCCACCACGCCCTTACGGATGGCTTCCCAGATCATGTCCTGGTCCCACTTGGGACGCAGCGGCGGACCGCCGACATAGATGCCGCCATCCGGCTTGGTGTAACCCAGTTCCGTGCCGAACAAGTTCCAGGGCCGCGATTCCGCATAGACCGTCAGGCCGCGGCGCTTGGCATCCTCGACCACCTTCAGCGCACGGCCCGATGTCATGTGCAGGACATACATGGGCGAGCCGGTGGCTTCGGCGATCGCCATCGTGCGCTGGACGGCCAGCACTTCGCCAATGACCGGCGCGCTGGCACTGAAGTTCTTGATAGAGAGTCCCGCGCCATTGTCCTTGAGCGCCAGCTGTTCCTGCGCATCGGCCAGGATGGAATAATCCTCCGCGTGTACCATGCTGACCACGCCGGCCTCGCCCGAGACGCGGAACAGGTGCATCCAGGCCAGTGAGTTCTTGTCATAGGCCTCGCGCGCCATGAAGTCTTCACCAGTGCTGACGATGCCGCGCGCGGCGAGCGCGTCGAAGGTCTTCTTTTGCGTTAGCGGGTCGGGCGGCGCGCCCTTGGGCGTGTCCAGCGGTTGGACACTGGCGTGGATGTAAACGTCGGCGATGGAGTTCTTGTGAATGAAGGCAATGTTGCGATCTGCGTAGACATTGGGATCCTCGTCATTATTGATCCCAATGAAGTCACCCAGCAGGGTCACCCCGCCGGCCAGCGCGGCCCTTCCGCCGGTGATGATGTTGTCCTGGTTGCCCTTCGCCGGCGGCGCGATGCTGACATCAACGGGCAGATGGGTATGCGTGTCGATGACGCCCGGCATCAGGAACTTGCCGGTGGCGTCGATCTCCTTCGCACCGGGCGAAGCGGTGATGTGCGGCGCGATCTCGGCGATCTTCTCGCCCTGGATGCGGATATCGGCCGCCATCTTGCCGGTGGCGTTTATGATCAACCCGTTATGGATGACCAGTTCAGCAGGCTGCTGTGCATAGGTCGCGGTGGACTGCATCATCACGGCAGCCAACATGCTCAATGCGACGGCAGAACATGTCGCAGCGGTGGCAGGCGATCTGCGGCCGGGCCGCGCTCGTAGAAAATTCCCCATGACTACAATTCTCCCTTTCACTGCGGAGATTGAGTGGCTTCAAAAAACGCTAGTCGCACATACTGCGGTGCCACATACGTCAAACTGCGTATAGGACTTTGCGCAAGAGGAGGCGGCAAAAGGGCGCACTGCGTGATCGACAGCAACGAGGCCAAACCCACCAACAAGGCGTTATGGCAATTCGCCGCTAGTTGCTGATGGGACGGAGCATGGGCCGTTGAAATTTGGCGCCGGCGATAAAGCGTCCGGAGCCGGGTTTCCCGACGATCTTTTCTTTGTCGTATACCACCTCGCCGCGGCGGATCGTCGTTATCGGCATCCCGGTGACTTCCGTACCCGCATACGCCGTGTACCCTGCGCGCGAGAGCATATCTGCATCCTTTAAAATCTTTTTCTTCGTCGGATTCCAGATCACGATGTCCGCATCGGATCCCACAGCAATCACGCCCTTGCGCGGATACATGCCGAAGATCTTCGCGGCGTTCGTGGACGTGACCGCCACGAATTGCTCGAGCGTGATGCGTTCTTTGACAACGCCGTCTGAGAACATCATCGCTGGATACTCCTGGAGATTGGGAATCCCCATGCGTCGATTGACGACTGTATTCGACGGGTCGAGCTTTGTGCTCTTCGGGAAACCACTGTGATCTGTGCCTACAGTATGAAGTACGCCTCTGCGGATAGCATCCCAGATCATGTCTTGATCCCATTTGTCGCGCATCGGTGGGCCGCCAAGCCAAAGGTCAGCGTCTGGTTGGGCATACTTTTGCGAGGTCGCATGAAGATACTCCGGGCGCACTTCCCCATAGATCGGAAGTCCGCGACGCTGCGCGTCTTCAACAACCTTCAGCGCCCGGCCGGATGATATGTGGTCGATAATCATTGCCGCTCCGGTGGCCTCAGAAATCGCTACGGCGCGCTGGATCGCAAAAATTTCAGCGATGACCGGGAAGGCTTGACCGAAGTTATGAGTGGTGCCGCCGGCACCTCCATTTTCGCTCATGAGACGTTCCTGCGCTTCGGTATTGATCGAATAGTCCTCGGCGTGCATTGCGCTGACGATTCCGGCTTGCGCAGAGGCGCGGAGCTTCTTTACCCACGCGAGCGAGTTCTTATCGAACTGCTCGCTCGACAACCGGTCCTCGCCGGTGCCGACGATCCCGCGCGCGACCAGCGCGTCGTAGGTCTTCTTTTGGGTCAACGGGTCCGGCGGCGCCCCTTTCGGGGTGCTCACGGGGAGAACAAGCGCACGCGGGTAGACGTCGGCAATGGCATACGTCTCGATCGCTTTGATAACGCGATCCGCGAACGCGTTGGGATCTTCATCATTCTTCATCGCGACGAAGTCGCTGATCGTCGTGATGCCGCCGGCCAACGCGGCTTTCGAACCATCCGTGAGATCGTCAACCGCACCGGCATTGGTGCCCAGTTCGATTACAACGGGTCTAACGACGGGTTCCAGGGACAGATGGGTATGACCGTCTCGGCCGGCGCCTGCGCAAGTGTCGCAGTCGACTGCGTCAAAAAAGCGCCCGCCAGGATCAGCGCGATTGCCGAACAGGTGGTGGTGGACAACCTACGGCCCGTTCGCGTTCGCAGAAAAGATACCATGGTCTATCAGGCTCCCTTCGCTGTGGAGATTGGTCAGCGATGCTCAAAAGCTATCGGCACGCAACCACAGCGTCGAATACGTCAAATTGCGTATGGCTCGGTTGCAAGGCTCGCGCAAACTTCATCGCCATGACGGCTGCCATTGTGCAGACGGGAGCGCAGTAACCATTGTTGCATAAGAGGACCTCTCCCGGCCGCGTATACCGCGTGGGCGTGCGCTTCGACATGTAACCACCCAGGGACCTTTCATCCCCCAAAACTCGACCCGCCCTGTCGCCAGGGCGGGCCTTTCTGTGCCCGGGTTGGAATACGTCAAACGCCCCATGAGGCGGCCTTCCACCGGCCTGTACCCTTCGCTTCCAAGGAGTGGAAAGCGTTGTCCCTGGCGGATTTGACGATTTACGTGATCGACGTCTCGGCCGGTGACAAGATTCCCCGAAAGGGCGGACCCGGCATCACGCGCTCCGACCTGCTGGTGATCAACAAGACCGATCTGGCGCCTCACGTCGGGGCAGATCTGGATGTCATGGACCGCGATGCCCGGAAAATGCGCGGAGAACGGCCGTTCGTCTTTACCTGTATTCGATCGACCGGCGCGGAACATGTGGCGCACTTCATCGAAACCGCCGGCGGCCTCATTGGGAAAGGAACAAGGACATGACATTTAAGGCAATAGGATCGCGCGTCCCGCGCCTCACATTCTGGACGTTGGCTGTGCTGCTGGCCGCGGCCCTGCCCGCTGCGGCGCATCCCGGTCACGGGCCGATATCGGGCTTTGCCGCGGGCGTCCAGCACCCGCTGTCCGGTATCGACCATTTGCTCGCGATGATCGGCGTGGGGCTATGGGCCGGGCTTTGCGGCGGCCGCCGCGAATGGCTGTGGCCGGCCACGTTTGTATCCAGCATGGTCGCGGGCGGCGTCATCGCAATGTTCGCGGTGATCACCATACCAGTCGAACCGGCCATCCTGGCGTCTGTTTTGGTGCTCGGCCTCGCTACGGCCCTAAGCCTGCGCGCACCGCCGGTCCTTGGCGGGATGCTGATTGCCGTCTTTGGCCTGGCGCATGGCTACGCCCATGGCACGGAAATGCCACATGCTGCTCATGGGTTGGACTTTGCCGCGGGATTCACCATGATTACGGCGATGCTGCACATGGTGGGTGTATTGGCCGCGGCTGGATTGCGGCAATTGCGGCTCGGCTTTGTTGCGCGCTTCGCTGGCGGGGGTATCGTAATAGCCGGCATCGGTCTTATCCTAGGAGTATGACGCCCCCCTAATGGCGCAGCCACAACGCATCGTTTTGGAAAGGCGTGCCTACAATCAGTGGGTCGCCAACCAGACGCTGGAAGACTACGCCCTGCGATTCACCGCGACGAAGGCCCGTCAGGGGTCTTTCCGCATCGCCAATACAGCGCTGGGCGCGATTTCCTTCCTTGCTTGCGAGGCCATCGGCGGTTCGATCACCCTGACCTACGGATTTTCCAATGTCGCGGCCGCGATCATGGTCGTGGGGGTCCTGAGCTTCCTGCTAGGCTTGCCAATCGCGTTCCATGCGGCCCGCGCGGGCGTGGACGTCGATCTTCTCACGCGGGGCGCCGGCTTTGGCTATCTCGGCTCGACAATCACCTCCCTGATTTATGCGTCCTTCACTTTCGTTCTCTTCGCGATCGAAGCCAGTATCATGTCCGTCGCTTTACAGATGGTCTTTGGTCTCCCTTTGGCCATCGCCCTTGCCTATATCGCGCTGCGCGGCGGATCACAGCTGGCCGACTGGACTCATTTTACAGGCTCGTTTGGCAGCAAGGATGGATCCATAAGTCTGCCGCTGTTCGGGGCCGCGGCCTCCATTCTGCTATCGCTGCTGCCCCAGGTCTGCGAGCAGGTGGACTATTTGCGCTTTCTGCCGGTACGGACATCTGAAAATGCGCGCGGATGGTGGTGGGCGCTCATTTCCACCGGCCCAGGTTGGGTGGGCATGGGCAGCTTCAAACTTTTCGCCGGATCGTTTCTCACCTATCTCGCACTCAGGCATGGATTGGGCGGCGAGCGTGCAGCCCAGCCTGCCGAACTGTACCATTTCGCCTTCCTGGAGCTTTTCCACTCCCCCCCAGTGGCGCTGGCGCTCACCGGGATCTTTGTCATCGTCTGCCAACTCAAAATCAACGTTACAAATGCTTATGCCGGCTCGATCGCCTGGTCGAATTTCTTCTCACGCCTGACCCATAGCCATCCAGGCCGGGTAGTCTGGCTGATCTTCAATGTTCTGGTCGCGCTGCTTCTGATGGAAATCGGCATATTCCGGGCCATCGGAAGCATCCTGGGGCTTTATGCCAACTTCGCGGTCGGCTGGCTGGGAGCGCTGGCCGCCGACTTGATGATCAACAAACCCCTGGGCCTTAGTCCCCCGCACATCGAATTTAAAAGAGCCCACCTCTATGACATCAATCCCGTCGGTGTGGGCGCGATGGGCATTTCCATTCTCGTCTCCACATGCGCCTTCTCGGGCTTATTCGGGCCGGTCTGGCAGGCCTTGAGCGCCTTTGTGGGGTTAGCCGTCGCCCTGGTCGCCGCGCCTTTGATTGCATGGGCCACGAAGGGAAAATACTACATCGCCCGCCAATCTCACGAACTACCCGACAATGCGTCACAGTGTTCGGTGTGCGAGAACACCTTCGAACGAAACGACATGGCGTTCTGCAGCGCATATGGCACACCGATTTGTTCGCTGTGTTGTACGCTGGAAGCACGCTGCCGGGATCAGTGCAAGACCAAGAGCCGGGTCGCCGATCAACTGGCTTCGGTGCTGGACAAGCTGCTACCCGGCCGGCTGGCGGCATCTGCGCCTGGTGGTGGGCGATACGCTCTGGATCGTTTTTCTGACCTTCCTGGTTTTGTCGGGAATCGCAGCATGGCTGCTCGTGTTGGCGCATGAGAGCCGCCGAGCTGCGGAACGGGAGTCCGAGCGCCAGACCGTGACATTGATGCAGGAAATCGAGGCGCATGAACGCACCGACGCGGCGCTGCAGAAGGCCAAGGAATCCGCGGAAGCTGCGAATTTCGCCAAGAGCCGCTACATCGTGGGTCTCAGCCATGAATTCCGCACCCCGCTGAATTCGATATTCGGCTACGCCCAGCTTCTGGAACGCGAACCGGAACTGGCGCGCGAAAATCCTGTGCGCGTCATACGGCGCAGCGCCGAACACCTCTCCAATCTCGTGGACGGCCTGCTCGACATTTCGCGCGTCGAAACCGGGACCCTGCACCTCAACCAGACCAAGTTCTGCCTGCCCGACCTTCTGGACCAGATGGCAGACATGTTCCGCATCCAGGCTTCAGGACGCGGTATCGAATTCCGCTACCGCTGCGATCCCGGTATTCCCCAGTACGTCGTTGCCGACGACAAGCGCTTGCGACAGATTCTGATCAACCTTCTGTCCAACGCGATCAAATACACAAAGCAGGGTTATGCGGCGTTGGACGTGCGTCGCCGCAACCATCTTACCGAATTCGTGATCTCCGATTCCGGCATGGGCATCCTGCCCGAAGACATGGAGATGATTTTCCACCCCTTTGAACGCGGCGGCATGGCGCATGCGCGCGCCATTCCCGGGACCGGCCTCGGTCTGACGATCACCCGGCTGCTCACCAAAGCCATGGGCGGAGATCTGACCGTTACCAGCACGCCCGGGGAAGGCAGCTGCTTTACGGTGCGTATGCTGCTGTTCGCGGCGATGTCCGAGCCCAGGGACGAAAGCCTGGGCCGCAACATCTGCGGCTATATCGGCGAGCGGCTGTCGATCCTGATTGCCGACGACAATCCTTCGCATCTCGACCTGGTGCATCGCACGCTGTCGCCTCTGGGCTTTGCCGTGCGCTTCGCCCAGGATGGCACGGAGGCCGTAGCCAAGGCGGCCGAAAGCCTTCCCGATATCGCGCTGCTGGACATTTCCATGCCCGGCCTGACGGGCTGGGAAGTGGCCGCGCAACTGCGCCTGATGCGGCCGCAGATGAAGATCATGATGGTTTCGGGCAACGCCCACGACTTCCAGGCCGTGGACCAGGACGGCTCCATCCACGACGCGTTCCTGATCAAGCCCTTCACGATCCAGAGCCTGCTGGAAAGCGTGCAGCTGCTGTGCAAGCGGGAATGGATTTATGAGGCGCCGCCGCGACAGGCGGACAAACCCGCGCAGAAGACGCCGGCGCAGGCGATGCCATCGGGCACGCGCTACCATGTCGAACAGCTCATTCATCTTGGCCAGATCGGCTATGTGCATGGCATCTACGCCAAGTTGGCGGAACTGGACGCGGAGAACGCGGCCTACAAGCCAATGACCAGCCAGGCCAGGCTCTACGTGCGGCAGTTTCAGTTTGACGACTATTTCCGGTTTTTGAAGGCGTATTGCGCGTGAACGAGGACGAACACAGACGCAGGGATCGCGTGCTTGTCGTGGATGATTCCGCGGAGACGCTGAGCTTCATTGCCGACGCCCTGGAAGCCGAAGGCATCACCGCGCTGGTCGCCACAAGCGGCGAAGCCGCATTGAGCCTGACGCAGCAGATCATCCCCGACCTGGTGTTGATGGATGGCGTCATGCCGGGAATGGATGGTTTCGAGACGACCCGCCGCCTGCGGGAAAACATCGCGACCGCCCACCTGCCCGTGATCTTCATGACGGGACTGACGGACACAAAGCATATCGTTCAGGGCCTGGGCGCTGGCGCCGTCGACTACATCGCCAAGCCTATCGTTCTGGAAGTCATGCTGGCGCGCCTGCGGGTTCATCTGACGAATGCACGCTTGGCCTACGGTGCGCGCACCGCACTGGACGCGACGGGGCGAAGCCTGCTAGCCATCGACGAAACCGGCCGGGTGCTGTGGTCGACACCGCAAGCCGAAAGCCTGCTGGCGGAAATCTTCGCCACAGGCGAAAAGCGGCAGAACGACCTGCCCCCGACCCTAATCGAAAAGCTGGAACAGCTGAGAAGCAATCTCAAGCCCAGCACGAATGCCTTCGTCTTCGATTTCGCCGCGCGGCGCGCATCCTTCATCTACCTGAGCCACGTGGGGCCTAACGAATTCCTCTATCGATTGGTAGAGGAACAGGCGGGCGCCCGCGAAGCGATCCTGCGGGAGAAATTCTTGCTGACCGGCCGCGAGGCCGAGGTGCTGGTGTGGATCGCGGCCGGCAAGTCCAATCGCGACATCAGCGAAATTCTCAGCATCAGCCCCCGCACCGTGAACAAGCACCTGGAACAGGTGTTCGTGAAGCTTGGGGTCGAGAACCGGGCTACAGCCGCGGCCCTGGCGGTGCGCGCACTGACGGAGCGCAGCTGAACCAACCCTGCGCCGGTAAATTCCACAAGAGGCATTCCCACCTCAAAAAAGAAACCCGCCCTGTTGCCAGGGCGGGTTTTTTATTTCTACGGCTCCGACAAACGATCGCAGAAGTTTCAGGCTTTAGCTGATCGGCCTGCGGTCGCGAATCGTGAATCGATTCATCTGCTGCTTCGGCTGATCCCACTGCGGGGCCAGTTGGGCTGCCCTGGCATAATCAGCATAGGCGCCTTTGAGATCGCCCACATCTTCACGCGCCATTGCCCGGTTGAAATAGATCTTTTCGGCATGCGCCGGGGTCATGGTAAGGGCCCGGCCAAAATCCGCCACGGCTTCACCGGCACGATGCATGGCGAGATAAGCCGCACCACGGTTCACCACAGCCTCGACGAGCCTGCCATCGATCTTCAACGCCGCCGTGCTGTCGGCTATCGCCGCATTGTAATCCGCGCGCTGGAAATTCAGCACGCTGCGGTTGCTGAACGCTGCGGCCCGGTCGCCCTCGAAACCGGCGAGCTTGGCGGCCTTGGTGCACTTCGCCACATCAGCATCCGTCGCGTTTTTGTCGGCTATCGCGACCGCCGCAGCGTCGGCGCAATGTTTCGCGGCTCCCTGCGCCGCCAGATCATTGGTCGGCCAGGACAGAGACGCAAATGACGGCGTCGCGGCGAGCAGCATGCCCACGCCGACGGTAATCGAAAGGCAGGACCTGAGTGACATTCGAAGCCTCCAATATTTTTTTCTCTCACAACGCGTATCACGCCGTCATGAAGATATAAAGAAAATGCTTAGTTGCGCAGCAGCATGCCCAAAACATCATCAACTTAACACCTGCATAAGAAGCGGCTTTCCGATCGCTCGAAATGCTCCGAAAGTGAGCAGTCGGCATAAATCGGCGGTCAGAACGTCGAGGATTTTGGCGATTCACCAAGCGGCCCGGATATTGCGTTTCATTTCTGGCAGTCGCTGCTGGGAGTTTCGGCATGAAAGTTTTTTGGGCACTGGGGATCATGGCGTTTGCATCGGGCGCATGCGGTGCCGCCGACGCCGCGACATCGCCTTATTCCGATTTCGACCTCATTTCGGTTGTGCCGCGAAGCCCGAGCGTCAAACCGCTGGTCATGCCCATACCAGCCAAGGAGCCGAACAAACAACTCGCATCGAAAGGTGTAAGACCTTCTGAGGCCGGTCGCTAAGGGATTTGGCCGGCGGATCGGAGATACCGGCAGCCTGTCGCTCCACCCCTAGTGAGCCCGCCGTATTGATCACCAGTGGCGCATTGGCAGTAGCACTTTTGCACAATACCGGCACGCTGGGGATTATGGCCAATGCTGGCTGTCTGCTACGTTTCCAAGACAAAGCACCGGAATTTAATCGGATGTGCGTCTAAGCAGGCTTCTGAATCCAAAACTGATACATGCTGGAAAACGTGTCCGGATTCTCATTCTCGAAAATCTGCCACTGGCCAAGATCAGTAGCGGCGGGATCGTTCGGGAAGCGCTGCCTGTAGGCATGAAGGACATTGCGGTTAATTTCAAAACCCAGAAGCGTGAGTCCCCCCACACGTAAATAGTCATCGATCCCTGCCAAGGTCACATGGCGTTCTTGCACATGGAAAAGCAGATCTCGGCATGTACTGATGCTGAAGAAATCCGATAGCTTGAGAACCGATGCAAATTTTTCTGCTTCACTCGAAGCCATAATCTCCTGACGGCATTGACGAATCTGCTCAGGCACAGGCTCAAATTGCCGCGCCGCGATAAAACGGCGGGCCCGTAAGATATCCCGCCGCGCGACTTCGCTATACAAGCCGACCATCATAAAGCCGCCCGGACGCAATAGAGATAAAAGCGTTCCCCAGGCAGCGAAAGGATCGGCCATATGGTGCAAGACGCCCACGGCTTCGATGATATTGAAATTGCGCCCCAGCGCACCTAACTCGAGAATATCGGCTTGGCCATATTCGATATTGGTCAATCCCAATTCCTGCGACTTTCGCCTGGCATAGGCAAGGCTGCTCAAGCTCAGATCGATCGCCAGCACCTGCGCATCGCGAAAGCGCCGCGCCACCTCGATCGAGTGCTGTCCTGTGCCGCAGCCAGCAATCAGAATATTGACAGAGGTGCCGGCCCGGCGCTGGAAGCGTGCAAGAGGAAATTTCCGGTACAAATAGGCGCCGATACCGTTTAGCGCTTCCCCACGGGCAGTCCTGACCCAGCGCGGATAGGGGTTTTCTTCATAAAGCTGCCGAACGTCGCGTGAAATGCCATCGGCGATGTCTGTTAGCCGGGGAATTTCCGCGCGCAAGAGAGCCTCCGCCTTTGGATCGACGATCTGCTGCGCAAGAAGAGCCGCTGCAGGTTCAGGCAATTGCCGATCCAGTAGGCGCGCAGACAGCGGCACAGACCCCAGCGACCTATAGGCCGCAATGGCCGTTACCCACAGGGCCGACACAGGCGTGCCGGATTCCAGCGCCGCCGTCAGCCGGGCGCACAATTCATCGACCCGCCGGCCTTCCTCTTCGCTTTGCGAAAAAACATATTCATTTATGAAGCACTGATGAGCTAGCGCACCATAGAAGGATAAAGCCTCATCCTCATCGTAGCTGGCGACAGCACCAATAGCCGCTTCAAGTAGGAGATGTCGCGCCGCGGTCAAAAAACGCTCCATTTCCACATCGGGATTTTGGGTACTATTCAGAAGGCAACAAAGCACAGGATTGTCCGAGAGCGCTGCAGGTCCGTCTGCCTCATATAACTCCTGCGCAGACAGAAGTTTTGGCCAGGCGGCGACAGCCTTCGCAATACAAGGACCGATATAAGCATCCAACTTGAGAAGCTCCGCGCCAACCTGAGCCAGATCGCTGGGACGGCCCCATGGCTCAGTCAAAGCGCGCACCATTAGAGATCGGATAGTGTCGTTGTCCTCGACCCAGCGACCATTGCGAATGACGTCAACAAATATTCTTTGGGCATTTTGCGTCTGCTGGAGCTTCAGAGACCGGCAAATAACATTCGTTGCCGCGATGACATCCCCCTGCATCGAAAGTAACGAGGCAAGATTGTCTAAGGCTGTGACATAGGTAGGATGGCTCTGGATTATTTGTCTAAAAATCGCTTTAGCCTCTTCCAACCCGCCCTGATTCCACAGCACGACAGCGATGTTGTTGCGCGCCTGAACCAGGTCCGGCATGAGCACCAATGCTTGCTGATAACAAGCTATGGCCTCTTCCAACCTTCCTAGGTCATTAAGCGCATTGCCGCAATTATTGTGGGCCTCGGCGATATTGCGGTTCAGCGCCAGGGCGCAGCGATAGCAATCAATAGCTCCTTGCAGATCTCCGCGGTCATTCAAAACATTGCCGAGACCGATATGCGCGACCACCTCGTCCGCCTGCAACGCAATAGCACGGCGGTAACTGATTTCTGCGGCATCCAGCTTGCCTTGCTCCCGTAGCACGTTACCCAAATGGGTATGAGCCTCCACAAGATTTGGATTGAGCGTAACTGCTTGACGAAAACCGGCTTCTGCCTCACTCAATCTTCCCGCTGCTTCCGTGCCCGCAATAGCTTCATCCAGACGAGAAAGGCTCTGCAGCGCGATGGCGCGCTGAACGATGGCTGGAACATGATCCGGCTGTATGGCGAGCGCCCTGTCGTAGCTGGCCAACGATTCTGCAAATCGCTTCGACCTAAGCAGGGCATTACCGCGTTCATTCCATGCCACGACAGAATCGGGCGCCAGCGACAAAGCGCGATCGCAAGCGGCTACAGCCTCCTCGAACCGCCCCATGTCTTGCAGCACGCGGGCACGATTCGTCCATACCTGCGCATAGCCAGGTTTCAGCGCCAGCGCCGCGTCGAAACTTTGCAAAGCCTCCGGCCACCGCTTCAGGCTTTGCAATGCTGCGCCGCGATTATTCCAGCATTCCGCGGTCGGCCGGATCGACAAGGCTTTGTCAAAGGACATTAGGGCTTCCTCGTGACGTGCCACCCCCCCAAGCAGCACGCCGCGACTGTACCAAATTTCGACGTTTCCGGGATCGCGTGCGGCGGCGGCGGTGAGCTGGGCCAACGCCTCCACAGG
>WNGR01010583.1_pt1 | contig 13978 bp, 6 predicted proteins | sample 5407581 | NCBI WGS metagenome assembly WNGR01 (sample SAMN13153383, study PRJNA577476) | soil metagenome | isolation source: 80 cm soil or saprolite under Garry oak tree replicate 2 | place: USA:California | collected 2016-06-15 | reverse complement strand
CCCTCGCCCTCGGCCAGTCGGCGACCATCACGATCCGCGCCGGGACGGTGCTCGACGGCCGAGGGGGCGTCGCCCGGAACACGACGATCGTGATCGCCGGATCCCGCATCGTGCGCCTCGATCCCGCGCTCACCACGGCGACGTACGACCTCACGGGGCTCACCGTCATGCCCGGCGGGATCGACACGCACGTCCATCTCACGTCGCACTTCGACGCCAACGGCCGGGCGCACAACGACCCCGGCGGCTCGGAGCCGCTCGAGCAGACCGTCCTCTATACCGAGGAGAACGCGTACCGCGCCTTGATGGCCGGGATCACGACCGTGCAGAGCATCGGCTCGACGCTCGATCGCGACCTGCGCGACGCGATCGCGCGCGGCACGATCCCCGGCCCACGTGTGGTCACCTCGCTCGACTGGATCACGCCCGAGGCGGGCGACGCGGACGGGCTGCGGCGCGCCGTGCAGCAACGCGTCGCGGGCGGGGCCGACGTGATCAAGATCCTCGGCTCGAAGAGCATCCGCGAAGGCGGTGGCCCGACGCTCTCCGAGGACGAGCTGCGCGCCGCGTGCGGCGAAGCGAAGACACATGGACGGCGCTGCGTCGTGCATGCCCATGCCGCCGAGGCGGCGCGGCGGGCCGTGCTGGCGGGGGCCACATCGATCGAGCACGGCGTGCTGCTCGACGAGGCGACGCTCGATCTGATGGCGGAGCACGGCACGTTCTTCGACCCGAACCTCTACCTCGTCTTCCAGAACTACTTCGACAACAAGGCGCGGTTTCTGGGGATCGAGAACTACACCGAGGAGGGGTTCGCGCAGATGCACCGGGCCGTCCCCCTGGTGCTGGCGGTGTTCAAGCAGGCGCTGCGACGGCCCAAGCTGCGGGTCGTGTTCGGCACCGACGCGGTAGCGGGCGCCTTCGGGAAAAACTGGGAGGAGCTGATCTACCGGGTGCAGGTGGGCGGCCAAGCGCCGATGGCCGCGATCGTGTCGGCGACGTCCCTCGCGGCCCAGTCGCTCCAGCTGGCGGACACGATCGGCGCGATCGCCCCCGGGCTCGAGGCCGACCTGATCGGTCTCGCCGGCAACCCCGTCGAGGACATCACCGCCCTGCGGCGCGTCGTCTTCGTGATGAAGGGGGGCACGGTGGTCAAGCATGTCGCTGCCGGCCCCTAACGCGCGGGCGGACTCGCGCGTATTTCTTTCGGTGTGCCGTCGCACTCTTCCACTCAATCCCGAGGCCGTCATGCCCGTACGCCGCTGGGCGCTCAGCGCCATCCTCCTCTCGCTCGTGGGCCCCGCCCTGACGGGCGGGGCTAGCGCCCTCGCCGCTCAGGCGGCCGCCCCCCTCGACTCCACCCTGCTCGCCGGCTTCCGCTGGCGCAACGTCGGCCCCGCCAACATGGGGGGGCGCGTGTCCAGCGTGGTCGGCATCCCCAGTCCGTCCAAGACATTCTTCGTCGCGGCCGCCGCGGGCGGGATCTGGAAAACCACCAACGCCGGGACCTCGTTCCGGCCGGTGTTCGATAACCAGCGCTGCATCTCGATGGGGGAGCTCATGATCGCGCCGAGCGACACGACGCAGGTCTGGGCGGGGACAGGCGAGGAAGACTCCCGCAACACGATCTCCCCGGGCTGCGGCATCTTCAAGTCCACCGACGGTGGGCTCACCTGGAAGCTCGCGGGGCTCGAGAAGAGCGGCGCCATCGGCCGCATCGTGGTGCACCCCACCAACCCGAACATCGTGTACGTGGCGGCGCTCGGCCAAGCGTGGGCGGCAAACCCCGAGCGTGGGCTGTACAAGACCACCGACGGCGGCCAAACGTGGCAGCTCGTGAAATTCATCAGTGACAAGGCGGGCTTCATCGACATCGCGATGGACCCCGCCAACCCGGAGGTGCTGTTCGCGTCGAGCTGGGAGCGGGTGCGCGGGCCGTACTTCCTCAAGAGCGGGGGCCCCGGCAGCACCCTGTGGAAGACGACCGACGGCGGCAAGACGTGGACCGAAGTGAAAGGCGGCGGCTTCCCTGAGACGATGAAAGGTCGCATCGGCCTCGCCATCGCCCCCAGCGATGCGAAGGTAGTGTACGCCTTGGTCGAAGCAGATACGGCGCCCAACGCGACGGCCGACAAGGCCAAGGCGGCGCAGAAGCGACCCTCGGGTCTGTACCGCTCCGGGGACGGCGGGGCGACGTGGACCAAGACAAACGACAACGACGTCCGCCCCTTCTACTACTCCCAGGTGCGGGTCGACCCCAAGGACCCGAACCGGGTGTACTGGTCGTCCACCCCGGTCAACTATTCGAATGACGGCGGCAAGACGGTTGGCCTGGCCACGCAGGGCATCCACGTGGACCACCACGCGATGTGGATCGACCCCAACGACGCGAGCCACTTCATCGTCGGCGACGACGGCGGCGTCTCGCAGACATGGGACAAGGGTGGGAACTTCGACTTCCTGAACGTGATCACGATCGCCCAGCTCTACGTCGTGAGCTACGACATGGCGTTCCCCTATCGCGTGTGCGGCGGGCTGCAGGACAACGGCTCGTGGTGCGGGCCGAGCCGCCACCGCCAGGGGGCCATCACTAACGCCGACTGGATCACAATCGGCGGGGGCGACGGCTTCTACACCGCGCAGGACCCGACCGACCCGAACATCGTCTACTCGGAGTCGCAGGGCGGCAACATGGGCCGTTTGAACCTCGCGACCGGCGAACGCACGTCGCTGCAGAAGCCGAACTGGCGGCCGCGCTACCAGCTGTTCGAGGATTCGATCCTCATCGAGCATCCCGACACCGCCAAGCCGCCGACCGCCGCGCAGCAGAAGCGGCTCGCCGACTTGCGCCGGCGCCAGCTCGCCGACTCCGCCGAAATTGACCTGCGCTGGAACTGGAACACGCCGTTCTTCCTCTCCGCGCACTCGCCGACGACGTTCTACGCCGGCTCGAACAAGGTGATGAAGTCCACCAATCGAGGGGAGAACCTCTATCCCATCTCCCCGGACCTCACCACGCGTGACACGATGAAGGTCCGCGTCAGCACGCGCACGACGGGCGGCATCACGCCGGACGTGACGGGCGCCGAGACGCACTGCACCATCGTGGCGCTCGCCGAGTCGCCCCTCCGGCCGGGCCTGTTGTACGCGGGCACCGACGACGGCAACGTCTGGCTCACGCGCAACGACGGCGGTGCGTGGGAGAACCTCACCGGCCGCTTCCCCGGCGTGCCCGCGGGCACGTACGTCAGCCGGATCGAGCCCTCGCACTTCGACACGGCCACCTTCTACGTGACGTTCGACGGCCACCGCACCAACGACTTCGCGCCGTACGTCTACGTCACGACCGACTTCGGCAAGACGTTCGCAGCCATCACGCACAACCTCCCGACCGGCGGGCCGGACTACGTGCACGTGGTGCGCGAGGATCCGTTCAACCGGAATCTGCTGTACGTCGGCACGGACGCGGGCGCGTACATCTCGCGCGATCGGGGCACGTCGTGGCAGAAGTTCATGACCGGCCTGCCCACCGTGCCGGTGCACGACCTCAAGATCCACCCGCGCGAGCACGAGCTGATGGCCGCGACGCACGGCCGCGGCATCTGGATCGTGGACGTCACGCCGCTCGAACAGCTCGCGGAAGGCGTGCTCGCCGCGAGCGCGTATCTGTTCGAGCCGAAGACCGCCTACGAGTACGGCGACGCGGTGCGGGCGAACGCGAGCGGCGGGCACAAGCAGTTCATCTCCCCGAGCCCGCAGTACGGCGCCGAGATCGTGTACCGGCTCACCAGCGGCGACCGCCGCACGCAGACCAAGGTCGTCATCAGCGACGTGCGCGGCGACACGGTGCGAACCGTGAACGGCCCGGGCGGCCCGGGGCTGCACCGCGTGACCTGGGGCTTCCAGGGCCGGACGCCGCCGCCCCAGCCGCTGTCGCCCTCGCAGCGGCGCGACAGCACACTGATCGCCCGCCGCATCGGGGTGGTGTTCGACTCGCTCGAGAAGGCGGGGACCAATGCGCAGATGCTCGGGCCTCTCAAGACGGCGCTGCTCGCCGGTGATCTGCAGGGCCTCGCGCAGAGATTCGGGTTTGGAGGGGGTGGCGGTGGTGGAGGTGGTGGCGGCGGTGGGGGTGCTGCGACGTTAACCGCCGCCCGGTTCGTCGAGCGCCCTGGCGAGACGACGCCCCGCGCACCGGGGGCACCCGGCGGCCCGCAGGCGGGCGCCGGCGGGGGGGGCCAGCAGCAGGAAGGCGGGGAATCGGGGACGGAGCAGCCCGACGTGGGCTTCCTCGGCACGCTGGGCCAGCTGATCCGCGTCGCGCTCCCCAACCAACGCGGCGCTGCCGGGGGAGGGGGCGGCGGGGTTCATCGCCCAGGCATTCGGCCGCGCCAGCGGGGGGGGCGGGGGAGGCGGGGGGGGCTTCGGCGGATTCGGTGGCGGTGCGCCCGCCGTCCCGAGCGGCGACTACCTGGTCAGCATCACCGTCGACGGCAAGACCCTGAGTCGTGTGCTGCGGGTCGAGCGGGCGAGCGGTACGGGGGGCGGCGCGTCGTTCGCGTTCGACGACGACGCGGACGCCGACCCGTAGGTTCCCACGCTGAAGCGTGGGCTCGGCAATGCACTGTGCTGAAGCACACTACGCTTCAGCGTTGTGCCTGGCCGAGCCCATCCGTCAGGATGGGGACTCCGACGCCCAACCCCCTCATTCAGCACCCTGTTAAGGGAGCAACCGTGACGGCGCGCGGGGCGCCCGCCCCGCCCGCCATACCGGGAACTCGACCCCCGAGGAGGCACCCAGCTCCGAGCCGGGCAGCCCGCCGAACGCGCCCCAGCGCGCCAGCCCGAAGCCCTCCGGCTCGAGCAGGGCGAAGACGAGCCTGCCGAGCGGCTGCGCCGTGGCCACGAAGTAGCTGCCGGCCGGCACGCTGCGCGACGTGCGGGCCCAGGTCCCCGTGACCTCCAACAGATGGTGTCCCTGAAACTCCCGCGTCGCCCATTTGAGCTCGGTCCCCGCGAGGACTTCCACCGTGTCGGTCCACTCTCGGGCGAGCCGTTGCACTTGGATGCCGTGGAGCCGGAGCAGAGCGGCGACGTCGCTGTCCGCAGCCGGGAGGAAGTAGCCGGCCGGTAACGGGCGGGTGAGAGAATCGACGAAGCGGTCTCTTACCGGAAGCCGGTAGGTGCGGATCTGCTGCATCACCTCGAGCCGGACCGGCTCGACGCCGCGCGACGCGAGCTTATAGGCGACCGCCAGCGACTGCCGCGGGGCTGAGCCCGCCCCTTCTAACGCGGTCTGGCGGTCGGCCTCGCGCTCGAGTCGGCGGATCTCGTCGCCGTGCAGCGCGGCGTAATTGAGAATCTCGACCAGGAAGTCGTGCGTCACCTGCACGCGAGTCTTGAAGTCGGCGTGCGAATACGCTTCCGACAGGATCGCCATCCGCCCTCGTAGGCCCACGTAGTTGGTCCCGTACCAACCGAGCGGAGCGTAGGTATCCCAGCTCTGCGGGGCTGGCGGGGTCTCCACGTTGCCGTAGTCGAAGATCGGCTCGTGGTACTTGTCCTGGAGTGTCTTGCGGAGCGCTGGGAGCATCCGGTCTCGCACGAAGGCAGTGGGCCCGGCCGGCCCGTTGGGGTCGAGCGGCGGCGCGTAAGTGAGTTGGTAGCCGTGCAGCGTGCCGTCGGTGGTGTGGAGATCCACCATCAGCGCCGGATCCCAGGTGGTGTACACCCGGGCGAGTGACGCGCGGGTCTCGGGTGCTTCGGCCTTGAAGTAGTCGCGGTTCAGGTCGAGGTTCTTCCCGTCGGCGCGTTGTCCTATCAGCGCGGGCCCGTTTTGCTCGGAGCGGTTCACGGCCTGGGGCCCGAAGGCGTCGTTGCCGTCGGGGTTGTAGTCCGGCGCAACGAGGACCACCAGCTTCTGCAGCAGCTCGCGCCGCGGTCCCACCAGCTCGCGCAGCACGGCGAGCACGGCTTCCTTCCCCTCCACTTCCCCGCCGTGGATGTTCGCCTGGAGGTAGACCACCACCTTCCCGAACGCCGCCGCTTCGCCCGCGGATGTCACCGTTGGGTCGGAGGCGATAACGAAGTAGATCGGCTTGCCGAGCGCGGTCGTGCCCATCTCGGAGACTCGGACGGGCACCCCGACGAGCTCGAGGCTGTCGAGGAAGGCGCCCACGTCCGCGTTCGCGGACGTAGCCGCATAGTTCGTCCGCTCGGCCGTCGTCTGTGGGAGCGCCTGGGCCGCGAGCCCCGGCGCAGTGGCTGCGAGGGCCGCGAGCAGGGCGCGGACTCGGAGTGGCATCGGCATCCTGGAAGCGAAAGTCAGCGGAATCTAGCGGCGCGATGTTGCTGCTCAAGGGAAGGCGCGGTGAGCTCTTTTTCCCACCCTGAAGGGTGGGCTCGGCAGGCACAACGCTGAAGCGTGTTGTGCTTCAGCACAGTGCTGTGCCGAGCCCAGGCTTCAGCCTGGGGTAACCCGTGCCGCTCTGATTTGGGTACACAGCCTAGATGACACGTCGCCTCCCCACCACCGGCCAGGCGAGCACCAACGCGAGCCCCCCCGCCGCGCTGCCGAGGAACGCCGGGCCCGCGCCGTACGCCTGAAACACCGCGCCCAGCCCGATCCCACCCGCGAGCGCCGCCAGCCCGGTCACCCCGTGGTACTTCCCGAATCCGCTCCCCTGACGCCCGCCCGCGAATTGCGCGATGAGCGCGCGCTCGGGGCTCTCGGTAAGCCCGGCCACCATGCCGAACGCGAGAAACAGCGCCCAAGCCCGTCCGGCGTCGCTCGCGAGCGCGAACCCGGCCGCGATCGCCGCGTAGCACAGCCATCCCAGCCACATCGTGCGGCTCGCCCCGATGCGGTCCGTGAGACGACCGCCCGCGAAGCTCGCCGACGACCGCACCACGTGCAGCGCCGCCCAGAGCAGCAGCACTGCCGCCGTCGAGACCCCGAGCTGCTGGGAGCGCAGGATCATAAGCGTCTCGGGCATCCGGAGGAGATAGAAAAACGCGATCGCGAGGAGGGCCAAGGGCGGTCGAAGGCGGGCGAGGGCGGTGGAGGGCGGCGAAAGTGGTGCGGCGCCGGCATTGGCCTCCACCGCCCTCCACCGCCCTTCACCGCCCTTCACCGCCCACACTGCCAGCACCAGCACCGCCATTCCCGGCGCCAGACTCCACGCAATCACCGACCGCACGTCCGCGCTTCCCGACCTAAGCAGCCACCAGGCGGTGAGCGGACCGAGCACCGCGCCGGCATGGTCCATCCCGCGCTGCAGGCCGAACGCCCGACCCCGAAGGGCGGCGGGCGTGACATCCGCCATGAGGGCATCGCGCGGCGGCGTGCGAATGCCCTTCCCGATGCGGTCCACGACCCGCAGCCCGATCACCTGCCACGCGGCTCCCGTGACGGCGATGATCGGCCGCACCAGCACCGCGATCGCGTAGCCCAGCACGATGAGCCACCCGCGCCGCGCTGGCCGGTCCGCCAGCCGCCCCGCGCCAAACTTCACGACCGACGCGGCGAGCTCGGCCGTTCCATCCAGGGCACCGAGCGCCTGCGGGCCCGCGCCGAGCACGCCCGTGACGAACGCCGGCAGCAGCGGGTAGATCATCTCGCTCGCGAAATCGTTGAGCAGCGAGACCGCCCCGAACAGCTTCACGGGGCGTGGCAGCCGGGGAGCCGACGCGGCCTCCCTACGCGTCATTGAGACCCAGGCCCCACCGGATCAGCGTGACGGGCAGGCCGCCGTACTCGAGGATCGCGTCGTGGAAGCGGCGCAGCGTGAACGCGGCCCCGCGCGCCGTGCGGAAGTCCTCTCGCAGCTTCAGCAGCTCGCGCCGCCCCACCGCATAGCTCAGCGGGTACGCCGGCTCGGCGCAGTAGCGCCGCACCTCCGCCTCGGCGTTGGCCCGCTCCACGTTGACGTGGGTCACCATGTAGTCCACCGCCTGCTCGAACGTCATCCCCCGGGTATGGAGCCCCACATCGATCAGGACCCGTACCGCGCGCCACAACAGATGCACACGCTGGAAAAACTGCTCCTCCTCCGAGCGGTAGAACCCTTCCTCCCCCATCATTTCTTCACAGTACAGCGCCCAGCCTTCGACCGTGACCGGCGTCCACACGTTCTTCCGGGTGTCGGACGGCTGCTGCTGGGCGTGCACGAGCTGGAGGTGATGGCCGGGGTAGCCTTCGTGCAGTGCCGTACCGGCGAGCTCGTGCCGGCAGTGGTCGCGCAGCACTCGCTCCTGCATGCCGGGGGGCAGCTTGGGGTCGGGAACGGTGACGTAGAACCAGCCCGTGCGGTCGCTCGAATACGCGCCGGGGCTGTCGTACGCGGCGAACGGGATCACGGGCCGCATGAAGGCAGGTGTGGGGACGACGTCGAGCGGGGCCTCAGGAATGGGCGCGAGCCCACGCTCGGCCACGAAGTCGCGCGCCCGTACCATTTCCCGCGCGTACGCCTCGACCAGCCCATCCGCGGGCGGGTGATCGGCGCGGAGCCGATCGACCACCTCCTGCCACGTCTTCCGTCCGTCGAGGCGCGCTGCCCGGCGGGCCAGATCCGCCTCGACTTCCTCTTTGAGATGGAGCCCGTAGCGCCACAGCTCCGGCGCCGTGTCGCGCAGCGCGTGCTCGTAGTGCAGCCGGAAGTTGAAGTCGTCTTCACCCAGCGCGAAGTGCTCGGAGGCCGACTCGAGCCAGCGCTCCAGATCGTGCTCGAACGCCGTCATCGCCTCGGCCGCCTTCTCGACCGCCAGCCGCAGCGCGTCGGCCGGTCCGGGTGCGGGATCCGTGATCGCGTCACCGATCCCCCGCACCAGCAGCAGTCCCCCCTCGTTGATCCGCAGCGCCGTCTCCACGAACACCCGCACCGGCTCGACGAGCGCGGCGCGCGCATCGTCGAGCAGACGCGGCACGTCCTCGAGGCGCCCGATCAGGGCGCGGGCACGCTCTTCACCGCTGCGGTCGCCCCGCCCCAAGAGAAAGTGCAGGCCGCCGAGCAGATGGTGCAGCCAGAACGCCGGGCTCTTCGCCTGCGGCCGCTCGCGCTCGAACCGCCGCAGCGCCACCCGCATGTCGTTCAGCAGGGCGGTCCGATCGATCTCGTTTTCCAGCCCGTCGGCGCTGGTTTCCTCGAGCGCGCCCGCGAGTGACTTGAGCGCAGCGAGATGCGGCGCGAGGGCGGCCGGGCTGTAGCGTCCGTACCGGTCGTCGTAGGTCTTCACCCCGGCCTGCGTGGCGGCCACCGGGTCGAAGTGCCACCGCAGATCGAAGTACGCCTTTTCGATGTCGCGAAATGACCCTACCGCCATGCCCCTTGCCTGACCAAGCGGTGGCACTCTTCGTCCGAGAGCACGCGGTCGGTGCGCTTCGCCGCTTCGAACAGCACGCGGCACGCCGCTTCGTCTTCGGCGTCGTAGCCGTGGGTCTCGAGCCAGTACTTCACGTTCGAGAGCCCCGAGACCGGTGAGATCTCGATTTTCTGCTCGAGCCCGAACTCTTCGGCCGGTACCGAGCTGTACACCCGGTCCGCGAGCCAGGCGTGGCCCTTCTTCTTCGCCTTGATGATGGCCGCCGCATGGACGCCGGTGCCGGTGCGGAACGCGTCGGCGCCGAGCACCGGATAGTTCACCGGGATCGGCACGCCCACGGCGTCCGCCACGAGCCGGCAGTATTCCGGCAGCTTGGCGATGTCGTGCCGATGAGCACCCAGCAGCTTGAGGTTCACGATCAGGAGGTCCATCTCGGCGTTGCCGACCCGCTCGCCCACGCCCAGGGCGGTGGCATGCACGCGGTCCACACCGGCCTCGATGGCGGCGAGACAGTTGATCAGTCCCATCCCGCGGTCGCGGTGCCCGTGCCAATCGATCTTCACACGTTTGTCCGTGACGATTTCACGCTTGACGAATGTGACCAACGCCTTTACGCCGTCTGGTGTCGCATGGCCGACCGTATCCGCGAGGCATATCCGTGTCGCGCCGCAGTCGATCGCCGCGCCGTACAACGCCTTGAGAGCCTCGGGCTTCGCGCGGGTCGTGTCTTCGGTCACGTACATGACGGGGAGGCCGTGCTTCACGGCATACGACACTGCTTCCTCGGTGGAGTGAAGGATATGGTCCAGCGTCCAATCTTCGGCGTATTGCCGGATCGGAGAGGAGCCGATGAAGGTGGCGGCCTCGATGGGGATCCCGATCTCTTCGGCGACCCGGACGATCGGCTCGACGTCCGCGATCACTGTGCGAGCCGCGCAGTTCGGGAAGACGGGCAGCTTCTGGTCCCGGATCTCCCGGGCCAGCACGCGCACCTGCTCCACCACCCGCGGACCCGCCCCGGGCAACCCGATGTCCGCCGCCACGATACCGATGTCGGCCATGAGGTGGAGCAGCCGCTTCTTGACCTCGAGAGACGGGTCCCGGACAGAGGGGGACTGCAGCCCATCGCGCAGGGTCTCGTCGTTCAGGTCGACCCGCGCCCGCGACCAGTCGAGCGCTGCGGGCGAGCGGTTCCAGTCGTAAATCAGCTCGCGCTCTTCCATGGCGGAAGTGTCGCCCACTCGCCTGGCACCGTCAAGCGAGTTAGTGTGAATCGGTGGATCAGAGCATCTCTCGCCTGCTCGCGCACGAGCGCATCCGCGCGGCGCGCCATCACCTCGAGCGCACCGATGAGGTGACGCTCGCGCGGCAGGCCGCCTTGTCCGCGATCCCGGCCCCGACGGGCGCCGAAGGCCGCCGCGCCGCCCACGTCGCCGAGCTGTTCCGCGAAGTCGGTCTCCAGGACGTCCTGATCGATGAAGTCGGCAACGTGCACGGCTGGGTGGGCAGCAACGGGGGAAGGGCCGACGTACAGGCGCCCGTCGTCCTCTCGGCGCACCTCGACACAGTGTTCGGGCCCGACGTGAACGTTGCAGTGGAGCGGCGGGGTCAGCGGCTCGAGGGCCCCGGCATCAGCGATAACGCGCGCGGCTTAGCCGCCCTCGTCGCAGTGGCGGAGGCGCTCGTCGCCGCACGAGTGCCCATCGCCCGGCCGCTGTTGTTTGCGGCCACCGTGGGCGAGGAGGGATCGGGGGATTTGCGGGGGGTGAAATACCTGCTGAACGGCAAATCGGAGAAGGGGGAAAGGGGAGGGGTCCACCCCGCCCCGGTCGCGTTCATCGCGCTGGACGGCGCGGGTCTCGAGCGTGTGGTTCACCGGGCGCTTGGCTCCAAGCGCTACCGCGTCACCTTCCGCGGCCCGGGAGGCCATTCCTGGGCCGCCTTCGGCGTCGCCAACCCCGCGAACGCCGTGGGCCGCGCGACCGCGCTGCTCGCCGACTTGCCCACCTCGAAAGCACCACGCACCACCTGCGCGGTCGTGCGGCTGGGGGGTGGCACCGGACTCAACTCCATCCCGCAGGAGGCGTGGCTCGACTTGGACCTGCGGAGCGAGGACCCCAAGGCGCTCGCTCAGCTCGACGTCACCGTCGGGGCCGCGCTCGACCGCGCGCTCGACGATGAGAACCGGCGTCGCGCCTCCGGCACGCCGCCGCTGCGGCTCGAGCGCCAGCCCGTCGGCGACCGCCCGTCGGGCGTCACGCCGCGCACCCATCCGCTGGTCCAGGCGGCGGTCGCGGCCAACCGGGTGTTGGGCCGGGACGCCGAGCTCGCGAGCGCCTCCACCGACGCGAACGTGCCGATCGCCCTCGGCATCCCGGCGATCGCGCTGGGCGCGGGCGGGAAGGCCGGCGACGCCCATCTCGCGACGGAGTGGTATGAAAACACCGAGGGCGCGCTCGGCATCGTGCGCGCCCTACTGGTGACGGCGGCGATGGCGGGGGTGGCCCAACAGGGTGATTCACGGCCGTCGACGTAGCGCCACCGCCACAGCATTTGAGTTCGCGCCGCACTGCCGGCCCGCAGCACCGAGCCGGGGCGGGGCCGTAGTCCTGGCAGCCACCAGCCGCGCGAGCATGGCGCCGTCTCGCACGGGCCGCCGGGGAGCTGGTAACCCCGGCGGCACGAACGTTGAGTGTAGTCTGAGACGAAGCGCACCCGAGCTCTCTGATGGCCGTCCGGCGTCTCGCCGCTCTCCGATGTGTGTTGTACCTCGCGCTGGCCACCTGCGTCCAAGAACCGTCTGGCCCGCCCGCCCCCGGACCGGACGCGGCCGGCGAGGCTGCCGCAAGCGCCGCAGTGCTCGTCGGCGCCGGAGACATCGCGGACTGTAGCAGGGCCTGGGACTCTCTCACCGCCAACCTGATCGACACGATCCCGGGCACCGTGTTTGCCTTGGGCGACAACGCCTACCCCAGCGGGAGCAGTTCCGATTACGCCAACTGTTACGCGCCCACGTGGGGGCGCTTCAAAGCGCGCACCCGCCCGGTGCCCGGCAACCACGACTACAGCACCGCCGGCGCCGCCGGCTACTTCGGGTACTTCGGCGCCGCGGCTGGCGACCCCGCCAAGGGCTACTACAGCTATGACGTCGGCTCCTGGCACATCATCGCACTGAACAGCAGCGTTGCGCACTGGGTAGGGTCGCCCCAGGAGCAGTGGCTGCGCGCCGATCTCGCGGCTCACCCGGTGGCGTGCACGCTGGCGTATTGGCACTACCCGCTCTTCAGCTCCAGCACGGTTGGGGGCGACCCGGAGACTCAAAACTTCTGGCAGGACCTGTACGACGCCGGGGCCGAGCTCGTGCTCAACGGCCATCACCATGACTATGAGCGGTTCGCTCCCCAGACGCCGGCGGGCGCGGTGGACCCGGTGTACGGCATTCGGGAGATCATCGTGGGGACGGGCGGCGGCGAAGGGCTGTTCCCGTTCGGCGCGACGGCAGCGAACTCCGAGGTGCGCAACAACGAGACAATGGGCGTCCTGAAGCTGACGCTCTCCGACGGCGGCTACACCTGGAAGTTCATTCCCGTCCAAGGCAAGACGTTCACCGACGCCGGCAGCGGCACGTGCCACGGCGCGCCGGGGGCGCCCGGGAATCATCCGCCCACGGCCGGGCCGGGCGGACCCTACTCCAGCGCCGAGGCGACGGCCGTCACGTTCGACGGTAGCACCTCGTCCGACCCCGACGGTGATGCGTTGACGTATGCTTGGGACTTCGGGGACGGCACCACCGGCAGCGGCGTGAAGCCAACCCACAGCTACGCCGACAACGGCGCGTACTCTGTGACGCTCACTGTCAGCGACACGCACAGCGCGTCGAGCGCCCCGGGGACGACGACCGCGACGATCGCGAATACCCCGCCGACGGTGAACGCGGGCGGGAGCCAGACGGCCAACGCAGGCAGCCCCTTCACCCTCAGCGCCACCTTCAGCGATCCCGGCGTGAAAGACTCGCCCTGGTCCTACGCAATCGACTGGGGCGACGGCTCGCCCCCAACCTCGGGCAGCACGACCAGCCAGTCGAATCCGCTAGCGGCCACGCACACCTACGTCGGGGGCGGCACGGACACTGTCCGGGTGACGGTGACGGACAAGGATGGCGGGTCGGATACCGGCAAGGCCGCGGTGACGGTGACGGCGAACAAACCGCCGACGGCCGGGTTCACGGCGACTTGCGCGGCGCTGAGCTGTTCGTTCACAGACGGCAGCACCGACCCGGACGGGCGGGTCGCGGCCTGGAGCTGGAGCTTCGGCGACGGGGCGACCGCGGCGTCCCAGAACCCATCGCACACGTACTCGACTGGTGGGACCTACACCGTCACCCTCACGGTGACCGACAATCAGGGCGCCACGGGAAGTACCTCCAAGTCCGTCACCGTGGCGGCCCCGAACCAGCCGCCGACTGCCGCCTTCACATCAAGCTGCACCTCGCTGACGTGCAGCTTCACCAGCACGAGTAGCGACCCCGATGGCTCGATCAGTGCCTACAGCTGGACCTTCGGCGACGGGGCGACGGCGACGTCCCAGAACCCGTCGCACGCTTACGCGGCCGGCGGAACCTACACGGTCACCCTCACGGTGACCGACAATCAGGGCG
>WNGR01011119.1_pt1 | contig 13979 bp, 12 predicted proteins | sample 5407581 | NCBI WGS metagenome assembly WNGR01 (sample SAMN13153383, study PRJNA577476) | soil metagenome | isolation source: 80 cm soil or saprolite under Garry oak tree replicate 2 | place: USA:California | collected 2016-06-15 | reverse complement strand
GACGGCACCGCCTGGTCCGCTGCTTGTCATCGCCGGGGCGGGCTCGGGAAAGACGCGCACACTCACTTATCGCGTCGCTTATCTGCTCGAAAACGGAATCGATCCGCGCAATATCTTGTTACTCACTTTCACGAATAAGGCCGCGCGGCAAATGCTCGATCGCGTCGCGAACTTGTTGCCGGTGGATGCCAGCGGGCTTTGGGGCGGGACGTTTCATTCGGTGGGAAATCGGATCCTGCGCCGTCACGGGAGCGCCCTCGGTTATTCGAGCGGGTTCACCATCATGGATCGCGAAGATCAAAAGGATTTGATCAATACCGTCGTAGCAAGCGCGGGAATTGATCCAAAAGAAATCCGGTTTCCGAAAGGCGATGTGCTTGCGGAAATCTTCAGTTTCGTCGTCAACACGGAGAAGCCACTCGAAGAATTGCTCGCGGAGAAGTTTCCTTATTTCCTGCCGTTACTCGACAAAATCAACGATGTGCACGCCCGCTACGAGAAAAAGAAAAAGGCGACCAACTCGATGGATTTCGATGACCTGCTGGAAAAAACATTATCGATGCTCCAGCAACACGAAGGCATCGCGGAATTTTATCGGCGGCAATTTCAATTCATTCTCGTCGATGAATATCAAGACACGAACAAAATCCAGGCTGATCTCGTCGATGCTCTCGCTCGGGATCACCGGAACTTGATGGTAGTGGGCGATGATGCGCAATCGATTTACTCATGGCGTGGCGCGAATTTTCAGAACATTCTCGAATTTCCAAAACGCTATCCGGAGGCGCGGGTGTTTAAGATCGAGATGAATTACCGCAGCGTCCCGGAGATTCTGGAGATCGCGAACGCGGCCATCGCCGCGAACGTTCAGCAATTCCGCAAAGATTTGAGCGCAACGCGCGAATCAAACGCCGTGAAGCCGGCGCTGGTCGCACTTAATGACGGCAGCGAGCAGGCCCAATTTGTCGCACAGCGAATCCTCGAATTGCGCGATGAAGATGTCGATCTCAACGACATCGCGGTGCTCTACCGCGCCCATTATCACGCGATCGAACTGCAATTGGAGCTCTCGCGGCGCGGCATTCCTTATCAAATCACAAGCGGCATTCGTTTTTTCGAGCAAGCGCATATCAAGGATGTCACCGCCTTTATTCGATTCGTGGCGAATCCGCGCGACGAAGTCGCGTTCAAGCGCATGGTGAAATTGCTGCCCGGCATCGGCAATCGCAGTGCGGAAAATCTGTGGAACGTCTGGGACAGGTCGCTGACCACTGTAGCCGGGGGCGGTGACCCCGGTTCTGAAGCGACCTCAACGCCAGGCGGGGTCGCCGCCCCCGGCTACAACTTTGGTGAGCGATTGCTATCAATGAATGTGAGCGCAAGATCAAAGAAAGCGTGGGAGCAGCTCGCGCACACCCTTGATGAAATCGCGCCGGGCGGGCAACCAAATCCGCCATCGGAAATGATCACTTCGATTGTCGAAGCGATCTACGATGACTACGCGAAAGTGAATTTCGCAAATTACGAACTGCGCCGTGAAGATTTGAATCAACTGGCCGCGTTTTCGCGTCAGTTCAAAGACGTCCACGAATTTCTCGCGCAGCTGGCATTGATCAGCAATGTCGATGCGGAAGCTGCGCCAAACCAAGGCGCCGACAAAGAAGCGGTCAATCTTTCGACTGTGCATCAGGCAAAAGGGCTCGAGTTTCAGGCCGTATTTGTTATTTGGCTGAGCGACGGGATGTTTCCGAGCAGTCGCTCGCTCGACACGCGCGACGCCCTCGAGGAAGAGCGGCGTCTGTTTTATGTCGCGATTACGCGCGCACGCGACGAACTTTATCTCACCTATCCGCATATGCGCTTAAGCGGAGGCTACGGCGACATTTTCCAACGGCCATCGCGGTTTCTGCAAGAAATTCCCAACGAACTTGTCGAAGACTGGCAGGTGCGAAGAGGATAATGACGAAGCGCGAATGATAAATGACGAAAGAATGCCGAAGCTCGAATGACGAAGGGCCGTGCCACGCCGCCGCTGCTAGTTCGGATTTGGTCATTCGGACTTCCTTCGTGCTTCGTCATTCGGGTTTCGTCATTCTTTCGTGAATGAACCTGTCACCGGAAAAGCGAATCGCGGGAATTCTTCTGCCGCTGTTTGCGCTGCGCGGAGAAGACGATCTTGGAATCGGCGATCTTGGTGCGCTGCGGGAGTTAATTGATTGGGCGGCCGAGATTGGATTTAAGGTGATTCAGCTTTTACCGATCAACGAGACCGGGATCGACAACAGCCCTTACAACGCCATCAGCGCGATGGCGATCGAGCTGACAACGTTGCATCTTGGGCCGAACTCTCCCCAAGAGCTAACGCGTGCAGACTTTGACGCCGTGCTTGCAGATGCCGACCTGGAGAGACTACGGCGTGGTGGGGTGAAATATCGTCAGGTCAAAAAACTGAAACGACGCTTGCTGGAGAAAGCATTTGCGAATTTCACTGGCGGCGCCGGCAAAGAACGACAGGCCGGCTTTCGGAGATTTTGCGAAGAAGAGGCCGCGTGGCTTGCTGATTACGCATTTTTTCGTGTTCTAATGGAGGAGAATGACGACAGCGCCGCGTGGAATCGGTGGCCGGCGCAACAGCAATCAATCGAAAGAGCGCGCACCTGGCTACGGGATTTGCCGCGGGATCGACAATCAGCCATAAATGACCGTCAAAATTTCTTCTGTTATGTGCAGTGGATCGCGCATCAGCAATGGCGCGACATCAAATCGTATGCCGAAGAACGGGGGGTTGCGCTGATGGGCGATATTCCTTTTGGCGTCAGTTATTACAGCGCCGACGTTTTCGCGCGACCAGATGAATTCGCGCTCGACTGGTCTGGCGGCGCGCCTCCCGAACTGTATTTCAAGGACGACGAATTCACGCAAAAATGGGGACAAAACTGGGGCATTCCGCTCTACCGCTGGGACAGGATGCGCGCGAACAATTTCGAGTGGTGGCGCGAACGCGTCCGTGCCGTTCGCCGCATTTTTCATCTCTTTCGCATCGATCACATCCTCGGATTTTATCGCATCTACGCGTTTCCCTGGCGGCCGAGGAAGAACAAACAATTTCTCCCGCTCGATTGGAATCACATGCTCGAACAAACTGGCGGCCGCGCCCCGCATTTCGCACCGCGTCACGATGAGACACCGGAAAATTGCGAGGCGAACAAACGTGAAGGCGAGGAGTATCTACGGGTTGTTCTGGAAGAGGCCAGCGCGACGCGGGTGATCGGTGAAGACCTTGGCACCGTGCCTGATTATGTGCGGCCAAATCTGCACGCGCTCGGGATTGCCGGATTTAAAATTCCACAATGGGAAGTTCATAATGAACAAGTCACGCCGGGAGATAAATATGAACGGCTTTCTGTTGCGACTTACATGACGCACGATCACAAGCCGATTCGCGCCTTATGGGAGGAGGCTTTCGAGCATCCAACAGCGACATCGGAACAATCGAGGTTCGATTTGGCGAAGATCGCCGTCTTTGCAGGCTTCGACCCAAAGATCGACAAGATCGATTTCGAAAAAGATTTCTATTCGGCGATTATGGACGCGCTGTTCAAAAGCGAATCCTGGATTGCGATCGTGATGATCACCGATCTGCTGGCGCGCAAATACCGCTTCAATGTTCCCGGCACGACGGCAAAGTCGAATTGGACACGGCGAATGCAAAGAAGCGTCGCACAACTTCGCGCCAGCCGAAAAACGCAAGCGCGAATGCGATTGATCCATGATCTGCTCGAAAAGACAGGAAGAGCCTGATGGTGAACGGCTCTGACTGGGGAGCACAGGCTGCCAGCCTGTAGTTCGCGGCAGCTTGCCGCGAACATCCTGTTGTCTGCGCTCCCAAGAATTCCGCGAATGCGCTGGCTAAATTCCGTGTTTCATCCGTGTCTATCCGTGGCTAATTGAATCATGAATTCGCCGATTAAAGTCGCTGTTACCGGCGCGGCCGGACAGATTGGTTACTCGCTCGTTTTTCGCATCGCTTCCGGAGAGATATTCGGACGAGATCAACCGCTAACACTTCACCTGATTGAAATTCCAAATGCGCTAGGCGCGCTGGACGGAGTGGTCATGGAATTACACGATTGCGCCTTTCCGTTGCTCGACTCAGTTGTGCCGACCGCTGATCTTGAGGAAGGATTCCGCGACATTAACTGGGCGTTGCTGGTCGGCAGCATTCCGCGCAAAGCCGGCATGGAACGGAAAGACTTGCTCGGGATCAACGGCAAGATTTTCATCGGACAAGGTCAGGCGATCGAAAGGAACGCCGCGGCCGATGTCCGCGTCCTAGTGATCGGAAACCCGTGCAACACGAATTGTCTAATTGCGATGAACAACGCAAAAGACATTCCGCGCGATCGCTGGTTCGCCATGACACGCCTGGATGAAAATCGGGCGCGTGCTCAGCTTGCGCACAAAGCCGGGGTGAAGATTACCTCGGTCACAAACATGACTATCTGGGGCAATCATTCTGCGACGCAGTACCCAGATTTCTATAATGCGAAGATCGACAATCGCCCCGCTAACGAAGTCATCGGCGATGAGGAATGGCTCAAGGAGGAATTGACGGGAGTTACGATGTCGAGGAAGGGTTGATTTCGTCGTTTCCAGTCCGCGTTCGCAGCGGCAAATGGGAAATTGTGGAGAAGGTGCCAATCAACGACTTCAGCCGTGATAAGATCGACAAGTCGGTCGCGGAATTGAAAGAAGAGAAATCGCTCGTGAGCGATTTATTGTAGCGGCGTCGGACCAATAATGCGCCGCTCATGGAGCGCCGCTACAGAAGCTTTTCGCTGGTCAACCGCTCGAACGCTTCTATGTATTTGGCCGAAGTTTTCGCAATCACATCTTTCGGCAACGAAGGCGCCGGCGGCGTCTTGCTCCAATCGAGAGTCTCGAGATAATCGCGAACAAATTGTTTGTCGAAACTGGGCGGGCTTTGGCCAACGGCATATTGGTCGGCGGGCCAGAAGCGAGATGAATCCGGGGTCAAACACTCGTCAATCAAAATCAGTTGGCCTTCCACAATCCCGAATTCTAATTTTGTGTCGGCAACAATGATTCCACGTTGCCCGGCATGATCTCTGCCCTCCGCGTAAATTTGGAGACTGAGATCCCTGGCGCGGGTCGCGATCTTGTTGCCAAGGATTCGACAGCATTCCTTCCAGTCGATATTGAGATCGTGGCCGGCCTCGCTCTTTGTTGCGGGAGTGAAGATTGGCTTCGGCAATTGCGAAGCGAGCTGGAGTCCCGCTGGCAGTTTCTCGCCACAAACACTTTGCGATTCCTGATATTCCTTCCAACCAGAACCAGCGAGATAACCTCGCACCACACATTCCACCGGCAATGGTTTTGCTTTACACACGATCATCGAGCGACCCGCGAGCTGATCGCGAAACGGTTGTAATTCTTTCGGAAATTCACGGAAATCGGCGGTGACGAAATGATTCTTGATCTTACTGAAGCGCTTGAACCAAAACGCGGAGAGCTGATTCAAGACTGCGCCTTTGTGTGGAATCGGATCCGGCAAGATCACATCAAACGCAGAGAGGCGATCGGTGGCGACGAAGAGCAGCGTTTCTCCGAGATCAAAAACTTCGCGCACCTTTCCGCTGCGCAATTTTTTGATACCCGCAAGATCGAGAAAGGATTGTGGAGTGGTCGCCATACGTGCGACATCATTACGACATGGCTGGAATCGTCGTCAAACCGCGCGCGCGAATTTTGCATGGACACGACTGGGTTTTTTCCAGCGAAGTGCTGAAAGTCTTCGGCCATCCAGCGGATGGTGACGTCATCTCACTCAAGGACGGTAAGGATCATTTGATCGGGAGCGCGATTTATAATTCGAAATCGCAAATCGTCGCGCGGCGGTTCTCACGGCGGAAACAGGATCTCGATCTGGATTTCTTCAAGCGGCGGATCGGGCAAGCGGCCGAGTACCGCGCACGGCGACGTGTCGATCCAAAGCTTTGTCGTGTCGTGTGGAGCGAAAGCGACGGGCTTCCAGGAGTGATTATCGATCGCTATGGCGAGCATTTCGCGCTGCAAACGCTGACGCTGGCCATGGACATGCGAAAAGAAATAATCGCGAATGCAGTTGTCGATTTGTTTGAAAGTCGCGCGAGCTTCCAGCTTGCGAACCGACAAAAGGCAAGCGGGACGCATGCCCCACTTACTATCATCGAGCGTAATGATGCGCCGATTCGCCGCGCCGAGGGGCTTGGATTACACAGCGGCGTTTTGCGCGGAGATGCTCCTTCTCGAGTTGAGATCGAAATCGGCGGCTTAAAGTTCGATGTCGATCTTTTGCACGGACAGAAAACCGGCTTTTATCTCGATCAATTACACAATTATGAAACCGTCGCGCAACAGGCAAGCAATCGCCGCGTTCTCGATTGTTTCGCGAATCAAGGCGCTTTCGCGCTAGTTTGCGCTAGCGCGGGCGCGAGCGAGGTCACAGCGGTGGAAGCTGGCGAAGAAAATATCTCCGCAGCCAGAGGCAACGCCGAGCGAAACGAGTTATCAGTGAATTGGATCGAGCAGGATGTCTTCCAATTTCTGCGTGCCGCCGAAAGGGCCCAAGCGCAATACGATCTCATTATTCTCGATCCGCCTTCGTTTACAAAGACGAAGAGTGGAATAGGCGACGCGATGCGCGGCTATCGCGAGCTACACATGCGCGTTTTCAAACTCCTCTCGAAAGATGGTTTGATCGCGACGTTTTCTTGTTCGCATCACGTGAGCGAAAATGGGTTCGCGCAGATGATCGCCGCTGCGCTCGTAGACGCACGGTGCTCGGCGCGCCGGCTTCGCCGTTTTGAGCAGGCACCCGATCATCCGGTGCTTCCCACCTTGCCGGAAACGGAATACTTCAAAGGCGTCTTGCTCGAGATGATGCCGGCACGCTAGGAACACAGGCTTCTAGCCTGTGCGGCCGACTTGCATCCTTCCTGTCGTTTTGAAAAGAAACACGCAGGCTGGAAGCCTGCTTGCCGCACAGCCAAGATGGCTGTGTTCCGGGCGCTCGTCGAGATGATGCCAGGGCGGTTATTCAAATTTCTTTCGGGAAATATCTGGAATTCTCCAGTGAGCCATTTAATATGGCGCTACGGCGAGCCTGGACGGCGAGTCACGATTCGTTATGGCAGAAAAGATTCGACCGATCGAACAAATGCTGGAACTGAGCGAGGAAGAATCGCTCTCCGCGGAGCATCTCGACTCGCAAATGCAAAAAGCGCAGGAGCAACTGCTTCAGCTCAAGCGCCAGCAGGAGCAGATTGAAAAACAAAAACGCGAGCTCGAAGAATTGAGCCGTCGTCAGGAAGAATTGGACCGGGGCCGCGCGGAAATGACCGACAAGCTGACACGCTCGCTCGTTGTGCTCGAGCGGGAGGCGTACAATGCGCAAAGGCGGCTCGAGCAGCTTCGTGCGACTCGGGAAAGTTTCGGTCAGCACTTGGAATTAATTGAAGCCATTGAACCCAAAAGCTGGAACCCGTCCGATTTGCACAAGGAATTAAGCCGGGCCTTGAGCACAATAGATGACGCGCGCACCGAGTACGCCGAGCAGCACAGCCGGCTGCAAGCAACTGGCGAGAACGCGGGCGATGCGTCATTACCTGACGTTGTGCCAGGTGCTTACGAAGCCAGCGGTGGGCGCTCATTTTCTCAGTGGTTGCAAATCGGCTTCGCCCTCACCTTGCCACTGATCACTTTTGGCCTGATTGCCCTTTCTATTTTCTTCTGGATGGCCGCCTCAGGCCGGTGATGGTGCATGCTTCGCCGTTCGCCTAGATCGACTACGCCGCTCCGTCGAAGGCAACAAGAACTAGCCCGTCAGGAATCTGAGCTGCGCGAGAGAGTCGAAAAACTCGAGCGCAGTATCGCGGCTGCGCCGCAGGTGGCGGAGGAAAGGGCGCGGCGGCAGCGAGAAGAGTTCCTCATGCGAGCAAATTCGCGCGGTAGCCGGCTCGATGTCTCAATTGCGCTGCAGGACAAACGCTATAGCGATGACAGCGGGAGCCCGCGCCACCGTGGTTCACTTCGGAAAGAGCGACGTGACGGCCGGATTATTTTTCTCGTTCTGGCGATTGCGCTTGCGGTAGCGGTGATTTGGTTAGTGAGCCATCTGCATCTTTAATCAGGCACTCCCGTGGTCAAAACTTCCGATCTCGACGTCGCATACGTTGCTAAGCTGGCGCGGCTAAATTTGAGCGACGCAGAGACACAACTTTTCCAAAAACAGCTCGGGGATGTTTTGAAGTACGCCGACAAACTCCGCGAAGTGGATGTGAGCCACGTGGAAGCGGCCGCGCATGCGGTCCCGATTTTCAACGTTTTCCGCGAAGACGAGCCGCGCGACTGGCTTACAGCCGAACAAGCGCTGAGCAATGCGCCCCGGCAGGCAAATGGTCTCTTCATCGTCACCAAAGTCGTGGAATGACGGGAAAAGATCTGCCGGCGCTCAACATCGCCGATCTGCAAGCTCTGTTGCGTCGTCGAGAAGTTTCGCCTCGCGAAGTGCTCGATGTCTTGCGAGCGCGGATCGAAGATGTTGATGGAACAATCGACGCGTATCTCTCGCTTGATTTTGAAGCGGCCGCCAAAGAGGCAGAAAAAGCAAACGTCGATCTTCCGCTCGGCGGCGTGCCGGTCGCGGTTAAAGACATCATTAATGTAGCGGGCCAGCCTTGCACGTGCGCGTCAAGAATCTTGCACGGTTATCGTGCGCCTTACGACGCGACAGTCATTCGAAAATTGCGGACGGCAGGGGCAATTCCATTTGGCAAGACCAACATGGACGAGTTCGCGATGGGTTCGTCGACCGAAAATTCCGGTGTGAAGTTGACGCGAAATCCGTGGGACTTGTCGCGGGTCCCGGGGGGATCGAGTGGCGGTTCGGCCGCGGCAGTCGCGGCTGATGAAGCATTCGGTGGACTGGGCACTGAGACTGGGGGATCGATCCGGCAGCCAGCTGCCCTTTCGGGCGTTGTCGGCCTCAAGCCAACCTACGGACGCGTCTCACGATTTGGCGTCGTCGCGTTCGCCTCCTCGCTCGATCAGGTTGGCCCGTTGACAAAAACGGTGCGCGATTCCGCGCTGATCATGAACGCGATCGCGGGTCACGATCCGCAGGAAACAACGTCGCTAAACGAGCCAGTTCCCGATTATACAGCGGCGCTGGGAAGAGATTTGCGCGGCTTCCGGTTGGGTTTGGCGAAGGAATACATGGTCGAAGGGACTGATCCAGAAGTGAAATCGGCGATCAATGTGGCGGTGAAACATATGAACTCGTTAGGCGCGGAAATTATCGATGTTTCCCTGCCACACACCGATTATGCGATCGCGGTCTATTACATCCTGGCCACGGCGGAGGCTTCCGCGAACCTGGCGCGCTTTGATGGCGTGCGCTACGGACATCGGGCGGAAAATCCAAGAGATTTGCTCGATCATTACGGCCGCACACGCGAGGAAGGTTTCGGCCCGGAAGTGAAACGCCGGATCATCCTCGGCACTTATGTCTTAAGCTCCGGCTACTACGACGCTTATTATTTGCGGGCGCAAAAAGTGCGGGAGTTAATCCGGCACGATTTCGCAAAGGCGTTCGAGAAAGTCGACGCGCTAATTTCGCCGACTTCGCCAGTGCCGGCTTTCCACCTGGGCGAACGCACCGACGACCCTTTGCAAATGTATCTGGCGGACATCCTCACCAGCCCCGCGAATCTCGCTGGCATTTGTGGAATTAGCCTGCCGTGTGGCTTCGCCAAGGTCGACAATCACCAATTGCCGATCGGCTTGCAATTACTCGGCAAAGCGCTCGATGAAGCGCGCATTTTGCAAATTGCCCACGCCTACGAACAGAGCACCGACTGGCACAAAGCGCGTCCGCCGATCGCTGAGACGTTAGGTAACGCGTGAAGGAGTCGGCAGCAAAGATGGGCTGGGCTGGGCTCGATCGCCGATTGAACAGCCCGACTGGGTTTCGCGCGTTGATTTGGATCTTTATTATCACGGCGATTGTGTTCTCGGCTATCCCGCTCCTTCATTACTTCCGTGGTGGCAGCATCAAGGATTACAAACTCTGGTACGACACCGGGACACACGTGCTCGCCGGTCATGAAATCTTTTTTTTCCGCTCTGGGAAGTATGATTTTATGTATCCGCCGCCCTGCGCGCTTTTTCTGGCGGGCGCGAGCTTGCTGGGCCAGGCCGGATTAATTCTTCTGCTCGTCGCGATCAATTCCGTCGCCTGGTTCTACAGCGCCCGACTGGCTGCAATTCTCGCTGTTGGCCAGCGACATGTAACAAATGCGTGGCTGTATCTGATACCGAGTCTCCTCGTGATCGTTTACATCTGGTCCAGTTATCACCTTGGCCAGGCGAATCTGGTATTGCTCGCGCTGATGCTTGGCGCTTTTCTTGCGCTACGCGGGAAACGAGAAATTTTCGCTGGCGCACTGGTCGCGTTCGCCGCCGCGATCAAAGCGTTTCCAATCATAGCGATTGTTTATTTAATTTATCGACGCCACTGGAGCGCCGTGGCCAGCCTTGTCGTGGTGCTGGCATTTTTGCTTATCGTGTTACCAGCGTCGTTCCGCGGATTCGAACAAACCTGGCACGACCTTGAGAAGTGGAGCGCCGGGATGTTGAAATACAACGTGGTCGGCGTGGGGCAGCGGCCAATGCGCAGCTATACCTGGAAAAATCAATCTCTCGTTGGCGTCGCCAATCGCTTGCTCCGAGATGTCGACGCCGATGCCGCTTCCGCGCCGCACACACCGGTGTATGCAAACTTCGCGGACTTCAAATTTGCGACAGTCAACGTGATCATCATGAGCATCGCAGTGGCGCTTGGAGTTCTGTTTATCGTAGTGATACCTGAGCGCGCAATGCGAACAGCAGAGAGCGATGCAATCGAATTCGCACTGCTCATCTTGATGATGCTGATGCTCACTCCGCTCTCGTTTGGTTATTTTTTTTCATGGCTCATTCTGCCGTTCGCAGTAGTGACGCAACGGGTGCTCGCCCACAGGACCTCATCCCTTTTGTGGTGGAGCGTCGCTGCACTGGCGATTCTCGCTCTCGCTTTGCTTTTCCCACGCGTTGCGCAGACCTACGGAAACGTATGTTTTGCCACCCTACTGCTATTTATCGGACTTTCGATCGAGCTGTTGCGCTGGAAGCGAGAGAGCCGGCACATTTCAGCGGCCCCAGTCATTCCGATTCCGCAGGTTGGCCGATTTCCATAGTCACTCAATCGACACGTTGCTTACTGCCGATCTTGCAATCTCCGGTGCACGGTGCGGGCCGCGGATGAGATGCCGGAAGATCGCGAGTAACCATCGGAGAAAAAACCTCAGGGCAATGCCGAAGGACATTTTCGATTTTCCGCGTGCGCGATCCCGAAAAGCGATTGGAATTTCACATATGCGCAGGGTGCGACCGCTGTGTACGATCGTCTCGAAAACAATTTTGAAACCGCTAACCGGTGGCGCCAGTTGGAGCAATCGAGAACGGGTAATGGCAAAGAATCCGCACATCGAATCGTGCACGCCGGTGAGGGGATAAGCGACCGCCGCTCCCGCTCGCGATATGATTCGTCGCCAGAACGGCCAGCCCGGCGTCGATCCACCGGTGACGTATCGACTTCCGATCACCATGTCCGCTGTGCCGGTAAACAGCGGGGCGAGCAAATCCTTCATCCGTTCCGGCGGATGACTGAGGTCCGCATCCATCACCAGAAGAACTTCCCCTTGCGCGGCGCGCGCACCCAACATGATCGCGGCAGCCAGTCCAAGTTCTGCGCGGTTTTGCTCGATCAGGCGAATCGGATGATTTACCGCGAGCGCTCGAATCATCTCTCGGGTCGCATCGGTTGAATGATCATCGACAAACAAAATCTCGCGAAAAGGAACAGCGTTCGCGACAATTTGCGACACGAGGGGCGCGATATTTTCGCCTTCGTTCAAAGTAGGAACGATGATCGAGACGGAATTGGCAGTGACAGACATTTGGTGGGTGAGCCGACGACGGGATTCGAACCCGTGACCTGCGGTTTACGAAACCGCTGCTCTACCAGCTGAGCTACGTCGGCACGGACGGCAAAGATCGCATCCGGTTGAAGTGGCGGCAAGAGTGAAGGCGCAGAGGCGACGGCCTGCTCGCAGATCATTGCGCAGTATCAGGCGTCTGACTTTGTTGATTAGGCGCCTGGCGCGCGTACCTCCACCAATTTGTTTCGCCAACGTTTGATCTGCGCCGCGACGTTTTCCGGCGAAGGTGCGCCGATTGCGACGCGTTTTGCGAGTGAATGGCGAATGTCGAAAATCTTTGCCACATCAATATCAAAAAGTGATGAGAAGGATTGCATCTTGGAAAGCGGGATTTGATTCAATGGTAGCTTCGCTTGCGCAGCGTGCACGACCAGTCGCCCAACGATTTCGTGAGCCTCGCGAAAGGGCGCTCCTTTCTTTACCAGATATTCTGCCAGATCAGTCGCGAAAAGATTCGGATCGCTTGCCGCGGCTTCCATGCGTTGGCGATTGATTTTTAGTTCGGGCAGCATCGCAGTGAAAACTTCCAGGACCGCGCGAACCGTATCGGCGGAATCGAATAGGGCCTCCTTGTCTTCTTGCAGGTCGCGGTTGTATGAAGAGGGAAGCGCCTTCATCACCGTCAGGGTCGACATCAAATTTCCGTAGAGTCGGCCGGTCTTGCTGCGGGTCAGCTCGGCCATATCTGGATTTCTTTTCTGCGGCATCAAGCTGGAGCCAGTGCAAAATGCGTCGCTGAATTCCAGAAATCCGAATTCGCTTGTGCTCCACAAAATCAGGTCCTCGCTCAAGCGCGAGAAATGAAGGCCCACCATCGCGAGACAAAAAAGAAATTCACAGACAAAGTCGCGATCGCCGACCGCATCGAGACTATTCTGACTAACACGCGAAAACCCGAGTTCGCGCGCGATGAGTTCGCGATCGAGAACGATAGTCGACCCGGCAAGCGCACCGGAGCCCAGCGGGAGAATATCCGTCCGCCTCCCGCAATCACGAAGACGATCCACGTCACGCTCAAATGCTTCGATCTGTGCAAGCAAGTAATGCGAAAAAGTGATCGGCTGCGCACGCTGTAGATGTGTGTAGCCCGGCATCACAACATCGACATGTTGTTCGGCGAGATCGAGCAACGCGGTTTGCAACGAGCGAAGACCGGCGCTCAGCGCGCCATTCTCAGTTTTCACATACAGCCGCAAATCAAGCGCGACCTGATCGTTCCGGCTGCGCGCGGTGTGAAGCTTCCCGCCGGCCGGGCCGATCCGTTTCGTGAGCGCCGCTTCGATGTTCATGTGCACATCTTCCAACGATCGATCCCACTCGAATTTGCCGGATTCGATCTCCTTCTCGATTGTGCGCAATGCATTCTCGATCTTTTGCCGCTCAGCGGCGGTGATGATGCCTGCCGCGGCGAGCGCGGCGGCGTGCGCGATTGATCCCGCGATGTCGTATCGATAGAGTCGCCAGTCCAACGAAACGGATTCGCTGTAGCGCTGCGCTACTTCCGCAGCCGGGTTATCGAATCTTGCTTTTCTCATCGCGTTTTAATAGGTGGGTCCCAGCTACAGTACTTCGCAGCCAAATCTTCCTTTTCGCACGATCAACTTGCGAAACCTTTCAGAGTCAGTTTACAGCCGCTGTTCGCATCACGGTCACGGAAGCGTATTTCGCATCCTCCAGAACGAATTTTCGCAGTTCGATCGTGATCTTTTGAATGGCGAAAGTTCCCAATAGATGTGTTGCGAGCCGGTCCGCCAACGTCTCGATGAGATTTACCGACTGCTCGCGCGCGAAACTCTTCGCTGCGTCAGCAATAGCCGAATAATTGACCGTCTTATCAATGTTGTCTCCTAGATCGCACGCGTCGTGGCGCGGCCAAAG
>WNGR01007945.1_pt1 | contig 13980 bp, 17 predicted proteins | sample 5407581 | NCBI WGS metagenome assembly WNGR01 (sample SAMN13153383, study PRJNA577476) | soil metagenome | isolation source: 80 cm soil or saprolite under Garry oak tree replicate 2 | place: USA:California | collected 2016-06-15 | reverse complement strand
TGTGCAGGTCAGCCTTGCTCTACCATGATCAACCGTGCCTGATATGCCCGACTTCAGCGTCGACAGTCCGACGCCCGTGTACGTGCGGGTCGCCGACTGGATCGAATCGCGCATCAAGTCGGGAGAGTTCAAGTCGGGTGCGCGCTTGCCTCCCGAACGCGAAATAGCCCGCGACACCGGAGTCGCCTACGACACCGTGCGGCGCGCCGCGGTGCTGCTCCGCGAGCGCGGCCTGATTGTCACTGTCCACGGGCGCGGCACCTATGTGGCATAGCCACTGGCGCACATCAGGTCCGTAGAAACGACGCGACGGCCTGATACGTGGCTAACTGAAGATTTTGTCCATGACTTCCGCGCCTTGGGTGAGCGCGGGCCGGATCTCGTGGCGGTAGACCGCCTCAGTGGTGGCCGAGCGTTCATGGCCGGCCAGCAGGGCGATGCTCTCGACGGGAACGCCGTTGGCGGACAGGACCGACACGAAGGTGTGCCGCATCTCCCGGGGCACCCAGTCCTCGCCGAGCCCCGCCTTCTTGGTGATGATGCGGAACGCGCGGATCACGTTGTTCGCCGTCAGGGGCGTACCGATCCTAGAGGAGAAGACCAGATCGTGCTCCTGCCAGAGCTCACCAGCCCTCAGCCGCTCCTTCTCCTGCCGCTTCATATGTATTCGCAGCGCCTCCACGCAGCGCTGCGGCAACGCCAGGGTCCTCCTCGACTTCTCGGTCTTGGTATCGCCCCCATGACGCTCCGAACGCCAGACATAGATCGCGTAACCCAGGTCACCACGTGATCCCATCGCAGCGCCCGAGCCTCCTCGGTGCGGATGCCGACCAGCAGACTCAGCACCACGTACGCGTGCAGGCGCCTACCCTCCGACGCAGCTAGCAGGGCCTTGGCCTGCTCCAGCGTGAAGCTCTTGGACGTCCTCCCGTCGCGGCCCTGGGGCGTCTTCACCAGGGCTGCGACGTTGCGGCCGACCAGGTCGTTGGACTCGGCGTGCCGGATCGCCCGTTCCAGTGAGTTCCGGGTGATCTGGAGCGATCGTGTGGAGTAGCGGGTCGCGAGCTGGCTGAGCGCCGACCTGACATCACGCGCGCCAAGATCCCGCAGCAGCCTGGCGCCGATGCCTTCGAGCACCGGCTCCAGCAGGCCCTCGTAGAGGGTGCGCGTCCGCTCAGACGTGCCATCGAGCCCCTCACGAAGCCAGTCATCGACGGCCTCGCGCACGGTGTAGGTGCTCGAGGACTTGACTCCCGCGTTCAGTTCATCGTGCAGCGCCTGGAGCTTGGCTCGGACTTCCTGCTTGGTCTTGCCGGAGACCTTCCGTCTGATGCGCTTCCCGTCAGGCCCGTAGCCGAGCGAGATCGCACCCATGTACCGGTTCCTCGCGGCGTCCAAGTAGATGCCGTCCTCGCCGAACCCACGGCGCCGGACTTGCGTCTCGGACATGGACAGAGCCTAATACTTTGGCTCCCAGCTTGGCTCCCAGCGACACTTCCCTGAGAGCCACATCCCCTCTGACCTGCGCCCCGACCGCGACTCGAACGCGGGACCTACTGCTTAGGAGGCAGTCGCTCTATCCGCTGAGCTATCGGGGCCTGCCAACGCCATAGCCTACCCGGATACATGGACGGCTGCCGCCGTGAGGGCCACGGCGGCAGCCGTCATGCCAGGCAGGCGGGCTCAGCCGGTCAGCCGCGCCCCTGCTGCGCGGCGGCCAGCACCTGCACGCCGCCGGCGAACTTGGCCAGCTCGGCGCTGTCCCAGCCGAGCGACACGGGAGCCTGGATGACCACCCACTGCCCGCTGGCGTTCTTGAAGGTGAGGATCTGGGTGTCGCCTTGCACGTCGAACTTGCCCTCCCGCCCGTTCACCGGCTGGTTGGCCCAGTCGGCGGGCGGGGCGGTGGCGTCACGGGACTGCAGCATGACCACGAGCTTGCCGAGGTAGGAGTCCGGGCTCTTGTCCTTGTCGTTGGGCGCGGCCATGACCAGCGCGAAGGGTGTGCTGCCCTGGACCACCCAGCCCTTGGGCATCCAGGCCACCTGGTAGCCGGGTGGCTGCGTCCCTACCCACGCGACCAGCTTGATCTGCCGGGACGGCCGAGCGGGCGTGGCGGTCTGGCCCGGCTGTGAGCGGCCCGGCTGCGGACGGCTCGACGCCACGGCTGCGGGCGCGGGGTGGTGGCTGGGCGCCGAACCCTGCAGCGCCAGCGGCACCAGCACACCGCAGAGCACGGCCGCGGTTACGCCGGCCAGGCCGGCCAGCCGCTGGCGGCGCCGGCGCAGCAGCCGGCGCCCCCGGGCCAGGTCCGCGGCGGGGTCGACGCGCGCGGCGCGGCCGGGAACGTCGCTCAGCGCCAGTTCGAGCAGGTCCTTCAGGTCGTTCACGGGTAAGTCCTTTCCACGGCGGCCGGGCTGAGCAGGTCACGCAGCCGCGCTGCGGCCTTCGCGGTCTGGCTCTTGACCGTGCCCTCGGAGCAGTTCATCAGTTCGGCGGTCTCCTCCACGCTGAGGTCGAGCCAGTGCCGCAGCACCACGGCCGCGCGCATCCCGGGCGGCAGCGCGCTCAGCGCGGCGCGGACCTCGCTCCCGCCGAGGCCATCGGGGTAGGCCTCGGGCGGTGCGGGCAGTTCGGGGAGTTCGGAAACGTGACGCTCCCGCCGCCTGCTGGGACGGCGGACCTCATCGATGTGGGCGTTGACAATGATTCGCCAGACGTAGGCGGACTCGGTACCGGCTCGCCGCACCTTCGGCCAGGCTACGTAGAGCCGGGCGAGGGCCGTCTGGACCAGGTCTTCGGCGAGATGAGTATCACCGGCCGTCAGCAGGCAAGCCGAACGCACCAGCCCGGTCCGCCTGGCCTGGACGAACGCGGAGAACTCTTCGTCGCGCGATGATCGTGGCATGCACACCTCCTCACCATCCATACGGGTCAGGACGGCGGCGAGGTTGCCCGCGGACGGACGCTAGCGCGGCGTGCTCGGGTCGGGGCGGAACGCCGCGCCATGACCGGGCACGATCACCGTGGCGAAGGACAGCAGTTTCGCGCGGCTGGCGTGCAGGGCGCTGGCGTCGGAGCCGAGCGGATCTTCGGCGGGCCCGTTCGCGCCCCACCACGTGTGGGTGCACGCGAACACGTCGTCCGGCGTGGACGCGATCGTCGAGATGTCCTCGGCGGTGTGCCCCGGGGTGCGCAGCAGCCGGACCGAGGGCCCGAGTTCGGCGCCGTCGGCGTCGCGGTCGATCCAGCGGTCCCCCACGTACACGGCCCAGTGGTCGTGGATCCGCGCCGCCGGGAACAGCGCGGCGTTGACCGTGTGATCGGGATGATGATGGCTGAACACCACGTCGGTCACGTCCCCGGCCTGCGGCCCGTGCGCTGCCAGCGCGGCCAGCAGATCGTCACGGGAGGCGACCATCCCGGGGTCGACGACGATCACCGCGTCGCCGTCCAGGATCAGCGTGACCGTCCCGGCCACCCGGCCGTCGTCACCGTCCCGGCCGACATACCCCTCGTGCAGCACGAACACCGACGCGGACCCGCCCGGAGCAATCTTCACATCAGCCACAGAGCCGACCCTACAGATAGGTGATCAAGCTGGCCAGGCAGCGGGCGCCCAAGTCGAGCCCTTGGGCGCGGCGGCTGGTGCTGGCGGCGGGACGGTTACGCGGGGCGGCTGGCGGGTTTACGGGAGGGGGAAGGGGAGGGTGATGCCGTCTAGGGCGTGGGCGCAGAGGTCGTCTTCGCGGTCGGCGGGGAGGGCGGCGATGATCGTGGCGACCAGGTCGCGCAGGCGCTTGATGTTGGCGGCGAAGACCTCGAAGACTTCGGCCTGGGTGACGCCCTCGCCCTCGTCGAGGCCGGCGTCCAGGTCGGTGACCAGGGCCAGCGGAGCGTAGCAGAGGGCCAGTTCACGGGCCAGGACCGCCTCGGGGTGGCCGGTCATGCCGACCAGCGTCCAGCCCTGGGCGGCGAACCACTGCGACTCGGCGCGGGTGGAGAACCGCTGCCCCTCGATGACGACCAGGGTGGCCGAGGTCACCGGGTCCCAGCCCTGCTCCCGGGCCGTGGCGATGGCCACCGGACGGACCGACGGGCAGTACGGGTCGGCGAACGGCACGTGGCAGGCGCCCTGGTCGTAGTACGTCTGCTCCCGGATCCTGGTGCGATCTACCAGCTGGTCGGGAAAGGCCAGCGTGCCGGGGCCGTACATGTGCGTCAGCGAGCCGACCGCGGTCGGGGCGAGCACCCGGCGGACGCCGATCGAGCGCAGCGCCCACAGGTTGGCCCGGTAGGGGATCTTGTGCGGCGGGAACCGGTGGTCGCGGCCGTGCCGGGGCAGGAACGCCACCCGGCGGCCGGCCACCTCGCCGACGGTGATCGGGTCGCTCGGCGCGCCGAACGGCGTGTCGATCGCGACCTCTGCGGCGTCTTCTCCGAACTCGTAGAAGCCCGACCCGCCGACGACAGCGATCTCCGCCAGATCGGCCACTGGTCAGGCGACCTTCTCGCTCGCGGACGAGGACTTGGCGGGCTCGGTCTTCTTCTCGGTTTTCTTGTCGGCCGCCTTGTCCGCCGAACCGTTGCTGCCGCCCGAGTCGGAGGTGGAGGTGGAGGAGGACGCCGCCGGGGCGGCAGCGGCGCTTTTCCGGCTGTCCGTGCGGTAGAAGCCCGAGCCCTTGAAGACGATCCCCACCGGGGAGAACACCTTCCTGAGCCTGCCGCCGCACGCCGGGCATACGGTCAGCGGCTCATCAGAGAACTTCTGCACCGTCTCAAGCGGCTCACCGCACTCGGTGCAGGTGTACTGGTACGTGGGCACGGACCCTCCTCGGCGCGGGCCTCAGATTAGCACTCGGGATATCCGACTGCTAATCATATCCAACCGCGGAAAGGGCTCGCGGATTCCGCAGGGTGGCGGGGGGTGCGGAAGTTAAGGAGGGTCCCGGGATTCTGGCGGTGGCGGGGTGCGGGGGTAGGGAAGGGTACCGGGATGGCGCGGCACCTTGATCCCGAACGGGCTGGTTATCTCGCCCCGGTAACGGTGAGCCCGGCTCGCGGGCTGGCCGTGGCGCGGACCGGGACGTCGTGCCCCTCGGCCGGCACCTGCTCGACCAGTTCGTCGTCGTAGATCAGCGCGATCAGCGGGACCAGCGGGCCGACCCGGGCCAGCGCGCGATCGTAACTGCCGCCGCCGCGGCCGAGCCTGCGGCCGGCCGCGTCGACCGCCAGCGCGGGCACCAGCACCGCGTCGGCCCTGGTCACCGCGTCGACGCCGCGCGGCGGCTCACTGGGTTCGCGCAGCCCGCGCGGCCCGGCGACCAGCGAGTCCGGGCCCTCGTAGGACGCCCAGTCCAGGTCCCCGTCCGGCCGCAGCAGCGGCAGCAGCACGTAGCTGCCGCGCTTCCACAGCGCGTACACCAGGCCATGGGTGTCCGGCTCGGTGCCGACGGAGTAATAGGCCGCGATCGTGCCGGCCATCTGCACCTGGGGCGCAGCCAGCACCGCGTCGCGGATGAGCTTGCCGGCCGCGGTGCGCTGATCGGCGGGCAGCGCGGACCGCCGGGCGAGGACCTGGGCGCGCAATTCGGCCTTGCGCAGCTGGACATCGGACACGTCACTCACCGTACCTGCGGCCCTGAACACCTCCCGGAGTTCGCTAGTGTTCAGGCATGGCTGTTAAGGACGTGACCAAGGCCGTTATCCCCGCGGCGGGCCTGGGCACCCGGTTCCTGCCCGCCACCAAGGCGACGCCCAAGGAAATGCTGCCGGTGGTCGACAAGCCGGCCATCCAGTACGTCGTCGAGGAAGCCGCCGCGGCCGGCCTGGACGACGTGCTGATGATCACCGGCCGGAGCAAGGTCTCCATCGAGAACCACTTTGACCGGGCCTACGAGCTCGAGGAGGCGCTGGCCGCCAAGGGCGACGCCGAACGGCTGGCCCAGGTGCGCGAGTCCAGCGACCTCGCCACCGTGCACTACGTGCGCCAGGGTGATCCGAAAGGGCTCGGCCACGCCGTGCTCTGCGCGGCCCACCACGTCGGCGACGAGCCGTTCGCGGTGCTGCTCGGCGACGACATCATCGACAGCCGCGACCCGCTGCTGAGCCGGATGATCGAGGTGCGCAAGCGGCACGGCGGCAGCGTCGTGGCGCTGATGGAGGTGGACCCCGAGCAGGTCTCCCAGTACGGCAGCGCGGCCATCACGCCGACCGCCGAGGAGGACGTGGTCACGGTCACCGACCTGGTGGAAAAGCCGGTGCCCGGTTCGGCGCCGAGCAACTGGATCGTGATCGGCCGCTACGTCTGCGACCCGGCCGTGTTCGAGGTGCTGCGCGACACCCCACCCGGCCGCGGCGGCGAGATCCAGCTCACCGACGCGCTGCTGACGCTGGCCAATCGAGGGCCCGCCGACGGCGGCGGCGTGACCGGCGTGCTATTCCACGGCCGCCGTTACGACACCGGCAACAAGCTGGACTACCTGCGCACCCTGGTGCAGTTCGCCTGCGAGCGCTCCGACCTGGCCGAGGAGATCGTGCCCTGGCTGCGCAAGTACCTGGACAGCCTTCGGTGAGTCATTCCGGAGAGCTGACGCCGGTCGAGCAGCACCTGGCCGAGATCCTCGCCGCCATCACGCCGCTGACCCCCACCGAGCTCGGCCTGAACGACATCGGCGGCCTGGTGCTGGCCGAGGACGTGTCCACGGTCAGCGCGCTGCCCTCGTTCGACAACTCGGGCATGGACGGGTACGCGGTGCGGGTCGAGGACGTCATGGCCGCCACCGAGGAGAAGCCGGTCACGCTGCCGGTGACGGCCGAGGTCGCGGCCGGCGACACCGGGGCGTACGCGCTCCAGCCCGGCACCGCCATCAAGATCATGACCGGGGCGATGCTGCCGCACGGCGCCGAGGCCGTGGTGCCGGTGGAGTGGACCGACGGCGGCAGCGCCCGGGTGAGCATCCGCGCCAGCGCCAAGTACGGCAACGCGATCCGGCTCGCCGGGGAGGACGCCAAGGCCGGCGAGGTGCTGGTCACCGCGGGCACCCGGCTGCTGCCGATGCACGTCGCGGTGATCGCCGCGGCCGGCCGCGGGTCCGTCCTGGTCCGGCCGCGCCCCAGGGTGGTGGTGCTGTCCACCGGTAACGAGCTGGCCGAGCCGGGCACCCCGCTCGTGCCCGGGCGGATCTGGGACTCCAACAGCTTCATGCTGGCCGCGGCGGCCCGCGAGGCGGGCTGCCTGGCCTACCGGCAGGCCATCCTGCCCGACCACCCGGACGAAGTGCTGCCGACCATCGAGGACCAGCTGGTCCGGGCCGACCTGATGGTCACCACCGGCGGGGTCAGCATGGGCGGCGAGCACGACGTGATCAAGGCGGCGCTGCAGCAGCTCGGCACGATCACGTTCCGGAAGGTGGCCATGCAGCCCGGGATGCCACAGGGATTCGGGACCATCGCGCTCCCGGCCGCGGTGGCCCCGACCGAACCCCGGCGCCGGCGTTTCCGCCGCGACGGCTACGAAGAGGCCGCCACGCCGGTCCCGGCGGCAGGCGACCGGGTGCCGATCTTCACGCTGCCCGGCAACCCGGTCAGCGCCTACGTCTCGTTCCAGGTCTTCGCCCGGCCCGCGATCGCCGCGCTGCAGGGCTACCACGAGCTCGGCCTGGAGAAGGTACGGGCCGAGCTGACCGGGCCGCTGCGCTCGCCGCCCGGCCGGCGGTCCTTCCTGCGCGGCGTGCTTGACCAAGCCCGCACGCGGGTAGCCCCGCTGACCGGGCAGGGTTCGCACCAGATAGCCACGCTGGGCAAGGCCAACGCGCTGGTCGTGGTGCCGGAGTGGGTCGTCCAGATGAGCGAGGGCGACACCGCCGAGGTGCTGGTCCTGCCGTGACGAGCGAGAACGCGGGCTCCGGGCTCACGCACGTGGACAGCGCCGGCCATGCGCGGATGGTGGACGTATCCGGCAAGGATGTCACCGCGCGTTCGGCCTGCGCGACCGGACGGGTGCGGCTGTCGGCGCGGGCGGTCGCGGCCCTGCGCGCCGGGGAGGTACCCAAGGGCGACGCGCTCGCGGTCGCCCGCATCGCCGGGATCGCCGGCGCCAAGCGGACGCCGGACCTGATCCCGCTGTGCCACCCGATCGGGCTGCACGGGGTCACCGTGGACCTGGCCGTGACCGACGACGGCGTGGACATCACCGCGATCACCAGGACCGCCGACCGGACCGGGGTGGAGATGGAGGCACTCACCTCGGTGTCGGTGGCCGCGCTGGCGCTGGTCGACATGGTCAAGGCCATCGACCCGGCCGCGATGATCACCGACGTGCGGGTCGAGTGGAAGGAAGGCGGGAAGACGGGCCGATGGCAGCGGTGAACGATGCTGGGACCGTGATCAGCGCCCTGGTCATCACCGCGTCGAACCGGGCCGCGGCCGGCGTATACCCGGACCGTTCGGGGCCTGTGCTGGCCGAACTGCTGGGGACGGCCGGCTGTGCCGTGGACGGGCCGCTGGTGGTGCCGGACGGCGAGCCGGTCGAGGCGGCGCTGCGGTCCGCGCTGGCGGACGGCTATGACGTCGTGGTGACCACCGGCGGGACCGGGCTCACCCCAGGCGACCTCACGCCGGAGATGACCAGGCGGGTGATCGAGCGGGAGGTCCCCGGAATCGCCGAGGCGCTGCGCGCGGCCGGCGCCGCGGCCGGAGTGCCGTCGGCGATCCTTTCGCGTGGCGTAGCCGGGGTGGCCGGCCGTACCCTGATCGTGAACCTGCCCGGTTCCACCGGAGGCGTCCGGGATGGGATGGCCGTGCTCGGGCCCGTGCTCGGGCACGCGATCTCCCAGATCCACGGAGGTGACCACCCCCGGCCGGACTCCGGTGCATAACGCTTACCTGAGATCGCGTAGCGTCAGCAGCGATACGGGAGAATGATGGGATTGTGGCACGCATGCGCGGCTGGCCGGTTACCCTGACCGAGCCTCATCTGCTCGAACGGCCGGTGAGCCTGCGACCGGTGCGGGTCAGCGACGCCCGCATGTGGCGCGAGATCCGGGTCAGGAACGCGCCCTGGCTGCGGCCGTGGGAGCCGACCAACCCGGAGACCCCGCTCTACCGGTCCAGCCTGGGGCCGTACATCGCGATGGTCCGGGCCATGCGGCGCGAGGCCCGGCAGGGGCAGGCGATCCCGTGGGTGGTGACGTACGACGGGGAGTTCGTCGGGCAGCTGACGGTCGGGTCGATCACCTGGGGTTCGGCCCGGTCCGGGCAGGTCGGGTACTGGATCGACGAGTCCTTCGCCGGGCGGGGCATCATCCCGACCACGCTGGCCATGGCGGTGGACCACTGCTTCAGCGCCATCGGGCTGCACCGGCTCGAGGCGTCGATCCGGCCGGAGAACCACGCCTCCCGGCGGGTGGTGGAGAAGCTCGGCTTCCGCGAGGAGGGCATCCGGGTGCGCCAGCTGCACATCAACGGGGCCTGGCGGGACCACGTGTGCTACGCGCTGACCGCCGAGGAAGTGCCGCAGGGGCTGATGCCCAGGTGGCGGAGCATCCAGATGGCGACGCGCCCGACCGCGAGCTGACTGGCGCCGGTTACGGCGAATGTTGCGACACACCGTGCGGGGTCCTCGTTTAACTCGTCCGCAGCTATTACTTTGCGTCACGTGAGCACGCCCGGCGCCGGCCACGCCGAGGGGAGGATTGTTGAGCAGCGCGATACTCTACGTCGCCATCGTCGCCATCTGGGCTGGCGTGCTCATTCCCAGGTGGCTTCGGCGGGAATCGGCGGGTAGCCAGCGGGCCAGCGAGGATCTGACCAGGGCGGACGCCGAGCCCTCGGCCTCGGCCGAGGTGGCCGCGGAGCCCGCTCCCCCGCCGCGGCGCCGGGAACACGGTGCTGGTTCTGAGGCGAGTCTGGAGCCTCCGGCGCGTGCGGCGCGTCCGGGGCGGCGCGAGGAGCCCGCGGCGCCACGGTTGGCGGCGGCCCGGCCGACGGCGGCGGGCCGGCCGGCATCTCGGGCGGAGACCCGGGAGGAGGCCGCGGCGGAGGATTCCCGCGGCGGGCCGCGGGATCAGGAGTACAAGAAGGTGCTGTCCGCGCGGCGGCGGCTGTTCGGCATGCTGCTGGTGCTGGCCATCGCGTCCGGCGCGCTCGCGTACACCAGGATGGCCGCCTGGTGGGTGGTCGTGCCGCCGACCGTCATGCTGCTCGGCTACCTGGCCTTGCTCCATGAGGCCGGCAAGGCCGACGCCGAACGGCGTGAGCTGGCTCGCACCCGCGCCACGGCGGCCGCAGCCGCGGCGGTGGCCGCGGCCAAGCGCGCCGCTCCCCCGGGGCCTGCTGCTCCGGTGCCCGCGCCTGATGCGGAGGTCATCGACATCTCCGCGTCGCTCACCGTCGCGGGTCACAAGTTCTACGACCAGTACGCGGACGCCAAGCGGCGCGCGGTGGGCGACTTAGCGGGCTGACCGACGGGCTGAGGCGGCCGGTCGGGTAACAGCGGCCTCCTCGGTATCTCAGCTCACTCACATACTCGGATAGTGGGGAAGATCTGGGCTTTCAGGGATGCGTCCGGACCTTCAGGACCTGGGGGCCGCGGAACGAGATGTTGGGGTGGAAGGTGAGCTGCTGGCCCGGGGTGAGCCGGAGGGCGGGGAAGCGGCGGGCGAGTTCGGCCACCGCGATCTGGGTTTCGAGCTTGCCGAGGTTGGCGCCCAGGCAGTAGTGCAGGCCCTTGCCGAAGGCCAGGTGGTGATCGGCGTCCGTTCGGCCCATATCGAATTCGGCGGGGCGGTCGAACGCTTCGGTGTCCCGGCCGGCGGCGGCCAGCCACAGGAAGAGCCTGGCCCCCGCGGGCAGGTCCACGTCGGCCAGCGTGACGGGGCGGGTGGTGACCCGGCGCCAGACGGGAACGGAGGGATCGTAGCGGAGGGTCTCGTCGATGGCTCCGGGGATGAGATCGGGGCGCCCGACGATCTCGGTCCAGCGGCCGGGGTCCTCGAGCAGCCGGCGCACGGTGTTACCGATGAGGCCGGTGGTGGTCTCGTGGCCGGCGAACGACAGGGAGAACAGGATCGAGGCGATCTCGTCCAGCGTGAGCCGGTCCGGCGCCTCGCGGTGGATGGCGATCAGGTCGCTGGTCAGGTCGTCGGCTGGCGCGCGGGTCTTGGCGTCCACCAGGTCGCGCAGGTACTTGCGGTACGCGGTCATGCTGGTGGCGATCTCCACCTGGTCCTCCGGCGCGGGCCGACCCCAGGCCAGCGCGGCGCGGTAACCGCACCACCGCTTGAGCTGGGCGAAGTCCTCGGCAGGCACGCCCATCAGGGAGAACACGATGTTGGCGGGCAGCGGGAAGGCCAGCGCCCCGACCAGGTCGAACTCCTCGCTGCCGTCTACCGCGTCGAGGAGCCGGGCGGTGGTGGCCTCGATGGCGGGGATCATCGCGGTGACCCGCTTCATGCTGAACGCGCGGGCGGCCGGCCGGCGGAGCCTGGCGTGTTCGGGCTCATCCAGGCTGACCATGCTCGGCTGGGGCTTGTGCCCGCCGGCCAGCAGGATCTGCTGGGCCTCAGGGGTTAGCGGGGCGAGCGGCGCCTGGGCTACCGCCGCGGAGTACGTTCTGGGGTCGCCGAAGACCTGCTGTATGGCGTCGTAGCTGGTGACGACGTAGTAGCCGATCGACGGGGCGTAGAAGACGGGTTTTCCGCCGCCGGGCAGCCCGGCCATGATCGTGTAGGGATCGGCGAGGAATTCGGGGGCGAGGGGGTCGAAGGACTCGTCGACCGGGCATCCGGGAGCCGCGCCCGCCGGGGTCATCGGGTTCTGGCGCATGATGGCCATGATTCCCTGGGGAGGTTCGGCTGTCACCTGGCTATCCGCGGCTGTCACCTGGCTATCCGCGGCGCGGGCAGGCCTTGTGGTTTGCTAGGCTTGCTCAGGTTCTCGGGGCTGTAGCGCAGTCCGGTAGCGCACCTCGTTCGCATCGAGGGGGTCAGGGGTTCAAATCCCCTCAGCTCCACCCGAAAATCGCAGGTCAGTGACCTATCGACTGCTCCTCGGTCTAAGCTTCCCCGATTCGTGTCCGATTTTGGGAGCGATTTGGGAGCCGATCTTGTTCTGGGAGCCGCCTTGCTCTGCAAGCATGGCGTCGAGGACAGGCACGATTGAGTGTGTCGCCAGCTGGGCTCGTTCACGCAGTGAGGCCGCCCAGCGCTCTTGCAATGCCACCTTGAGCTTGGCGCGCATGGCGTCGCTCACATGGCTGTAGACACCGCGCATGCCGGGCACTTCATGGCCCATTCGTTCAGACTTGAGAACGTCTGCGATGCGGTCCTCGTCCATCCAGGTCTGGTGGCCGTGCCGCAGGCCGTGCGGGGTCAGGCCGGGGAGCACCGGCAGCCACGACGCCAGGGTCAGGTCGCCAGCCGGCGGCTGTCCCGATCCGTCGCAGCGGCCAGCGCCAGCGTTATGCGAAATGACGCGACCGTCCAGTCGCCGCGGCCACGCGCGACCACAAACCGCACACCGGCCGGTCGCGGTGTCGCTGACCAGGCGGGTGACGCCCCGGCCGGCCGGTGGCTGAAATTCCTGGCCAGGCACGGCCATCGGCCATGGCGACATCGGCCGTCCCGGGTACGGGGCCTCGATGTCCACTAGGACCGGCATCGCTGGCCGCTGCCCGCGGACTGGGTGGGAGCCGTCGGCGGCGGGCCGGAAGAACCGTTCGCTGTAGTTGGACCGGCGGAAGTGGCCCTGCTCGGGGCCGAGGAAGACGTAGCGACCACCCGGGCACCAAGGTTTCTCGATATTCCGGCAGGTGCACTTCCGGGCGCGCACGCTTACCTGGTTCGCCAGCATCCCGGCCAGGAACGGCGGTAGGTCGGCGGGCCGGATCGAGCCATCCTTGGGCCGCCCTCGGTAGAAGCGCCCGTTCAGTTCGTACAGCTTCCAGCTGACGTCTATGTGGTCGTCATGGAGGCACTCGGGGCCGAATCCGATGACCTCACTCCACCGCATACCGGTGTACGCCACGGTAATGATCATTGCGAAGTCGGTGTCGTAGCCGGACAGGGCCGCGCATCGCTCGGCGACCAGCAGTGCCTGGATAGGCGTCGCCCACACCTTCGCGGCCTGCTCGATGCGCTGTATGCGCCGCTGCCCCTTGCGGCCCTTGCCCCGTCGGCGCTGACCTGGATTGGCCTGGATATAGCGCGGGATGGCGTCGCCGAGGACTGTCGTCAAGGTGGACCTCGCGTCACGGGCTGTCCGCCGGGAATACCCAGTGGCCGCGATCTGCCGCTCCCAGGCACTTACTTCCTCCGGCGTGATGGAGGCCAGAGCGCGGTTCCCGAACGCCGGAAGGATATGTACCTCGATCTGGTACCGGTAATTGCTCAGAGTTGTCGGCTCCAGGTCCAGAGCTGGGTACCACTGGTTGACCCACTCGGTAAGCGTGATCTTTCCCGCGCGCGGATCGACATAGGTGTTGGCGCGGATGGCGGCTTCCTGGTCACGACCGTAGTTCTCGGCGGCCTTACGCGTGTGGAAGCCGGGTCGGGACTCCAGCGTGCCGTCCGGCCCGCGCCAGCGGGCGCGCCACAAGTTCCCCCGCCGTTCCGCGTAAGCCATCGCATCTCCCGCACTGCCATCTGAGCATCGGTTGCTAGATCAGGCCGCCCTGCGCGGGTTGTTGCGCGGCCGGGGCCGCAGAGGGGCCGATCCTCGGCCTGCTGCGTGTGGTTCTGCGCTAGGACGCCGGGAGCGGGTGTCGCGGTCGCTGGTCCAGGCCGACGGAGCAGGCGCCTGCTCGTGCATCTGGACGATGGCGGCCAGGTGAGCGGAAGTGAACCTGTAGCTGCGGCCGAGCATGGTGAATGCGATCTTCCGGGCTGCAGCCTGGCGTGCCAGCCAGCTCTTCTTGACCCGCAGGATCTCGGCGGCTTCCTCTGTCGTGTAGACGGTCAGCGCACCTTGGCTATTACCCGC
>WNGR01005201.1_pt1 | contig 13981 bp, 9 predicted proteins | sample 5407581 | NCBI WGS metagenome assembly WNGR01 (sample SAMN13153383, study PRJNA577476) | soil metagenome | isolation source: 80 cm soil or saprolite under Garry oak tree replicate 2 | place: USA:California | collected 2016-06-15 | reverse complement strand
CGGTGCTTCACCACGGCATGCGCAAGCACTTACCACGACGTTGGTCGCCCTTGCTGCACCCGCTGGCGCACTTCTCGCCGGGGTCGTGATCCTCTGCGTGCTCGTCGCCCGACGCGGCCTTGGGCGACGTTCGACCGGCCGCCGTTCGACTAGGCACCACACCGCGCCGCCCCACTCAAGACGTGCTCAGCGGACTCGGCCGAGTTCTCCCGGCGCCGAACCCGAACCCGCGTCGGCGACGGAACCGTTGCCCGCGCCGCGGGGCAGCGACGACGACACCCTCTTCATCTTCTGAGGGAAGCCGTACGCGACCGCTTGCGTGGTGGGATCCGTCAGGCCCGCCATGACAATCGCCCGTCCGGCACATCGCGCCGGACGGGCTGTGCGGCGGACCCTCGTCAAGGCTGAAGGATCTGCTCGATCCGGTCCAGGGCCTCAGACGCGAGCGCGGGCTTGTCGAGCGCGGCGACGTTGTCCTCGAGCTGCGCGACCGAGGACGCGCCGATGATGGCGGAGGTCATCCGCGGGTCGCGCAGCACCCAGGCCAGAGCGAGCTGGGCGAGGCTGCGTTCGTGTTCGTGTGCCAGTGCGTCGAGCGCCTTGAGCTTGTCCATCATCTGGTCGGTCAACGCCTCGGGCCGCAGGAAATGGCCGACCGCGGCCCGCGAGTCGGCCGGGACCCCGCTCAGGTAGCGGTCTGTGAGCAGGCCCTGGGCCAGTGGGGAGAAGCAGATGCAGCCGGCGCCGAGGTCTTCGAGTGTGTCGAGCAGTCCGTTCTCCACGTCGTCGCGGCGCAGCATGGAATAAGGGGGCTGATGAATCAGCAGCGGGGTGCCGAGGTCGCGCAGCATCGAGGCCGCGGCACGGGTCTGTTCCGGGGTGTAGTTGGAAAGCGCGACATAGAGCGCCTTGCCCGAGCGCACGGCTTGGGCGAGCGCTCCCATGGTCTCCTCGAGCGGGGTCTCGGGGTCGGGGCGGTGGTGGTAGAACACGTCGACGTAGTCGAGTCCCAGCCGCTGGAGGGACTGGTCGAGCGAGGCCAGCAGGTACTTGCGCGAGCCGTGGTCGCCGTAGGGTCCTGGCCACATGTCATAGCCGGCCTTAGTGGAAACGACCATCTCGTCGCGGTAGGGCCGCAAGTCCAGGGCGAAGAGCCGTCCGAAGTTCGCCTCCGCACTGCCGTAGGGCGGCCCGTAGTTGTTGGCCAGGTCGAAATGGGTGATACCGAGGTCGAAGGCGCGGCGCAGCACGGCGCGCTGGGTCTCGCTCGGTTTGGTGTCGCCGAAGTTGTGCCACAGCCCGAGGCTGACCGCGGGCAGCTTGAGACCGCTGCGCCCCGACCGGCGATATTCCATGCTCGCGTACCGGTCCACATTTGCAATGTGTGCCATTATGTCGCTCTCTGTGAGGCCCGTGGAGGATGTTTCTCGACGTCGACTCTCGCCATAATAGTGTATTGACGTGTAGCTTTGTCGAACACGTCAGATCCGACAGCAGCCCAGCCGTTCCCATGCGAGCTTCAGGCTGCGTGCGTTAGTGTTTGTTCAAGTTCGATATTGGTTGGCCAACCTCCGGGAGGAACCGTGGGCCAAGCCCCGTATGACGACGGCCACTTCGAACACTGCCCCTGGCTGTTCGCGGCGGAGGCATCCGACAAACAGCGCGCAGCCCAGTCGCGTCTCCAGATCGCGCTGGCAGCGGACAGCACGGTCGAGATCGGTGAACGCTGCTTCATCGCCGCCTCGGCCGCCGTGTACCCGGATCGCCTCTGCCTGGGCCCGGATTCTTATATAGCGGCGCACGCTTACGTCACCGGCGAGATCCACACCGGCTCCGACTGCACGCTCAATCCGTTCACGACCGTGCGGGGCACGGTCCGACTCGGCGACGGTGTACGCATCGGCGCGCACTCCTCGCTGCTCGGCTTCAACCACTCCACCGCCATTGACCGTCCGATCCACCAACAACCGCAGACCAGCCTGGGAATCAACGTCGGCGACGACGTGTGGATCGGCTCGAACGTGGTCGTACTCGACGGGGTGACCATCGGGGATCACTGCGTCATCGGCGCCGGCGCGGTGGTCACCAAGGACATCCCCGCCTGGTCGGTTGCCGTCGGCAACCCGGCGCGCGTCATCCGCGACCGCCGCAGCGCGCCGAAAGCCAAAGGGGCGAGTGCCGCGACCGACGGGGTAGCACACAGCGCAGCTCTCGCCGCCAATACTCACCTCTCTGACAGGCAGCTCGACCGCCTGGACGAGGATCTGGCCGGTTTCGCCGCCGCCGCGCGAGATCAGGCGGCGGCACTGATCGCCCGCTGCTGGGATCCTCACGCCCCGGCGGGCGGGTTATACCTCGATCGGCCGGGAGCGGTGCCCACCGTGCGGGCGCACTGCGACGCGATCGAGATCGCCGACCTGCTGCTTGGCGTCGCGCCCGAGCAACTGAACGCCACCGAGCACGCCGCACGACTCCAAGCCCTGCAGGACCCTGAGACCGGGCTGGTCGCGCAGTTCGATCCCGCCACGGCCCTGCCCTGCCCGCTTCCGCCACCGGAGCAGGACGGTTTTGTCTCCGACGACGATGCCCAGTACCACGTGCTCTGCGTCGGCTACGCTCTGGACCTGCTTGAAAGCTCCTTGCCATACTCGATCTCCCCGGTGCGGCGGATGACGGCCGAGCAACTGGTCGAGCGCCTGGACCGGCTTCCGTGGCGCGAGCGTGCGTGGCAGGCGGGAAGCTGGATCGATTCCTGGGCCACCGCGGCACACTGGAACCTGGCCCACGGCGCCGCCCCGACGCAGGGTGCGCTCGAGGCGTTGTTCGGTTGGCTGCTGATCCGGGCCGACCCGCTCACCGGCATGTGGGGCACGCCTTCGCCGGGCGGTGACCGATTGCAGGTGGTCAACGGCTATTACCGGCTCACTCGCGGATCCTTCGCCCAGTACGGCCTTCCCGTCCCGCATCCGGAACGGGCCATCGACGCGGTGCTCGACCACAGCCGCGACCCGCGCTACTTCGGTGCGGATCGCGAGAACGCCTGCAACGTGCTCGACGTCGCGCACCCGCTGTGGCTGTGCGCGAGACAGACCGGGCACCGCGCGGACGAGGCGCGTGCCTGGGCCGAGTGGCAGCTCGCCGCGGCACTCCCACGGTGGCGCGACGGCCGCGGATTCGCCTTCGGACCCGCACCCGAGGGCACCGGGCCGGGCCGCGAGCCCGGGCTACAGGGCACTGAGATGTGGCTGGCCATCGTGTGGCTCCTCGCGGACCTGGTCGGACGCGCGGATCTGCTCGGCTACCGTCCGCGCGGCGTTCACCGGCCCGAGCCCGCCAGCACGGCGCGGAGTGGCGCAATACCCGAGCCGAGCTGATCGACAAAACTCGCGGTCTGGAGAGTTCCGTTTCCCGTTATCGCGAGTACTCCTGCACGTCTCCACTCTGATCGGCATGACACCGCCAGATCGCTGAGCGAGGGAAAAGAGGGATCGTGAACGTACGCTACGACGCCACTGCACGTACCGATGCGTCCGACGTGGTGCTCGCGGCGCGCGCAGGCGACAGAGAGGCGATGGATGAACTGGTCGCCGAGTACCTGCCCTTGGTCTACAACATCGTCGGCCGGGCGCTGAGCGGCCACGCGGATGTCGACGACGTCGTGCAGGAGACGATGCTGCGCGTCGTGCACGGCATCGAGGGCTTGCGTGACCCGAACCGGTTCCGCTCCTGGCTGGTGGCGATCACGATCCGGCAGATCAACGACCGTTGGCGGGCGAGGCGAGACGGTCCGGCGCTGCTGAGCGCGTTGGGGCCGACAGCTCAACTCGAGGACCCGGCGGCGGACTTCGTCGACCTGACGATCCTGCGGCTGGGGCTGGCCGACGAGCGCCGGGAGGTCGCCGAGGCTTCCGAGTGGCTCGAACCTGCGGACCGGAGGCTTCTCTCGATCTGGTGGCTGGAGGCTTCAGGCCACCTCACCCGGGCGGAGCTGGCGGAGGCGTTGAATCTCTCCGCGCCGCACGCCGCTGTGCGGGTACAGCGCATGAAGGCCCAGCTCGACGTCGCCCGCGGGATCGTCCGCGCACTCTCGCTCAGCCCGCGCTGCCCGAAGCTCGCCTCAATGATCGGTGCCTGGGACGGGCGTCCCGCCGCGCTATGGCGCAAGCGGATCAGCCGCCATCTGCGGCATTGCTCGATCTGCGAAACCACAGCGATGCGGCTGGCCCCGGCCACGAGCCTTCTCGCCGGCCTTCCCCTGGTTCCGCTGCCCGCCACCACCACGGTCCATCTGCCCGCGGCCGTCGGCGCGCACACCGCCGTCTCGGTGGCGGCCTCGGTGGGGCACGGCTCCGGATGGCTCGCGCGACTCTGGAAACTCTTCTTGGCCAAACCGGCGGTTGCGGTGACCACCACCGCCGTCGTGGCCACCAGCGGGGCGGCAGTCGTGTACGAGGCGGACCTCCCGCGTACCAGGACGGTCAGTCCTGCTCCGGCGTACGTGACGACGCCGCCCGCGTCGTCCACATCCTCTGCGCCGTCCACCGCCAGTGCGGCCCCGACTACCTCGCAGTCGAACCAGCCGGGTGCCGCGAATGCCATGTACGGCAGCACCGTGGACCAGGCCGACGCCGCACCCTCGCCGGACCAGAAACCGGGCTCCCTGCCGGTGCGTCCCGCCGACGTGCCGATCACCGCGACCGGGAAATACGAGCCCACTCAGGGCAATGCGAACCAATACGTGATGGACCACAACGGCGACGAGATCAAACTGACCGGTCAGGGCTACTTCCGATTCCGCTGGCAGATCATTTACTGGACCGGCAGAGTCGGCCAGGTGGCGATGCCCACCTGGACCGGGCTGAGCGGAGAACTCTTCCACGTCGCCTCCGGCGACGGGAAGCGGATGAACGATCCCACCAACGGCGCGACCTCCTCCGGAACGACCGGCATGGGCTCGACCTCCACCGGTTACGACACCCTGCCCGCCGGCGCCCAGCAGATGTGGCAGAACGATTACTTCTACCTGGACGGCTCCGTCGTCCTGCACCAGAACCAGGGGTGGCCCTCGGTCAGCTTCATCATCCAGCAGACCACCTGGCAGCAGATCACCGCGGACATCGACACCCCGCCCGACCTGGCGGCCAATATCGAGCGCTACGGCCTGGTGCGCGACACCGGAACAGACAGCGCACCGGTACCGCAGTATCTGACGAGGTCGGATCCGACCGACCCGGCAACCGTGCCGCAGCGCTCCGACGTCAGCGGCTGACCGCGCCGTGCCTGCTGAGAGCCTCTTCTGGGCTCGTGTCCGGGCCGAGGCGTCTCGGGCCGGATGACCAAGCCGCTGCTGCCGTTCTCAGCCGAACGTGCAGTCGACGATCACTTTTCGCAGCGTGGCCCCGAGCAGTTCGAGTTCCTGTTCGTCGAGGCGCTCGACAAACAGCTTCGACACGCCGCGAAGATGGACCGGCACAGTCGCGGTCACCCGTGCGAGACCCGCGTCGGTCAAGGCGACGACCACGCCGCGCCCGTCACCAGCGGCGTTCGCTCGACGTACCAGACCCTCGTCAACCAGTCCCGTTACCCGGCGGGTCAACCCCGAGCGCGACAGGAGCGTGCGGGCGGCGAGCTCTGACATCCGCAGCTGTCCGCCGGCCTCGGCCAGCTGTGCCAATACGTCGAAGTCGGCCAGGCGCAGGCCGGTGCTCTGTCTGAGATCGACATCGAGCTGGCGCATGAGTGTGGCCTGCGCCTGCAGCAAAGCCCGCCAGGCCTGCTCGCCGCGCCGACCCGGGAGCGACTGCTCGATGAGCCGACCGAAGAGAGCGGCGACATCACCCGAGGGCAAATCTTCTTGCATGTGCAACCATCTCCCGGCTAGTGTATTTGCAGTCGCAAGCATATCCCCCGAGGAGAAGGACGATCCCATGACTGAAGTCCAGCCCGACCTCGACGAAACACCGGGCTTCTAGCATGCCCGGATCGACGCTGGGTGTCGGGATCATCGGTGTCAGCCCCGTCCGGGGCTGGGCCGCCGCCGCCCACATCCCGGCGCTGCGCGTACTGCCGAGCTACGAGATCCGGGCACTGAGCGCGCACAGTGAGCAAGCCGCGCTCGCGGCGGGCGAAGCGTTCGGGGTCGGCGCGGTGTTCTGGGACCACGAGCAGATGGTGACCCGACCGGACATCGACGTGGTCGCTGTCACGGTCAAGGTCCCGCACCATCGAGAGCTCGTCACCGCCGCGCTCGCCGCGGGCAAGGCCGTCTACTGCGAGTGGCCGCTTGGCCGCGATCTCGACGACGGGCAGGCGATGGCCGCGCTCGCCGCCGAGCGGCAGGTGCGCACGGTCGTCGGGTTGCAGGCCCGCCAGTCCCCGGCGATCGAGTTCGTCCAAGAGCTTCTCAGCGACGGTTACGTCGGCGAGGTCCTGTCGACGACCATGGTCGGCCTCTCGATCCCGGGCGACGTCGTGGGCCGGCCCAACGCCTACATGCTCGACAAGGCGAACGGGGCCAACGTGCTCACGATCGCCGTCGGCCACAGCCTGGACACCCTCAACCACGTGCTGGGCGAGTTCGCCGACCTGTCGGCCGTTTCCGATCTTCGCAGGCCTCTGATCACCATCGAGGAGACCGGCGGGCATATCGTGAAATCGGCCCCCGACCAGATCGCGGTGATCGGCAGCCTCACTTCCGGCGCCACCGCCGGCATCCACATCCGTGAGGCAGTGGCCGGCGGCACAGGGTTCCTGTGGGAGATCAACGGCACAGACGGAACGCCCCGCATCACCGCTGACGCAGCTTACCCCGAGATCTTACCGCTGACCGTCACCGGAGCGCACGGGCGCGACGAACCCTCCGAACTCGCCGTCCCGGCGGCGCTGACAGAGAAATGGCCCGAGCTCGCCGGCCTGGCGGGAACACCCGCCTACAACGTCGGGCGCGTCTACGCCGCGTTCGCGGCAGACATCGACGACGGAACACACACCGTGCCGGACTTCGCCGACGCCGTGCGGCGCCACGAGGTCCTCGCCGCCATCGAGAGGTCCGCGGCATCAGGGGAGCGTGTGAAGGTGTAGCCCACGGCGCCGAGCCCCACAGCCACTCGATTCTCAACGGCGGCGGTTCGCAGCCGGTTCCCGGAGCTTGGCGGGAACCGGCTGCGCGCTTGTCCGTCCGAAGTCGGCCCGATCTCAGAGCACGGCGAAGGAGACCGCGAGCGTGGTCGGGCGGGCGTAGAGCGCGTGCTGGGGTTGGACGTCGGGACCGCAGGCGGCGCTGCCGAGACCGTGCTGGGCGGCGTCGAGGTGGAGATGGACCCGGCCGTCCGGGCGTAGTTCGTTGGTGTGTGCGGCGGCGTCGAGGGCCTCGGTGCTCCAACGCCTGGCCGTGAAGTCGAACCAGGGCTCGCCGGAGATCAGCAGCCCGGCGCCGTCGGGGCCGGTGAGCCGGGCACGACGGACATGGTGCCGGTTGCCGTTCTCCTGCGGACGCGTGTACGGGGTCTGGAGTTCGTCCACCGAGGCGCTCCACCGCCCGACCCGGACCGCGGCGGTGCTGTCCGCGTAGGCCTCGCCGGGACCGAGCCCGAACCAGTCGACCTGGACGAGCTCGCCGGGCAGTCCCATCCGGACGCCGATCCGCGGCACCGGGAAGGGCCAGGTGCCGACCGGCTGTACGTCCACGACCAGCCGGACCGTCGACTCTCCGGCATAAGACCACTGATAGCTGGCCAGCATCGCGGCTTCGGTCGCGGCCGGGGCGATCCGGGTGCGCACCCGCAGACCCTCATCGCCGGGCTCCACGGACAGCACCCTGTGCTCGAGCCGGTCCAATCCGAGCGTGCGCCAGGCGATCGCCAGCTGGGCGGGACCGTATGTCCCCTCGTCGTTGTCGGTCGGCGCGCGCCACAGGTCCAGGCGTGGACCGTCGATCTCGAGCTCGCCCAGCCGAAGCAGCCGACCGGTGACGGCGTTGAACGCGGCCGGGCCGAGGGTGATCGTCTTGTCCCGCAGCACTGCCGCCACCGGCGTCGCGCGCGGCGGCGCAGTGCGTGCGGGCTCGGTAGCGGGGTCGATCGATGCCTGAGACCAGGCGACCTCGTGCCCGGCGGGCGCCCACGGCTGGTCCTTGGCCAGCTCCGCGACCACCGTGAGATGGAGTTCGCCGGCGCCCGGCCGAACGGCCAGGTCGCGCAGGCCGACGGGCCATTCGAACTCTGCGGTTTTCCCGGGCGCGAGCACCGGCGCGGCCAATTCGTCCGAGCCGAGCTCTTCGCCGTCCCGCTCCAGCAGCCAGCGCAGCCTGAGGTGCGCCGTGTCGAGCGTGTGATGTCCGTTACGGATGCGGACGGTTCGCCCGACCGGATCGATCCCGATCCTGACCGGCTCGATCACCTTCTTGTATTCGGCCAGGCCCGGGGACGGAACGCGGTCGGCGAACACCAGGCCGTCGGCGATGAAGTTCCCGTCGTGCAGCGGCTCGTCGAAGTCACCGCCGTAGGCGAAGTACTCGCGGCCGTCGGCGTCCCGCTGGGCGATGCCGTGGTCCATCCACTCCCAGACGAAGCCGCCCTGCAGCCGCGGATAATCGTCGAAGAGGTCCTGGTACTCGCGCAGACCGCCGGGGCCGTTGCCCATCGCGTGGCCGTACTCGCACAGGATGTACGGCAGCGCTCGGCGGTGGGCGTCCAGCGCGGGATCGACTGTGACCGGCTCCTGGCGACGGCCGATGGCGGCGACACCCTCGTGCGTCCCGTACATCTGGCTGTACACATCGACGTATCCGCTGTCGTAGTCGCTCTCGTAGTGGATCAGGCGGGTGTCGTCGAGCTCGCGGGCGAGCGCGGCCATCGCGGCCAGGTTCGCTCCCGTTCCGGACTCGTTGCCGAGCGACCAGATGATGACGCTCGGGTGGTTCTTGTCCCGCTCCACGGTGCGCCGCATCCGGTCCAGATAGGCCTCGCGCCAGCGCGGGTCATCGCTCGGATTGCCGCGCCAGCCGGAGCGTTCGAAGCCGTGCGTCTCCAGGTCGCACTCGTCGATGACCCACAGACCGTACTCGTCGCAGAGGTCGAGGAAACGGCTGTCCGGCGGATAGTGACTCGTGCGCACGGCGTTGATGTTGTGCTTCTTCATCAGGAGCACATCGCGCAGCATGGTCTCCCGGCTCAGCGTGCGCCCGGTGTACGGGTCCCACTCGTGCCGGTTCACTCCGCTCAGCAGCAGCGGCGCGCCGTTGACCGTGATCAATCCGTCCTCGACGGCGATGCGCCGGAAACCGATCCGGATCGCGATCCGTTCGCCGGCCGCAGTCAGCTCCCCGTCGTAGAGGTGCGGGTTCTCGGCCGACCACGCGGTCACCGCAGCCACCTGATGCGGGCCGGCCGGGTCCGCGTCGAGGATGCCGAGGGTCGGCACGCTCAGCCGCGCGGGCGCGTCGGTGCGCACGGACAGCGTTCCGCCGCCGGTGGTGTGGTCGAAGTCGGCGTGGACGAAGAAGTCCGTCACCGCCGCTTCCGGCCGCGCCAGCAGCCGGACCCCGCGGAAGATCCCGGAGAGCCACCACATGTCCTGGTCCTCGAGATAGCTGCCGGACGACCACTGGTGCACCCGCACCGCCACGGTGTTCTCGCCAGGCCGCAGCACGCTGGTGGCGTCGAACTCGGTGGGCAGGCGGCTGCCCTTGCCGTCGCCGAGCAGGATTCCGTTGAGCCACACCGCGAAACAGGAGTCGACGCCCTCGAAGCGCAGCACCGAGCGCGCGGCCCCGGTTTGCCACTGGTCCGGCACGGTGAACACTCTGCGGTATTCACCGGTCGGATTCGCGTCCGGGACGTGCGGCGCGTCGAGCGGGAAGGGGTAGGGCACGTTGGTGTACGCCGGTCGGCCGTAACGGGGTGGGCCGGGTATGCCCTGCATCTGCCAGCAGGACGGCACCGTTATCGACTCCCACGCCGAGTCGTCGAACCCCGGCTCCGGCAGGCCGCCGGTCAGATCCGACAGGCCGGAGGCGAGCCGAAAGCGCCACTCGCCGTCCAGGTCGAGGGTCGGGGCGTCGCTTCGGAACGCCGCACGGGGCGCGAGTCGGCCGTTCCCGGGGGAACGGCTCTCCACGTAGTCGGAACCGCTGGAGTTCACTGCGGATCGGTCCTTCCGGGTCGGGGTTGCGGGGCCAGCCGTTGGTCGGGCGAAACGGCATGGTCGATCAAGGCGCGGGCCGCCGCTTTCGCGGACGACGTCGCGGCCACTGTCACGCGTCTGGACATTTTCCGGCGCGAGCTGATCGGACCGGTCTGATTCGAGGGCTCAAAGGCCCGTGGGCTGCGTGCCTACGGGTGCGCGTCCGGCATCCGTTCGGGTGCCGAGGTGCTCTTTCGGACGATCAGGCTGGTCGGTACCACGACGTTGCTGCGCTCCTGTTCGCCGTCGACCTTCCGAAGCAGCGTCTGGAGCGCCTGCCGCCCGACTTGGTCGAAGTCCTGCCGGATCGTGGTCAGCGGCGGCCAGAAGGTGGTCGCCTCCTCCATGTCGTCGAAGCCGATCACGCTGACGTCACCGGGAATGTCGCGACCGAGTTCGTGCAGCGCGCACATCGCCCCGAGCGCCATCTGGTCGTTCCCCGCGAAGATCGCGGTGACCTCGGCGCGGCGGCCGAGGGTCAGACCGTGGCTGTGCCCTGATTCGTTTGACCAGTCGCCGTGCAGCACCGGGGGCGGTTCGATGCCCGCCCCGCGCAGGGTGCGCTGCCAGGCCTCGAGGCGGCGCGTCGCGGAGAAGGAGGTCTCGGGCCCCGCGATGTGCCAGACCTGGCGGTGGCCGAGGCCGAGCAGGTGCTCGACGGCTTGGCGGGCGCCGTCGGCCTGGTCGGAGTCGACGACCGTGTATCTGTCCGCGGCGTCGGAGTCGATGACCACGACCGGCAGGCCCGGTGGGAGGGTGAGCTCGGCCTGGTCGAGCAGGTGCGCCTCGAGGATGATGATCACGCCGTCCACGGCCTGCTCGCTCAGCCGGTTGTAGGCCCCTGAGACCTGCCCGATGGTGTGCTCGCGCACCGGAATCAGCTTGACCGAGTAGTCCGCACGGGCGGCCTCCAAGGTGATCGCGTTGATCGTGTTCACGTTACCGAGGGTGCGCAGGGAGAACATGATCACCCCGATGGTGCGGAAACGGCCGCGGCGCAGCGCGCGCGCGGCGGAGTTCGGCTGGTAGCCCAACTCCGCCATGGAGTCGAGCACACGCTGCCGGGTCCCGGGGTCCACGTGGGCGTGCCCGTTGGACACCCGCGAGACGGTCTGAGCCGACACGCCCGCTCGCCGCGCCACGTCTCCCACCGACGCCCGTCCTGGTTTCCGCGCGCTCTGCGCAGGGTCATCGGTCGAGGTCATGACCTGCCCATCTGCTCAATATCGTGTCGTTGTCGTCTTGTGATGTAGGCGGCCGTGGCCATCGCCGCGAAGCCATGGTAGCGTCCGCTCTACCATGTTAACGTTAACAGGTAACGTTAACAGTTAACGTTAACACCGAACCCCGACTCTGAACCGGGAAAAACCATGACAGTGCTGTCAGCGGGCTCGCCGCCGAGTACGCGAGGGACGGAGCTTCGGCCCCGTCGCCGGAGGAAGTGGACCGGCTGGGGCTTCGTGGGCCCCTTCCTGCTGGTGTTCCTCTTCGTTTTGGTCGCCCCCGTGGGCTACGCCGTCTACCTCAGCCTCTTTCAGGACAAGCTGATCGGCGGGAACAGGTTCGCGGGCCTGGCGAACTACACCCAGGCGCTGACCGACCCCCAGTTCTGGACCGGGTTCGAGCGCGTCGCGCTGTTCCTCGTCGTGCAGGTGCCGGTCATGCTGTTCCTGGCGCTCGCCGTCGCGCTGGCCATCGACAGCGCGCGGCTGCACTGGTCGCCGCTCTACCGGCTCGGCATCTTCCTGCCGTACGCGGTCCCGGCCGTGGTCGGCGCCCTGATGTGGGGCTTCATGTACGGCAACCAGTTCGGCCTGATCGCCGACCTCGACCGGGTGCTGCACTCCACGCTGCCGAACCCACTCGACAACACACTGATGCTCCCGGCGATCGGAAACATCGTCACCTGGGAGTTCACCGGCTACAACATGCTGATCTTCTACTCCGCGCTGCGGGTGATCCCGGGCGAGCTGTACGAGGCGGCCGAGCTGGACAACGCCAGCCACCGGCGGATCATCTGGCACATCAAGCTCCCGGCGCTGCGCCCGGCGATCCTGGTCGCCACGGTCTTCTCGATCATCGGAAGCTTCCAGCTGTTCACCGAGCCGAGCGTGCTCTTTCCGCTGAACAAGGACGTGATCGGCAGCGCCTACACCCCCAACCTGTACGCCTACAACCTGTCCTTCAACGGCCAGGAGTACAACTACTCGGCCACCATCGCGATCGTCATGGGCCTGCTGACGGTGATCGTCGCCTACGTCTTCCAGCGCGCCGGCCAGCGGAAGCAGGGAGCCTGAGATGGTAATGACCGAACACGCCCCGGCCACCTCGAAGCGCGCCGCACGCCCGGCCCCCCGCACCCGCAAGGCGTGGAATCCGAACAAGAAGCGCAAGTCCTGGACGCTCACGGCCGTGATGACCCTCGGCCTGATCTACTCGCTGCTTCCGTTGTTCTGGCTGCTGGTCAACGCGTCCAAGACACAGGCCAACCTGTTCAGCACCAACGGCATGTGGTTCGGCGGGCACTTCGCCCTGTTCGACAACATCCGCCAGACGCTCACGTACAACGGCGACGAGTTCCTGCACTGGTTCGGCAACACGCTGCTCTACGTCGTCGTCGGAGCGGGCGGCGCCACCTTCCTGGCCACGCTCGGCGGCTACGGACTGGCGAAGTTCGACTTCCCGGGCAAGCGCGGCGTGCTCGCCGTGGTGCTCGGCGCGGTCGCCGTCCCCAGCACCGCGCTGGCCGTGCCGACCTTCCTGATGTTCAGCAAGGTCGGCCTGGTCAACACCCCGTGGGCGATCATCATCCCGTCGCTGATCAACCCCTTCGGGCTGTACCTGATGTGGATCTTCGCCAGGGACGCGATCCCCACCGAACTGCTCGAGGCGGCCCGGGTGGACGGCGCACGGGAATGGCGGATCTTCTTCTCCATCACGCTGCGCCTGCTGCGCCCCGGCATGATCACGGTGCTGCTGTTCGCGGTGGTCGCCACCTGGAACAACTACTTCCTGCCGCTGATCATGCTGAACCAGCCGAAGTGGTACCCGCTGACCGTCGGCCTGTACCAGTGGAACGCCCAGTCCCAGACGGCGGGCGGAACCGCCATCTTCAACCTCGTCCTCACCGGGTCACTCCTCACGATCGTCCCGATCATGATCGCGTTCCTGGTGATGCAGCGCTACTGGCAGTCAGGTCTGACCGCCGGCAGCGTCAAGCAGTGACCGCACCACCCCTGCACCACAGAACGAGAACACCCTCACACGAAGAAGTGGAAGGAAAGTCGCTATGACAGCAACGACCCGGACCGCGCGGACTTGGCGCCGCGGCGCCGCCGTGCTCGCCGCGGGCGCCCTTGCGGCGGCCAGTTTGTCCGCGTGCTCCAGCAGCAGTTCCGGTTCCGGCTCCTCGTCCGGATCCACCGCGAGCGCCTCGGACATCGCCGCCGCGCTGCAGAAGAAGTCCTCGATCACCGTGTGGGCCTGGGCACCCCAGACCAAGGACATCGTCGCTGCATTCAAGAAGAAGTACCCGAATGTCACCGTCAACCTGGTGAACGCGGGCACGGCGACCACGGAGTACACCAAGCTGCAGAACGCGATCAAGTCCGGCTCCGGGGTTCCCGACGTCTCACAGATCGAGTACTACGCGCTGCCGCAGTTCGCCCTCGCCGGCTCGCTGGACAACCTGGACGACTATGGGCTGGGCAGCCTCAAGAGCGACTACTCCTCGGCCGTATGGGACTCGGTCAACGTCAACGGGCAACTCGAGGGCCTGCCGCAGGACACCGGGCCAGTG
>WNGR01008356.1_pt1 | contig 13983 bp, 9 predicted proteins | sample 5407581 | NCBI WGS metagenome assembly WNGR01 (sample SAMN13153383, study PRJNA577476) | soil metagenome | isolation source: 80 cm soil or saprolite under Garry oak tree replicate 2 | place: USA:California | collected 2016-06-15 | reverse complement strand
CGTCAGCCCTCCGAACACCATCGCGATGCCGCCATTGGCGTTGAAGAAGTTGATGATGGCATTGCCGACGTTCTGCTGGTTGCCGGAAAGTCCGCTGCCGGGCGGAGGGGTGAAGGCAAGCGAGAGATCGAGATAGGCGTGCGTGGCATCGTAGCCCAACGTGGTCGTGAAACCGGAGGACAGGTTGCTGTTCGACACCGCCGGGTTGAACGTGCCGCTAACGCTGCCGGCGTTCACGATCGTATAGCGCTTCATGACATAGGTGCCGCTGGCAAAATCCGCGTCTACCGTTGCACCGCCGAGCGTCGCCGTTCCCGTGACATTAGCAAACGATGACGTCGCAGGATTGAGCACCACCAGATATTGCGCGGCCGACTGGAAGGCGAGGCTGCCCGTCATTGTCATCGACGTACCCGGGATTCCGTCGCCCGGGGCGAAGGTGCCGCCTTGCAGGATTGTGGTCGAGGACACGGTGCCGGCTCCGGTAAGCGTGGCGCCGGAGGCGACAGTCACGCCGCTTGACGGCGAGATGTCGCCCGCCACCTTCAGCGTTCCCCCATCTACGCTGGTCGCCCCGGTGTAAGCGTTGATGCCCGACAAGGTGAGCATGCCGCTTCCAACCTTGGTAAGCGACCCCCCGGTTCCGTTGATTGCTCCGCTCACTTCCGTATTCAGATTATTGCTGCCCACAGCCAAGTTCTTCGGCCCGATGTTATAGGTCCCCGCGCCTTCTATCGAACCGGCGGTGGTCCCACCTGACGACAGTCCCGAGATATCGAATAAGCCGCCTGCGCTCGTAATGAACCGGGCCTGCCCACCGCTGCCGTTCAGCAGGAAGAAGGATTCGCCGCCCGCGTTGGTGATAATCGTCGCGTTTGCCGCCGAACTCGTATCGGTGAACAGGACGTGGCCGAGGGCATTATTTGTGATCACGGCATTGCCGGCATTTGACGAATTGAAGAACGCGAGGGCGCCGTTGGTATCAACGGGATTGCCATTGATGATTATCGTGGTCCCGACATTCGTGATGCTGGCGTGGCCGGCCGTGCTCGAATCAAAGAAAAGCACATCAAACGCGTTGGAGAAACTGGCCGATCCCGCTGTACTCTGGTTTCTGAACTGCGTTATGCCACCCGCATTGTTGACGATCGTTGCATTCGCCGCCGTACTGGTGTCGAGGAACGTGGTGGCGGGACCGACTACGAGTCCTCCTGCCGTGATGATCCCAGTGTTGATGATCGTCGTATTGCTGGCCGAGGTCGCATTGTGGAAATTGGTGGACGCGCCAGTATTGGTGATCGTTGTGATCCCGGTGGTGTCGGCGTTGACGATATCGAACGCGGCCATGTTCGTAACCGCCCCGACGATCTTCCCGGTCAAACTAGCAGTACCAAGCTGAAGCGTGCCCCCTGAAACAGTAGTGCCCCCGGAATACGTGTTGTTGCCTGACAGGACGAGCGTACCGGTCCCGACCTTGGTGAGCGCGCCTCCGCCCTCGATCACGCCGCTTGCTTCTGTGCTGAGGTTGTTGCCGCCGACGGTCAGATTGTTCGATCCGAGAGAAAATAGGCCAGCGCCCTCGATGGAAGGCGCGCGTTGCCCGCCGTGCTGTTTTCAGCGAAAACCGTCTGCCCGCCGGCGTTGTTGATTATCGTTGCGTTGCCCGCCGTGCTGCTCGTAAGGAAGCTGGTGACCCCACCGTTATTATTGGTAATCGAGGCATTCGCAGCAGTGCTCGTATCGTTAAAGCCTGTTACGCCGAACTGGTTGTTGACGATCGTTGCGTTTGCAGCGGTACTGCTGTTCTGGAAGGTGACCGCCGCCTGGAAGCCCGTCGAAACGTCCTTTCCTCCGTTGGTGATGTGTGCGTTGCCGGCCGTGGCCGATATAACTGTAGCGCGCTATCTGAGTAACGCAAGATGAGCAGCCTTTACGACGGATCGATCGAGCGGCGTAACGTGCGCGCGGTAAACTACGTGCGCCACGCACCTGCTCCAGACGATCGGTGGAGAGTTTGCGGTGTCTTCTGTCCTTTGTGTGAGGGGGGCATCATCCGATCCTTGGCGGTGCATGTCGGATTTTACTTGCAAGGCTCTTTTGAAAGGGATGAGGCCGTGCCCGGCGAACGCGATCTTGAGACGTTGTTACAAAACATGAAGCCCGAAATGCATGAGGGGGTGTTCGTTTTTTGCACCATTCCAGAAAGCGAGGAAATTCCAGCCACGATCAGACCAATGCATATATTTCGGGAACGAGAGGGAACGGCCTTCGTGGTGCCGCGCGAGAAGGCAGAAAGCGTGGGGTTGCCTTATCAATTTTCGTCACGTCTGATTACTTTGGACATTCATTCCTCGCTTGAGGCTGTGGGCTTCTTGGCAGCAATCACCACTCGACTAGCGGAAGCCGGCATAAGCGTGAATCCAGTGGCGGCCTTTTACCACGATCATTTGTTTGTGCCTGATCACAGGGCCGTTGATGCGCTGCATCACCTGCGAAATATGTCTTTGCCGCACTCTGGGTAATTGTTCACGGTCGCTTGGGAGGGTTGCGGCGATCGCACGGTACTTGTGAAGTCGCAAGTCTGCGTCCGTCTGCATCATGGCCACCGGCGAATTTACTGGTGTGACTTAGGTAGCGCGTGGCGGCACATCGTCAGGATCTGGAGCTGCGACGCTTACAGCATGATGGTCATCGGCATGACGGGTTCCGGACGTTGGGGAAACATTGGCCTGCAAAAATCTGATCAACGCGACGATCCTGGACGGCTGGGGCGACCGCTTCGGAAAGACCGCCCAAATCGCTTGGTCGGAAGGGCGTTCATCGGCAAGCAACTCCACCAGCGTTCCGTCGCTTAGATGGTCATGCACGTAGAAATCGGGAAGCTGGCAGATACCGAGACCCTGAATTGCTGCATCCAGCACTGCAAAGCCGCTGTTGCAGCGCCATCAACCCTGGGGGACGATTTGATTTTACGTGAACGGAATGAAAAGTCTCCCCTCCGTGCTCGACGTAAAGGCTAACCGCATTTACAACGCCGTCGGATTGAAGCTGCGGATCATCCGGACCAAACAGTCTGTGCCCCCGATTCGGATGCCTTGACGCGGCCCGAACTGGAAATCCATGAGAGCGCAGATGCCGAACGACGCGGCGGCCGAGAAAGCCGGTTCCGCCGAACACGGTGACGGTCCGATCGTCCGTTGCCACCATGATTCAATTCGCCAATTCATGTGGAATCGACCGGTCCTCCGGATGCGGTGGCTACCCGCCCTAGCTATTGATTCTTTGCTGGCGCGCCCGGAAGTACCGCTGCCACACCTTCCGGATTGATGTTGAAGGCCAAGAATATCAACGGCTCGTTACCTGGGTTTCCCCATTGGTGCACGAGAGCGTACGGTTCATAGAGCGCTCGCGAGCGTCAGCTTGTAATACACCAACCGCGGCACTCGGCATGTATTGCCGAGTACGAGCTGCGTCCGATTGACGGACTCGCCGATGTCGCTCGTCGCTGCCTAGCGGGAGCGTTTCCCCGCTGCCGCAAGCACGATATCTGCGCTAACTCTCTCTGTGCGGCCCCCCTCTTCCACGAGATCGAGCAAAAAGCCTTTCAAGGGGGAACGGCCGATCTTGCCAACCCGGGTTTCTGTCGTGATGCAGGCACCCGCCGCCTCGGCGGCACGAGCGAAAGCCGCAGTCGCGACACGTGGACCGGCGTGCCCCTCGTGTGGGCATGACATCAAGATCAAACAATAGCTCGGCATGCCACCGCATTAGGCATATCGCGCTTGTATTAGTCGCGCTTATAGTTGGAATTTTAACTTCCGATTTTACAACACGATTTCTCCGTCGCTACGCTTCACGATCAACACGGTCACCCATCGAACGAGTCGGTTGGGCGTGCTGGCTGGTCCATCAACGCGCGAATGGAGAACACGATGTTTGATGATAATGAGGGTGACGCGAAAGGCGCTGCGCCCAAACAGGCGGCGAAGAGCCAAGGCATTTCACGGCGCGCCATGCTCAAGGCCGGCGCCGCCGCAACCGGGGCTGCTGTCGGATCCGAGGCGTTTCGCGGCTTCCCGACGATCTGGGCGCAGGAGATCAAGGATATCGAACTGCGCCATGTTGGTGTCTCCTATTCGGTGGTGAAAGCGATCGGCGACCAGGCGGCCAAGGATCTCGGCTTCAAGGTCACGATGCAGAATTTGGATACGTCGGCCGCGATCAACCGCTTCATTAGCCAGCCCGACTCGGTCGATATCGCCGACCTTGAGGGATGGCAGGCCAAGCTCGCCGCCAAGCGCTCGGTGATCCAGGGCATCGAAGTCAAGAAGATCAGGGAGTTCGACAACATCCTGCCGATCTTCACCAAGGGTGAGATCGACGGCCACAAGATCCCGCGCCAGGGCATCTCGCCCTATGAGGCGATGTATATCGAAAAGCCGAATTCGACCGATCTGCATGACGGCGTCACCGAATGGGCGACCTTCCTGCCGCAGGTCTATAACGCCGACTCGATCGGCTATCGCCCCGACCTCGTGGGCCATGAGGTGACCGAGTGGAAGGATCTGATCGATCCGAAATTTAAGGGCAAGGCCGCGATCCTCGACGTGCCCGCGATCGGGATCATGGATGCCGCGCTGTGCTTCGAGAGCGCCGGACTGATCAAGTACGGCAACAAGGGCAACATGAGCAAGCAGGAGATCGACTTCACCTGCGACAAGCTGATCGAATTGAAGAAGGCAGGCCAGTTCCGGGCCACCTGGACCACGTTCGATCAGTCAGTGCAGCTGATGGCGGCCGGCGAAGTCGTGATCCAGTCGATGTGGTCGCCGGCGGTGGCTGCCGTTCGCGTCAAGGAGATCCCCTGCGTCTACGCGCCGGTCAACGTCAAGAACGGCAAGGAAGGTTATCGCGGCTGGTGCAACGGCATGGGGCTGATGAAGCACCTGTCCGGCAAGAAGCTCGATGCCGCCTATGAATATCTTAACTGGTACCTCTCGGGTTGGCAGGGCGGCTTCGTCGGTCGCTACGGCTACTACAGCCCGGTGCCGTCGACGGCCAAGAAATGCCTCTCCGCCGCCGAATGGGACTTCTGGTACGACGGCAAGCCGGCGCCCGAGGTCATCAACGATCCCTACGGCGTGCCGATGGAGAAGGCCGGCACCAAGCGCGACGGCGGTTCGTTCCTCGATCGGGTCAAGAACATCTCGTGCTGGAACACGCTGATGGACGAAGCCGCCTACATGAACAAGCGCTGGAACGACTTCAAGGTCGCCTGACGCGAGTTGGCCTGCCGGCGCCTTGCTGCGCCGGCGGGCCGGAAACTACCCAGAAGAAAAGTCCAGTCAGGCCAAATGATGCAGCAGGTAAAGCGGCAAGAGAATTTGAGTGCGTGGCTCCATGTGACGCCGCTGATGCTGGTGCTGGTGCCGTTTTTCCTGCTGCCGACCATCGTCGTGCTGGTCGCGAGCTTTTTCGAGACCGACGGTTTCGGCGGGCTGACGCCGACGTTTACGCTGTCGAACTATGCCGAGATTCTGACCTCGGCACAGACCTTCCATCTCTATGTCGCGACGCTGAAATTCGCGCTGCTGACCTGGCTGTTCACGCTCATCATCGGGTTTCTGGTCGCCTATTTCCTGGTGTTTCACGTCAAGAACCAGTTGCTCGCGATCTCGCTGTTTCTGGTCTGCACGATTCCGTTCTGGACCTCGAACATCATCCGGATGATTTCGTGGATTCCGCTGCTCGGAAAAGAAGGGTTGGTCAACGCGGCGCTGCTCGGCACCGGCGTGATCCGCGAACCGCTCGAGGTGCTGCTGTATTCCAGCCTGGCGGTCGTCATCGCCTATGTCCACCAGCTCACCATCTTCATGGTGGTGCCCATCTTCAATTCGCTGGCGCGGATCGACAAGCGCGTGGTCGAGGCGGCGCTGGATGCCGGCGCCAGCCGCCTCGACATCATGCGTTTCATCATCATCCCGATGTCGAAAAGCGGCATCGCGCTCGGATCGACTTTCGTGATCTCGATCGTGATGGGAGACTTTTTCGTGGTCAAGGTGATGTCCGGCGGGGGATCGGCCTCGGTCGTCAGCGCGTTCTACGAAAATGTCGGCGTGCTGCAATACCCGATCGCGGCGGCGAGTGCGGTGCTCCTGACTGTCGTGCTCGTCGCCGTCATCGCCCTGATCCTGCGCGTCGTCGATATTCGCCGGGAGATCACCCAATGACGGTCGCTCTCGACGAGGCAAATATGCCCATCATCCGAACCAGGCGCGTTGCCGCGGTCGCGCGCGGCGATCGCCGCCCCTGGACCTTCTACGCGCTTGCCGCCGTGTTCACGCTCTATGTCGCAGCACTCTACGGTCCGATGATCTGCATCTACATCCTGTCGTTCCAGGATATCCGCGGCGGGCTGGTGTTTCCAATGAAGGGCCACTCGCTGCATTGGTTCGTCGACCTGTTCACCCAGGTGCGCACCGGCGACGTCAAGGGCTCGTTCGATCGCTCGATCAAGCTCGCAATACTGGTCACGGTGATCACGCTTGTGGTTTCGCTGATGGCGGGCCTGGCGTTCCGCCGGCGCTTTTTCGGCGATACCGTGGTGTTCTATCTGATGATCGGCAGCCTGGTCGCGCCCGGACTGGTGCTCGGGCTCGGCACCGGCTTGCTATTCCAATGGGTCGGTCTCAGCCCGGGCTGGTACACTTCGGCGCTCGGTGCGCAATTGTCCTGGACGCTGCCGTTCGGCGTGCTCGTCATGTTCGCCGTGATGTCGCGCTTCAACAGCGTGTGGGAAGAGGCGGCGCGCGACCTCGGCGCGACCCGCTGGCAGACCATCTGGCTGGTGGTGATTCCCGTGCTGGCGCCGGGTCTTGTTGCGGTGGCGCTGTTCGGCTTCACGCTGTCCTACGACGAATTCGCCCGCACACTGCAGACCGCAGGCTCGCTCAACACGCTGCCGCTGGAGATCTGGAGCATGACGTTGAATGTGACCTCGCCGTCGCTCTACGCGCTCGGCACCGTCACCACGATCGTGTCGTTCGTCATCATCGGTGTCTCCATCGGCGCCATCGTTCTCATCAACAAGCGCCGCGGCGTGCGCGCATCAGGCCACTAAGAGGTAAAAATATGCGCGCGGGCGCCGGCGATATCGAATTGGCAGGGCTCTGCAAGAGCTATGACGGGATCACCAACGTCGTCGACGGGGTCAATCTGAAGATCCCCGACGGTGCCTATTGCTGCTTCCTCGGTCCCTCCGGCTGCGGCAAGACCACGATCCTGCGCATGATCGCGGGCCATGAGGAGCCGACTGCGGGCGAGATCGTAATCGGCGGCGAGAACGTCGCGGGAATGGCGCCGGTCGAGCGCCGTACCGCGATGATGTTCCAGTCCTACGCGCTGTTTCCGCATCTCACCGTTCGCGACAACATCGCGTTTGCCCTTCGCGTGCGCGGCCAGCCCAGGGCCGAGCGCTATAAGGCCGTCGATTTGATGATGGAGAAGGTGCGCCTGACCGAATTGGCGGACCGGTTGCCGGCTAACCTCTCTGGCGGCCAGCAACAGCGCGTCGCCCTGGCGCGCGCGGCGATCACCGAACCGCGGGTGTTGCTACTCGATGAGCCGTTGTCGGCATTGGATGAACAGCTTCGCGTCCAGATGCGCCAGGAATTGCGGCGGATGCAGCGCGAACTCGGCATCACCTTCATTCACGTCACCCACACCCAGCTCGAGGCGATCGCGCTGGCCGACATGGTCGTGGTGATGGAGAAGGGGAAGATCAAGCAGGCGGGCCCGGCGCGCGACGTCTACGCCTATCCGCGCGATCGCTATGTCGCGCAATTCCTCGGCGGCCAGAATGTGCTGTCGGGCAAGGTCGAGAAGGTTGCCGAAGGCCTCGTCGTGCTGTCGCAGTCGAACCGAGCCGGCATCCAGGTCAGGCTGGGTTCGGACGTGCGGGTGGCCGTTGGCGACAAGATCGATCTGGCGGTGCGCCGCGACGATATCGAACTGCTACGGGCCAATGCCGGCGGCGTTGTTGATGGCGCCACGGCGTTGCCTAGCCGGGTCACCGCGATCGAATACCAGGGATCGTTCGTCAAAGTGATGCTCGACACCGTGCCCGACGAGGACTTTGTCGCCTACATCCCGGAACGAATTTATTTTCACGATCCGTTTGATGTCGGCGATGTGCTGCTGGCCACCTGGTCGGCGGGCCGCGCCCGCGTTCTTGCCTGATGTCGCTCATGACGGGAGGTCTTCGATGGTAATCGGTTTCACGCTTAACGGCCGGTCGCGAACGGTTGATGTCGAGCCCTCGACGCTGGTCGCCGAACTGCTGCGCGAGACGCTCAACCTCACCGGCACCCATGTCGGCTGCGACACCAGCCAGTGCGGCGCCTGCGTCGTGCTGTTCAATGGTGACGCCGTGAAGAGTTGCACCTTGCTGGCGCCGATGCTCGACGGCGGCACACTGACCACGATCGAGGGGCTGTCAGGGCCGGGCGCCTCCAATGCCCTGCATCCAATGCAGCAGGCGTTCCACCAAAATCACGGCCTGCAATGCGGGTTCTGCACGCCGGGCATGGTGATGACCGCGGTGGCGCTGGCGACGAAGAATCTGAAGCCGACCGAGGCTGAGGTTCGCCACGGCCTCGAGGGCAATATCTGCCGCTGCACTGGCTACCAGAACATCGTTGCGTCAGTGCTCGCCGGCGCCGCCGCCATGAACGCACCAGGAATCGGAGAATAGTTATGGCTGATATCATCGGGATTGGTGCTGCGCCCCGCCGCAAGGAGGATTTCCGCTTCCTGACCGGCCGCGGCAATTATGTCGCCGACCTCAAACGTACCGACATGACGTTTGGCGTGTTCATTCGTTCGCAGCACGGCCACGCCGTGATCGGCAGCATCGACAAGGCGCCGGCGCTGGCGCTGCCGGGCGTCCAGGCGGTTTTGACCGGCGACGATGTTGCCGCGGACGGGCTGGGATCGCTGCCTTGCGGCTGGGGCATTCACGGCTCGGACGGCTTACCGATGAAGGAGCCGCCGTTTCCAATGCTGGCGCAAGGGAAGGTGCGCTTCGTCGGCGACATGGTCGCGTTCGTTATCGCCGATACGCTGGAACAGGCACGCGCGGCCGCGGAAGCGGTAGTGGTCGACTATGAGGTGCTGCCGTCGGTGGTCGGCGTGCTCGAGGCCGTTCGTCCGGACGCACCGCAATTGTTCGACGACGTGCCGAACAACCTCTGCTGCGACTGGGAACTCGGCGACAAGTCCGCCGTCGCCACCGCCTTCAAGAAGGCGGCTCATGTTGCGCGCCTCAGCCTCGTCAACAACCGCTTGATCGGCAACCCGATGGAGCCGCGCGCGGCGGTCGCCGAATATAACGGCGGCACCGGCCATTACACGCTGTGGACCACTAGCCAGTTTCCGCATGTGGTGCGATTCCTGATGAGCGCGCTGGTGCTGAAAATTCCCGAGCAGAAGATGCGGGTGGTCGCCCCCGATGTGGGTGGTGGCTTCGGCGTCAAGCAGTTTCATTATGGTGAGGAAGCCGTCATCACCTGGGCCGCGAAGCATGTCGGCCGTCCGGTGAAGTGGGTGGCGGATCGTTCCGAAGGTTTTATGTCGGACCGGCACGGCCGCGACCACGTTACCGAAGCCGAACTCGCGCTCGACGAAAACGGAAAATTCTTGGCGCTGAAGGTCGTGACGCTGGCCAATATGGGCGGTTACCTCTCCACCTTCGGTCCGAATATCCCGACCAATCTTTATGCTCCCTTGTTGAGCGGCGTCTACACGACGCCGGCGATTTATTGCAACGTCAAGGTTGTCTTCACCAACACGGTGCCGGTGGACGCCTATCGCGGAGCCGGTCGGCCGGAAGCAACTTTTGTAGTTGAACGACTCGTCGATGTCGCGGCCGCGGAGATGAGGATCGATCGCGTCGAACTGCGTCGCCGCAACATCATTCCGAAAGAATCCTTCCCGTATCAGACCCCGGTGCTGGTCGAATATGATTCCGGCGATCCAATGGGCTGCCTGGAAGGCGCGCTGACAGCGGGAGACGCCGCAGGCTTTGCGGCACGCAAGGCGGTGTCGGAAAAGGACGGAAAATTCCGCGGGCTTGGCTATTCGACCTATGTCGAGGCCTGCGGTCTGGCGCCTTCACGTTTCGCCGGGCGGCTCGGTGCGCGCGGCGGACTCTATGAAAGCGCCACCGTTCGCGTGCATCCGACCGGACAGGTCACGGTGCTGATCGGCACCCATAGTCACGGGCAGGGGCACGAGACGACGTTCGCGCAGATCGTGTCGGAGAAACTCGGCGTCGCCTTCGACAATGTCGACATCGTGTTCGGTGATACCGACCGCGTGCAGTTCGGCATGGGCACCTATGGCTCGCGATCGCTTGTCGTCGGCGGCGCTGCGCTCTCGAAGGCCAGCGACAAGGTGGTGGTGAAGGGCAAGAAGATCGCCGCACACTTGCTGGAGGCGAGCGAGCAGGACATCCAGTTCGAGGCCGGGGTGTTCTCCGTCGCCGGCACCGATCGCACCAAGACATTCCAGGAAATTGCCGGCGCGGCCTATGTGCCGCACGACTATCCGCTGGAGATTCTCGAGCCCGGGCTGGAGGAGCAGGCCTATTACGATCCGGTCAATTTCACCTATCCCGGCGGCTGCCACATCGCCGAGGTCGAGATCGATCCAGAGACGGGTATCGTGACGCTGGAGAAATATACCGCGGTCGACGATGTCGGCACGGTCATCAATCCGATGATCGTCGAGGGTCAGTTGCACGGCGGCATCGCGCAGGGCGTGGGCCAGGCGTTGTACGAGAGCGCCGTCTATGACGATGTCTCGGGACAATTGCTGTCCGGTTCGTTCATGGACTACACCATGCCCCGCGCCGATCATCTGCCGAACATGACGATCAAGACCCACACCACGCTGTGCACGCATACCCCGATGGGCGTGAAAGGCTGCGGCGAGGTCGGCACCATCGGATCGCCCGCGGCCGTCATCAATGCTGTGGTCGACGCGCTGTCGCATCTCGGCGTTCATCACGTGGATATGCCGGCGACGCCAAACCGGATCTGGCGCGTGATTCAGAATGCGGTGATGCCGCGCGCGGCGGAGTAGGGGAAACGAAGATGAAATCATTTGCGTTCCACAGGCCGAGCACGGTCGATGAAACATCGGCGCTGCTCAGCGGCGTGGAGGATAGCCTCCCGCTCGCCGGCGGCATGACGTTGCTGCCGACCATCAAGCAGCGGCTCGCCGCGCCGTCAGCCCTGATCGATCTGTCGAAGATCCCGCAATTGTCGGGGATTTCGGTCAAGGACGGAATCCTGACGATCGGCGCGATGACCCGCCATGTCGTGGTTGCCGAATCCGAAATTGTCCGCAGCAACATCCCGCTGCTGACAAGCCTCGCCGCGGGAATCGGTGACCCCGCGGTCCGCAACCGCGGCACCATCGGCGGCTCGGTCGCCAACAATGATCCATCGGCCGACTATCCTGCTGCCGTGCTCGGGCTCAATGCCGTCGTCGTGACGGATAGCCGCGAGATCGCCGCCGACGCCTACTTCATGGGGCTGTTCACGACCGCGCTTGAACCGGGCGAGATCGTCACCGCGCTTCGTTTCCCGATTCCTTCCACCGGCGGCTACGCCAAGTTCAAATCGCCCGCGTCGCGCTATGCGACGGTGGGCGTTTGCGTGGCGAAGACAGCCGGCAAGGTTCGGGTCGCGGTGACGGGAGCGGGGCCCGGCGTTTTTCGCGTGGCGGCGATGGAAGCTGCGCTCGAAACCTCGTTCGCGCCGTCCGCGGTTGCCGCCATCAAGGTGAGTGCGGACAATCTCAGCTCCGACATTCACGCCGATGCCGAGTACCGCGCGCATCTCGTGACCGTGATGGCGAAAAAAGCCGTCATGGCAGCTCTTCAGACCTGACGAGGCGCGCAGTGAAAGCAAGAAACGCACGCGCTGACGGCGCGGTAGAGGCCAATGCGTTGGCCCGGCTGTCGGCAGTCGAATTGCTGGAAGGCTACCGCGACAAGCGGTTCACGCCGCGCGATGTCATCGAGGACGTGATCGCCGCGCTGGAGCGAACCAACGCTTCCTGCAACGTGGTCGTCACAGCGACCTACGACCAGGCGCGAGAGGCCGCAGACCTGGCGTCCGCGGCCTGGGCCGCCGGCAATCCCGAAGGTAAATTGACCGGCGTGCCGGTTAGCATCAAGGATCTGGTTTATGTTGCCGGCGTCCCCGCGCTCGGCGGCGCTCCTGCCAACAGGGATCTGGTGCCATCGGTCGATGCAGCCGTGGTCTCGGCGCTGAAAGCGGCGGGCGCGATTGTTACCTGCAAGACCACGACCTGCGAGTCCGGCTACAAGCTCACCGCTGACAGTCCGGTCTCCGGCATCACTCGCAATCCCTGGAACACCGATCGAACCAGCGGCGGGTCGAGCGGCGGCGCCGCGGCCTCGGTCGCCGCCGGATGCGGACCGCTCGCGATCGGCACCGACGGTGTCGGTTCGATCCGGGTGCCGTCTTCGTTTTGCGGCGTAGTCGGCATCAAGCCGACCTTCGGCCTGGTTCCGCGGTCGCCGGGCTTTTCGCCGCCGTCATGGGCGTCGCTGGCGCACACCGGACCGATCGCACGCTCGGTTGCGGACGCGGCCCTGCTGCTGGAGGTCGTCGCCGCGCACGATCTGCGCGATGCCGCCAGCCTGCCGGTGCGGTCGCGCAGCTTCGATGCGACGCCGGCGCGGCTTAACGGTGTCCGGATCGGCAGCAGCGCGGACTTCGGCTATGCCGCGGTGGCGCCCGACGTGCGCAAGGCGTTTCAGGCGTCGGTAGAGACGCTGACGTCGCTCGGCGCCGAAATGATTCCCGATTGTGCGCAGTTCGAAGCCGACATGCTTGAGCGCATCCTCAAACCAATCGCCTATACCGAACAGGCGGCGGCGGTCGCGGCCCGTGACGCCGGCGCACTCACGGAATCCGACCGCGATTACCGCGACGTGGTGGCGAAGGGCGCGGCCTATAGCGGTATCGAATATGTCGAGGCCGGCTATCGCCGCAATAAACTGCGCGCGTCGTTCCTGGAAATCTTTGGGAAGGTCGATGCGATCGTCACGCCGACGGTCGCGGTGACGGCATTTCCCGCCGGCATGCTCGGTGTCGACGAGATCGACGGCGTCGCCGTCGACCGCCACCTAGGATGGTCGCCGTTCTCGTGGCCGATAAACCTGTCCGGGTTGCCGGCCGCGACGATCCCCTGCGGCTTCGATGCGAATGGGCTTCCGGTTGGGCTTCAGATCATCGCCCCCTGGCTCGGCGAGGATTTGATTGTGCGTATTGCTGCCGCGTTCGAGCGGGAGCGGCCCTGGAGCCAGTTTCGGCCCCGGATGAGCTGACCGGCTGGCCGCGGCATCCTCGGCCGACAGCGGCAGCTCCTTGCCGAGCAGGAGTTCGTCGTCGAGATTGAGGTAGTGCGCGAGATAGTCATGCAGGGCGCTCGCGGCCTTCGACGTCGCGGTCGGCGACTTGTAGAGCAGAAGGTCGACCTTCGGCAGCGGCGGTAGCCCTTCCTTTTCGCCGATCTCGCGCATGTTGCGCACCAGCGCACTTCGTCCGAGCACGGTGACCGCCATGCCGGCGAACGCCGCGGCCTGCAGCCCGCTGACGCTGTGGCTGACGCAGGCGATGCGCCATCTGAGCTTGGCGGCTTCCAGGGCTTCGATCGCGTGGTCGCGAAAGATGTTGCCCGGCGGCAGCAGCGCCAGCGGGACCGGTGCTTCATTATGTGCGGTGGATTGCTCGCCGGTCATCCAGATCAGTTGCTCCTGGCGCACCACCTGTCCGCCGGTGAAGTCGTTCATCCGCGTCACCAGCGCGATGTCAACGTCACCGCGCTTCACGCATCCGACCAGTGGCGTCGACAGCGAGCAGTTCAGCTCCAACTGAACGCGCGGAA
>WNGR01007032.1_pt1 | contig 13985 bp, 12 predicted proteins | sample 5407581 | NCBI WGS metagenome assembly WNGR01 (sample SAMN13153383, study PRJNA577476) | soil metagenome | isolation source: 80 cm soil or saprolite under Garry oak tree replicate 2 | place: USA:California | collected 2016-06-15 | reverse complement strand
CATCATCCTGAGCAAGGGCCGCATCGTCTACGACGGCAGCTCGGCCGCGCTGCGTGACGACCCGGAAAAACTGGCGCAATTCGTCGGCATCGCCGAGACCACTGCGCGGCGTTGAATTCGTTCCAGCTAAGACGCATCGCCCATCGCCTTCCGCTTCCAGAATTGCCAGGCGCGGTCAGGATCTTTCGGCTTCGCTCTCCTGGCATAGGCAAGCTCGCTGTCGGTCAGGAAATGCACGCGGCCAAGGAGTGTCGCCTGGATCTGCTGGCGCGCATTGGTCTCGGAAATGATGGCATGACGGACGACCTGCCGGACGGTTACGCCGACCGCGACCGAGCCGTGACCGCGCAAGAGAACGAGCCAGTGCCGGCCGAGCGCCTGTGCGAGCGCCCTCGCCTGCGCGGTGGTGCAGACATTGAGGTCGCCTTCGTCGTCGACGGAGCGGATGTCGAAGACGGGCGCGCCCTCGCCGAGAAAGGCCGCATTCCCGGTCATGGGACGCAGCTTCGCATCGCTGTTGCAGAACGGAATGAGGCTCGGCGAGTGATTGTGGACGACGGCCATCACGTCCGGCCGCGCTTTGTAGATTTCGCCATGAATGACGCGCTCGAAGAAGAGCCTGTTTTCGCCGGCGCGGATCGGATTGCTGTCGAGATCATACTCGATGATCTCCGCTGCCGTGACTTGCGCGGGCGACATGCTGCGCGACATCCAGTAGCGATTCTTGTTGCTCCGATCGCGGGCGCTGATGTGGCCATAGGCGTCGAACACGCCTTGGTGGGACAGGATCCGGTTGGCCGCGACCAGATCTTCGAGCAATTCGGGATCGCTCATGGCCGTGGCAGGAACTGCTCGGTATAGAGCGTCTTCATATCCGGCGCCGTGGGAAGGATTTCCAGTTCGACGAAGGAGCGCGAAAGCGCATCGAGCGCCTTGGGTTGGAATCTGAGGTCGCGCGACATCATCGGCATCGCGTTGTCGTATTCGCGGCGCTGAATGTCCTCGGGCAGATCCGTGAGCGGCAGCACCAGCCGCACCGTTTCCTCCCGGTGCGTCGCCATGAAATCGATCACGTCCTTCCAGCCGGCAAGGAAGCGCCGCACCACGTCGGGCCGGCGCGAAATGACATCCTCGGTCGCGGAAATGACGTGGGTGTGAAAATCCTTCACATATTCGCCGAACTCGACCAGCACGCGGCCGTCTCCGATCTTTTCCAGCGCATAGCCGACCGAGGAGGAGACCACGATCCCCTGCACCTGGCCGGTCTTCAGCGCGGCCACCTGGGCCGGATTGGTGCCGAGCGGCAGGGTGCGGATCCCGGACGGACCCCACCCCATTTGCCGCGAGAGTTCGCGCACCAGCCAATAGGTGAGCGACCCCTGGGTGGCGACCGCAACGGTCGCGCCCTTGAGGTCTTGCGGGCTCTTGAACGGGGAGTTCCTGCCGATGGTCAATCCCATGCTGAGCGGCTCGTTGGCGATGGCGGCGACCGCCTTTGCGGGAACGCCGCGGGCGAGAAATCCCATCCCTGGTCCCGATCCGAGCGAGAAATCGATCGAATTCGCGACCATCGCCTGCTGCATCCTGGCGTCGCCCCCGAACGACACCGATTCGACCTCGAGCCCATACTTGGCCCAGATCCCCTTCTCCTTCCCGATCTCGATCGGCGCGAAGGCAAAGGTCGTGGCGGCGGCCTTGCCGACGCGGATGATGTCCGCTGCATGCGCGCCGCCGGCGCTTGCCGTCATTGTCGCAAACAGCAGCCCGGCCAGGAAGAATGGCCAGCGGGCCGAAATGTGGCTTCGAATGATTGCGCCGGCGTGGGTCATGATCGGCATCGCTTCGTGTTTGTTGCGGCCACTCTCTGCGGTGTCCTGGCCGCGGTGCATCAATTCCGCGCCGGCAAGAACCGCTCGGTATAAAGCCTCTGCATGTCCGGCGTCGCCGGGAGGATTTCGAGCTCGGTGAAGGAGCGGGCGAGCACTTCGAGCGCCTTCGGCTTGAACCGCAGATCGCGCGACATCATCGGCATCACGTTGTCGTATTCCCGGCTCTGGATGTCGGCGGGCAGGCCGCTGACCGCGAGCGCGAGCGGCACGGTCTCGTCCTTGTTCGCCGCCATGAAATCGATCACATCCTTCCAGCCGGCGAGGAACCGGCGCACCACATCGGGGCGGCGCGCGATGATGTCGTTGGTCGCGGAGATGACGTGGGTGTGGAAATCCTTCACATAGTCGCCGAATTCGAGCAGGACGCGGCCTTCGCCGATCTTTTCCAGCGCATAGCCGATCGAGGAGGAGGTCACGATCGCTTGCACCTGCCCGGTCTTGAGCGCGGCGACATGGGCCGAGTTCACGCCGACCGGCACCGTCCTGATGCCGTCGCGGCCCCAACCCATCTGGCGCGAGAGCTCGTGCGCCAGCCAATAGGTCAGCGATCCGACCGTGGAGATCGAGACGGTCGCGCCCTTGAGATCCTGCACCCGCTTGAGCGGCGAGTTCTTGCCGACGATCAGCCCCGTGCTCCAGGGCTCGTTCGCCATGGCGGCGACCGCGAGCGCGGGAACGCCCTTGACGATGAAGCCCATGCCCGGCCCCGAGCCGAGCGAGAAGTCGATGGAATTGGCGACCATCGCCTGCTGCATCTTGGCGTCGCCCGCGAACCCGATCGATTCGACCTCGAGGCCGTGCCGCGCCCAGATCCCCTTCTCCTTGCCGATTTCGATCGGCGTGAAGGCGAAGGTCGTGGCCGAGGCCTTGCCGACGCGCACCATGTCGGCCGCGGGCGCCGCCGCCGTGCCGCCGATCGTCACCGAAAGCGCGAGGGCGGCGCACAGGCAGCCGCCGCGCGACAGCGTGGAGCCGGCGCCCTGGAAGATTCTCCGCATGCGCATCGTCATAGGCATCTCACCGCCACGCGTCGACGGACACCGTCTTGCGATACTTCGCGCCCATGATGCGCCAGTAGCCGTTGGCCTCGCCGCCGACGACAACCACGTTGATCTCCTTCTCGGGAAAAATCCGGATCGGCTCGTCCGGTCGAGCCTTGAGCCAGGTGGCCATCGGCTCCTGGCCGAAGGTGGCCCAGGGATAGACGTAGTTCTGCACCAGCTGCAGGTCCCAATAGCGGCCGGCGGGCATTTCACCGGTTTCGTGGATGAAGCGGATCAGCTTCTCCTTGGTGTCGAAGCCGCCACGATCAAGAAACTGCTGAGCGGTGATCGGGTCGAGCAGGAGGCATGGCGCGGAGTGGCCATCGATGCCCGCGAGCATGTCGCGCACGTGCTCGCGCCAATATTTCTCCCGCAGGCCGAGGCAGAAGGTCGTCGACCGGCAGCCGTAAAAAATGCTCACCGTGCTGTCGGTGGGCTTGAAGCCCTTCTGCACATGCAGTGGCTCCCAAGGGCTGCGCTCCTCATTCTCGGCGAAGGTGATGTTGTTGTAGGTGTAATTGTTGCCCTGCGATCCCATGAAGGTCACGCCCGGCTCGGAGCCGCCCTGCAGGTTCTGCGACAGCAGGCCATAGGCGCGGCCGATGGTGGCATTGGCGTGATTGTAGGGGCCCATTGCTCCGATCTGCCAGTTCATGCCGATCTCGTGGCGGATCGGTCCGTTGACCACCACCATCGCCGCGGAGGAGCTCGTCGTGCTGCCGCGCGCCGACACCTGCGAGGCGGCAAGCGCGAGAATCACCGGGAAATATTCCGGGCTCGCCCCCGCCATCACGGCGTTCACTGCGACCTTCTCGACCGTGTATTCCCATGCCACGCGGAATTCGGTCGGCTGCATGCGCCCGACGATCTCGTCCGGCGCATGGCTGGTATGGGCGAGCATGTCCGCGACCCGCTTCTCGGTCGGCAGGACAATCGGAAGCTTGTCGGTCCAATTGTTGTCGAGGAACAGTTTTTGCAGTTTGTCTTCGGTATCCGGCTCGACGAGACGCGGCGTCGTTCGTTCAAACACCGCCATTTCAGCCGTTCAGCGCGGTGGTTAGTCCCGCGATGACCTCTTGCATGACCGGACGGCCGGTGATCGGGTCCTTGCCGTAGACATAGCCGCGGAGCTCCTCCGTGGTCTTGCCCATGACCGGCTGCGGCACGAAGGCGCGCGGTGCCTCGGGCAGCCCCGCCATCTTGGTCACGGACTGGACCACGCGGTCGAACTTGTCGGTGTGAAGCGCGACAGTCGGCACCCCGTATTTGGTCTCGAGCGTGATGGCATGGGTTGCGACCGCCGGCGAGCAGTTGCTGCAATGACCGACGCCGACGATGGCGGCGTCGCCGTTGGCCTTGATCTCTTCCCAGGTCTTGGGATCGTCACGCTGATAGGTGGCGGTGAGCGAAATGATCCTCGTCTTCACGCCCGGCATGTGGTCCGCGAACCAGCCCTGCACCTGCTTGAGCAGCTCGATCGAATCGTCGAACCGGCAGTCGACCAGATAGACCGTCTTGCCGTCGAGGCTCTCGGGCCGCGGGGCTGGCGTCTTCTTGGTGACCTGGGGCGGATAGCCGAGGGGGTTGAGAACCGTGATCTTCTCGACTGCGGGCTCAAGGACGCCGATCTTGCTCAGGTCTTTTGGCGTGGTGACGATCTTGTTCATGATGCAAGTCCCTATTTCACGCGTCTGCCGCGCTGCGGCGGGGCTAGTTCCGGCTGCAACCCGCCTCGCCAAGTCAATCCAAGCGGATTGCCAGTATAGGGCGCACTTCGGCGCAAGCCAAGCACGCCTGCGACAGCACGCCTGCGACAGCGCGCCTGTGCAGCTTGAATGCGCCGCAGGGGCTTTCAGCGGCGACCCTTCAGATACCGAAACGCGGAGATTGCCGCGGTTGCCCCATCCCCGGCCGCAGCCGCAAGCTGGGCGACCGAGTTGCTGCGGATGTCGCCCGCGGCGAAGACTCCCGCGAGCGAGGTGCGCATCATGATGTCGGTCTCGATGCGGCCGGCCGGATCGAGTGCGAGCAGGTTGCGCAAGAAGGCGGTGTTGGGCTCAAGCCCAATGGAGACGAACACGCCGTTGACTTTCTGGATGCGGGTCGTCTCGGTCTTCAACTCGCGCAGCCGCACGGCCGAGACCGCGGCCTCACCCATGACCTCCTCGACGATCGTTTCGACCATGATCTCGACCTGGCGGGTGGCGGCAGCCTGATCCAGCAGCGCTTGTTGCGCGCGCAGGCTCGCACCACGATGCAAGACCGTAACCCGCGCGGCGTGATCGGCCAGCACCAGCGCCTCGTCGATCGCCGAATCGCCGCCGCCGATCACGCAGACCTCCTGACCGGCAAACAACGGACCGTCGCAGGAGGCGCAGTGCGATACGCCTCTTCCCAAAAACTCCTGCTCGCCTGGGATGCCGAGCGAACGCGGGGCGGAGCCGGCGGCGATGATGAGCGAGGGCGCCCGCAATATCTCGGTCGCGCCCCGCACGATCCGCCCATCGCCCGCGATCTCGATGCCCTCGACGGCGTCGAGGACGAACTCGGCGCCGGCTCTCTCGGCCTGTTCGTGCAGGAGCGGTCCGAGCTCATGGCCGGCAATTCCGCGCGGGAAGCCGGGGAAGTTCTCGATTCTTTCTGCATTGATGATCTGGCCCCCCACACCAAGCTCCGCGAACACTGCGACTTTGAGCCCATATCGGCCCGCAAACATCGCAGCCGTCAGCCCGGCCACGCCGGCTCCGATGACCACTAAGTCAAAGTCCCGCATGTCTCTCCCTGACGAATTGGGCATGTGTTGGGGCAGCCTGATGAATGCGCGCGTGCTATAGAGCGGCGAGAACCCATGAGCATCGCACGCTTTCCCTCGCTCGCCCACTGGGGCGCTTTCACCGCGCTGGTCGAGAATGGCCGGGTGGTCGGATGCGAGCCGTTTGCGAGGGATCCTGCGCCCTCCCCGATGCTGGAAGCGATCCCTGCCATGGTGCATTCGCCCCTGCGCGTCGCCCGGCCTGCGATCCGCGATGGCTGGCGGGAAGGACGGGAACGCACCGGCAACGACACTTTTCGCGAGGTCTCCTGGGACGAAGCGCTGGCCACAGTCGCGCAGGAACTCGCGCGGGTGCGGGAGAAGCTCGGCGCCAAGGCGATCTTCGGCGGTTCCTACGGCTGGTCATCGGCCGGGCGGCTTCATCACGCGCGCATGCTGGTGCGCCGGTTTCTGTTCCTCGGCGGCGGCTGTGTCGACCAGGTCGGCAATTACAGTTTCGGCGCGGCCTATTTCCTGCTGCCGCGGGTGGTCGGCTCGCTCGGCCCGGTGACCGGCCGCGTCACCGATTGGTCGTCGATCGTCAAGAACACTCGCCTCGTCCTTGCGTTCGGCGGTCTCGCCGTGAAGAACGGCCAGATCACCTCAGGCGGCGCCGGCCTGCACACCATGGAGAAGTGGCTGCGCCGCGCCAAGGAGGCCGACATCGAATTCGTGTCGGTGAGCCCGCTCAAGTCCGATGCGCCGGACTTCCTCGGCGCGCAATGGGTGCCGATCCGGCCGAACACCGATACGGCCTTGATGCTGGCGATGGCGCACACGCTCGCGAGCGAGGGCCGCCACGATGCCGGCTTCCTGTCGCGCTACTGTGTCGGGTTCGAGACCTTCCAGCGCTACCTCGTCGGCCAGGACGATGGCATTGCGAAAAGCGCGGAATGGGCGGCGGCAATCACGGGCGTTCCCGCCGACACGATCCGCGAACTTGCGCGCCGGGCCGCTGACACGCGGAGCCTGATCACCTGCGCCTGGGCGCTGCAGCGGGCGCACCACGGCGAGCAGCCGTTCTGGGCGGCGATCGCGCTCGCTGCGATGCTGGGCGGAATAGGGCTCCCCGGCGGCGGCTTCGCCTTCGGCCACGGCTCCACGAATGGATTTGGCGTGCCGCGGATCAACGTGCCGGCGCCCGAGGTCGCCTTGCCGGTCAATCCCGCCAAATCCTCGATTCCAGTCGCGCGGATCGCCGACATGCTGCTGCATCCCGGCACGCCCTACGAGTTCAATGGCCGGCTCGAGGTCTATCCCGACATTCGGCTTATATATTGGGCCGGCGGCAATCCATTCCATCACCACCAGGATCTCAACCGCCTGCGGCGCGGATGGCAGAAGCCCGAGACAATCATCGTCCACGAGAGCTGGTGGACACCAACGGCCCGGCACGCGGACATCGTGCTTCCGGCGACCACCATGCTCGAGCGCAACGATGTCGGCGGCTCGTCGCGCGATCCGTTCGTCCTGGCCATGCACCGCGCGATCGAGCCGGTGAATGAGGCGAGAAACGATTTCGACATTTTCCGCGCGCTTTCGCGCCGTCTCGGCTACGAGGACGCCTTCACCGAAAATCGCGACGAGATGGGCTGGTGCCAATCGATCTACGATCGCGTGCGCTCGGAAGCGGCGCGCCAGGGCGTGGCGCTGCCCGGATTCCAGCAGTTCTGGGCGGAGGGATTCGTCGAGCTGCCGCCGCCCGAGCAGGACCACGTCCTGTTCGAGGATTTTCGGCGCGATCCCGAGCGCCATCGGCTGGGCACGCCGTCGGGGCGGATCGAGATCGCCTCCGGCGTCATCGGCGGCTTCGGGTATGCGGATTGTTCCGCGCATCCGGCCTGGTTTCCGCCGGCGGAATGGCTCGGCAGCGAGACCGCAGCGCAATGGCCGATCCATCTGGTGACGCATCAGCCGGCAAGCCGCCTGCACAGCCAGATGGATCCGGGTCCGTTGTCGCAGGCGCAGAAAATCGCCGGGCGCGAGCCGATCCGCCTCAACCCTGCCGATGCCGCCCGGCGCGGCATCCGCCACGGCGACGTGGTGCGGGTGTTCAATGGCCGCGGCTCGTGCCTCGCCGCTGCGGTGCTCGATCCCGATGTGATGCCGCAGGTCGCCGTCATGGCGACCGGCGCCTGGTTCGATCCGGCGGCAGCGCCCGACGAGCCCGAGCGGCACGGCAATCCCAACGTGCTCACCCTCGACATCGGCACTTCGCGTCTCGCGCAGGGCCCGAGCGCCCTCACCGCGCTGGTCGAGATCGAGCGCTTCGATGCGCCGGTGCCGGCGGTGCGCGCCTTCACGCCGCCGGTCCTGGTCGCCGCTGGCTGATCTCAGCCATAGTTGTGGTCGGTTACGGGCCGGGCCGGTCGGATCCTGTGCGGAGCATAAACAATGCATTAACCAGGGGAGCCGGCGCGGCGGGAAGCCTCGGCTGCGCCAATCGACCGCAGTTGCATTCCGCCGAGCGGCTCGCAAATCAAGGCCTACAACGGGCACGATTATTGCCGCCCGTTGCACTTCCTCCCTGACTTGGACCGCTTGGACGCCCGGGCGGTCCTCTTTTTGTTTGCCGATGAGTCAGGTTGCCGACCGACATCGCCTCCGCAAAGGACTAACTTAGGTTGCGGCAACAGCCTGCACAGCGCGGAGGGCGCAGATGGGCGCCGTGATGATCACATGCCCGAGCACGGGGCATCCTGTCTTCACCGGGATCGAGACCGATACCGAGATTTTCGTCCAACTGCCCGACGTGCTGGTGCATACCTGCTGCCCGTTCTGCGGGCTTGACCATCCGTGGCGGAAAGGCGACGCCTGGGTGGCCGAAGCTGCTACTGCCCAGGAGTCGGCGGCCACTCCTGAAGGCACTTCCCCCGGCGAGCAAGGCTGAAGTTGCTGATGCCAGGTCACACCAAATCGTCTTTCGACAAGTCGATCCGGCCGCGTTGCGTCAAGTGCGGAACCCAGATGCGGCTCGCGGACGTCAAGCCCAATCAATCCTATGGTCGCCGGTTCACCCGTCAGAAGTTCGAATGCCCGAAGTGCAAAACCGCCCAGACCTACACCATGGGAACAATCAGGTAAGGGCGGCTCACCCATTGATGTAGTCCTCGGCTATTCCGGAAGCCTAGCGGGCGGCTGAGGCAGAGGATTCATGCGGAACCATTCCAGTCTTTATGATATGATTCAGATGGAGAAGCGGCGCATATCGCCTGCTGCGCGATCAGCGGCCAAGAGGACGATTCAAGAGGACGACTCATGTCGCGCTATTTTTTCAACTTCCGCCTCGGCAACCAGACATTGATCGACGACCAAGGCCGGGAGCTGCTCGATCTCGAGGCAGCCCATGAGGAAGCGCTGGCGACGGCACGCGACCTCATGAAACCCGCGGGGGCGCGCAACCAGAACCGATGGATCGGCTGTTCCATCCAGGTGCTGGATGAACAGGGCGAGCCGGTGCTCCAGATTCCTCTTGCCAAATTGGGCGTGGACTCGGTCGCGACCCGGCGCTTCCAGGTGCCTTGCTCTCGCCAAATCGGAGATGACGACGTGGGTCCGAGGATGGCGCCTGGAAGTGACCTTTCGCTCGGCGCCCGCGCGACGACGGATGGGCTGGGGCACCAATTGCTGCTGGTGAGACGGCGCACGGCTGAGTTGATCGAGCGCTGCCGGGATCTGCAGGGGGCCCTGGTCGCGGAAGTCCTCGTTGCCCGCGACAGGATCAAGCGCGCGCGCGAACTCGTGTCGCGCGCGCGGCAAGGCGGAACGCCGATGGGCGGCATCGGGCACCGCGAAATTCCACCCCGACCAGCTCGCGGCGGGCGGCCAGTGCTGGTGTTGTTGCCCGGCGGCCGTTGATCCGAGGCACCGAGCCTTGCGCTTTAGCCAGCAAGCGGACTCTCGCCGGATACGGTGCAGCGCAACGTGCCGGGAGTGCGACGCACGCGTCGCCCCTCCCCATGCGTTGCGCCCAGGGACGGCGCCCAGTGGAACTTTTCAACCCTTGCAAAAGTTGGTTACTCGACAGACACTGATGCGTTTTGGTTGAGATTTCCCCGCGGGTCGTTGCGCCGCCGAGGTGCCGTTCCCGGAGCAGGAGGGGGGCCGATGCTTGCTGGTCATGTGCGGATTGCCCGCGGCTCCCAGTTCGGCAAGGAGCCCAATCGCCTCTTGGCGATGTTGCCGCCGGCCGAATTTGCGCTGCTCGCCCCCGACCTCAGGGACATGCCGCTGGAGCGAGGCACCGTCTTGCATGACGCCGGCGACATCATCGAGCACGTCTACTTTCCAAACAGCGGAATGGTCTCGCTGGTCGCGGTCATGCGAACCGGAGAAACGGTCGAGACCGCGACCGTCGGCCGCGAAGGCGCGATCGGAGTCACCGCCGGCATGGGATACCGGTTCGCGTTCGGGAGAGCGGTCGTGCAATTGCCGGGAATGGCGTCGCGCATTCCCTTCGCCCGCTTTCATGCTGCTGCGGCGCGAAGCCGATTCATCCGCGATCTCGTCGTTCGTTACAACGAAGTGTTGATTGCCCAGATCCAGCAGTCGGTGGCCTGCAATGCCCTGCATGACGTCGAGGCGAGACTTTGCCGATGGCTGCTGCAGACCCATGACCGCATGGAAAGCGATACGATGCCGCTCACTCAGGAATTTCTCGGCCAGATGCTCGGCGTTCGCAGGACCACGGTGACGATCGTCGCGCGCATCCTGCAGACCGCCGGGATGATTCGATATCGTCGCGGGCTCATTCAGATCGTCAATCGTGGCGCGCTCGAAGAGGGCGCCTGCGAATGCTATGCGACCATCCGGCAGCAAATCGACCAGGCCCTGCCGATCCCGAACGAACTTCAGTAGATGCGTGGTCATCACGCGCACGTTGCTGAGGCCGGTCCATTTCTCGATGCTCATTGCTTGGCTGGTCGAACGAGCCTAGGCTCGTAGAAACTTGGCGCTGCGAGGCGGCGCGCCAAAGTTACCGAGGTTTCCAGTGGCGACTGAGCCAGCATTTCCTATCGTCGGAATCGGCGCCTCGGCGGGGGGAGTGGAGGCACTGGAAGGCTTCTTCCGCGACATGCCATCGGATCCCGGCATGGCCTTCGTCGTCGTCACCCACATGCCGCGCGGCTACGAGACGACGCTGCCGGAAATCCTCGCCCATTATACGGCCATGCCGGTGACGAATATCCGCCATCGAGAGATCACCGAGCCCAACCACGTCTATGTCTGTCCTTCCGATCACGTGGTGATGATCAAGGACCGGCGGCTGATCCTCGAGGCGCGGCCATCGCACGATCACGGCAAGCCGATCGATATCTTTCTCGGCTCGCTCGCCGAAGCGCAGGGCGAGAACGCGATCGGCGTCATCTTGTCCGGCGGCGGGAGCGACGGCACGCTCGGCATCAAGGCGATCAAGGAGCGCGGCGGCCTCACGCTCGCCCAAGGCGCGGACAGCGGCACTGACGGCAGCGCGCCACGCCAGAGCAGCATGCCGCAGACCGCGATCGCGACCGGTTTCGTCGATCTCGTGCTTCCGGTCGAGGCCATGTCCGGCCGGCTGGCGCAGTTTGTCCGCACCCCCCGGGAGGTCGACGGGTTGGTCCCGCAGGAGGAAGCGCCCGGCGACGCCGCTGGCCTGGTCGAAGTGCGGCGCACGATCGCGCGCGTCCTGCACAACCAGGTCGGCCACGATTTCAGCGGCTACAAGGAAAAGACCTTCATGCGCCGGGTCCGCCGGCGGATGCAGATTCTGCAACTGTCGGATCCCTCCGCCTACGTCGAACGGCTTCGCAAGGAGCCGGACGAGGTCACGCTGCTGTTCCGCGATCTGTTGATCGGGGTGACGAGTTTCTTCCGCGACGAAGGCGCTTTCGAAGCCCTCGGGCAACTGGTGTTGCCGAAATTGTTCGAGGGCACGGGCGCCCCCGACACGGTTCGGATTTGGGTCCCAGGCTGCGCGACCGGAGAAGAGGTCTATTCGATCGCCATCCTGGTGCGCGAGCACATGGAAAAGCTGCGCCCTGCGCCCAAGGTTCAGGTCTTCGCAACCGACATCGACGAGGCGGCGCTGGCGGTGGCCCGCGCCGGCCGCTATCCCCGCGCCCTGATGGAGGGCGTCACGCCGGCGCGGCTCGATCGGTTCTTCTCTCGGTAGCATCATTCGCGATCCGCCGTTCTCGCGCATCGACCTGATCTCCTGCCGCAACCTGCTGATCTATCTCGGCCCCGAGTTCCAGGGGCGCGTGATCCCGATCTTCCACTTCGCGCTCAGGCCGGGCGGATACCTGTTCCTGGGCACGTCGGAGAACATCAGCCAATACAGCGACCTGTTCCAGCGGATCGACAAGAAGCAACGGCTGTTCCAGCGCCGCGATCATGCCGCGGCCCCGCTCCAGTTCCCATTGTTCACTCCAGGAGTGCGCCCCGGGACCGGCGGCGGGCAGACACGGCGGGAGCCGGCAGCCAATCTAAGGCACGCGGTCGAAACTCGGGTTCTGGAGAATTTTGCGCCGCCCCACGTCGTGGTGAACCGGGAAGGCGACATCGTGCATTATTCGGCCCGGACCGGGAAATACCTCGAAGCCGCGTCCGGCATGCCAAGCCGGCAACTTCTGGCCGCGGCACGCCGCGGCTTGCGTCTCGATCTGCGCAGCGCCTTCGAGGAGGCCTTGGAGACCCGGCATACGGCGGTGCGGGACGGGGTGGCAGTCGAGATCGACGACCACGTCCAGGCGATCAAGCTGACGGTCGAGCCGCTCGGCCATCACGACACCGATCCCTTGTTCCTGGTCCTCTTCACCGATGTCGGCGTTCTTCAGAATCCTTCGGAGGCGGCGGCAGGGCGGCGCATGGCAGGCGGCGCGTCGGCCGAGCAGATCGATCGCGAGTTGCGCGACACCCGCGAGCGGCTCCAATCCACGGTCGAGGAATACGAGACTGCCCTCGAAGAGCTGAAAGCCGCCAATGAAGAGATGGTTTCGGTCAACGAGGAGCTTCAGTCCACCAACGAGGAGCTCGAGACGTCCAAGGAGGAGCTCCAGTCGGTCAATGAAGAGCTGCACACCGTCAATGCGGAGCTCAACAGCAAGATCGAGGAGCTCGATCGCGCCAACACCGATCTGCGAAATCTGTTCGAAAGCACCCAGATCGGCACGATCTTCCTCGACAACGAGCTCATCATCCGGAGCTTCACGTCTGCCGTCTCCTCGATCTTCAATCTCATCTCGACCGATCGGGGCCGCCCGCTCACCGATATAGCGAGCCACCTCGAAGAGGGCGATCTCGGGCGCGAAATCCGCACCGCACTGGAACGGGGGGAAACGATCGAGCGCCGCGTCCGTCGATCGGACGGGCGCGCACACTATCTGATGCGCGTTCTGCCCTACCGGACCCAGAACGGCGTGATCGACGGCGTGGTCGTGACATTCTTCGACGTCACCAAGATCGTCCAGTCCGAGGAGCAGCAGCGCACCCTGGTGGAGGAGTTGAACCACCGGGTCAGGAACATGCTGAGCGTGGTCGGCGCAATGGCGCAGCAGAGCTTCCAGAAAAGCCGTTCTCCAGAGGCCTTCGTGAATGCCTTCGCGGCACGAATCCAGGGGATGGCCGCGGCCTACGGTCTCGTTTCGCGGGAACATTGGAGCGATGTACCGTTGCAAGATGTGTTCGCGACCGCGCTGGCGGCGTACCGCGTCGACGGCGGCCACGGCATCACGATCGAGGGCCCTTCGATTTCATTGAAGCCGACCGCCGCGTTGGCGCTCGGCCTCGTCACCCATGAGCTTGCGACCAATGCGGTGAAATATGGCGCGCTCTCGGACACCAAGGGCCATGTTTCGCTGACCTGGAACATCGACGGGCCCGCCAAGCGCAAGCTCATCATCAGGTGGCGGGAGAGCGACGGGCCGGCGGTGAAGAAGCCGGGCCGGAAGGGTTTCGGCACCGAGCTCATCGAGCGCGAGCTCAAGTCGGTCCTGCGCGGCAGCGCCAAGATCGACTACGCGGCGGAGGGACTGCAGGCCGTGCTGTCGATGCCGCTCGATCCGGCGCTGGTTTCGGTCGGGGCGGAGTAGTCCGAGGCTTTGCGCGAGCCGCAGGCTCCACCTCTCCCCGCAGGTTCTCGGGTTGGTGTTTCCCCGAGATGGAAGTTGATTGCTGGGAGTTCATAACGCGTTGATTTTTCTTGCATCGATGCGGACCTCGTATCACGTTCGCTCCTGTCATTTCATTTCCGGTGCTACC
>WNGR01010573.1_pt1 | contig 13988 bp, 19 predicted proteins | sample 5407581 | NCBI WGS metagenome assembly WNGR01 (sample SAMN13153383, study PRJNA577476) | soil metagenome | isolation source: 80 cm soil or saprolite under Garry oak tree replicate 2 | place: USA:California | collected 2016-06-15 | reverse complement strand
TGAACCCTATAAAGGGAAGGGCATCAAGTATGCCGGCGAGGCAATTTTGAGGAAAGCCGGTAAAACTGGTAAAAAATAAACAGCAGAGCTAAGGAGAAGCATCAGTGAGTTCTCTTGCACAGAAAAAAGAAGCTCGCCTGAAGCGCAAGGTGAGGGTTAGAAAAAAGGTTCGAGGGACATCCCAGCGCCCTCGGCTAAATGTTTTTAAAAGTGCCAGGCATATCTATGCCCAACTGATCGATGATGCTGCCGGAGTAACGCTGACAGCGGTCTCGACGGCAATAGGCGAGATCAGCACCGGGCTAAAGTACACTGGAAACATTGAGGCAGCCCGCAAGGTCGGCGCGGAGACTTGCGGAAGCCGCTCGCGAGAACGGACTGACCTTCTAATAGGTATTTAAAGGAGGCGTTAATTGCTTAAGATCAATCCCAGTGAACTAAATCTAACGGACAGAGTTGTCCATATTAACCGTGTCGCCAAAGTTGTGAAGGGTGGACGCCGGTTCAGCTTCTCCGCACTTGTTGTGGTTGGCGACGGCGCAGGTTATGTGGGGTACGGCCTCGGGAAGGCTAATGAGGTTCCGGAGGCCATCCGCAAGGGTGTGGAGCAGGCGAAAAAGAACCTCATCAAAGTGCCGATTGTCGAAGGTCAGACTATCCCGTACGAGATAGAGGGTCATTTCGGCGCCGGACGTGTTTTGATGATGCCAGCGTCTGCAGGAACCGGGGTCATTGCCGGTGGTGCTGCCAGGGCGGTTTTTGAGTCTGCGGGCGTACACAATATTCTTGCTAAATGTCTTGGCTCCAATAATCCGCATAACGTTGTAAAAGCGGCTTTTGCAGGCCTCAAGAGTCTCAGAAGCCCGGAAGAAATCATGGCGCGAAGAGGTATGACCGAATAGCGGTCAGGACCCTACAAGGAGTGATGGAATGTCGGCGGAAATCAAAGTAACTCTTATTAAGAGCCACATAGGGAAGCCCCCCAAACAAAGGGCAATATTGAATGGAATGGGCCTTAAAAAGGTCAATAAGTCTGTTGTCCTGAAAAATACTCCTGAAATCAAGGGTATGATTAACAAGGTTTCCCATATGTTGAAAGTGGAAGAGTAAACCCTCCTGAGGTGTGAATATGGAATTGAACAGTATAAAGCCGGCAATCGGATCAACAAAGAATAGAAAGCGAATCGGCAGAGGGCCGGGCTCCGGTCACGGGAAAACCGCAACCAAGGGGCACAAAGGCCAAAAGGCCAGAAGCGGCGGCAGCATAAAGGCGGGCTTCGAGGGCGGCCAGATGCCGATGCAGCGGAGACTCCCAAAAAGGGGCTTCAAGCCCATCGCGCGGAAAGAATATGCCGTTGTCAATCTTGGCCAGCTTGAAATTTTTGAGGCAGGAACGAGTATTGATATGGAGACGCTTTTAAAGCACGGCCTGATCGGTAGTAAGGTACTCGACGGTGTGAAAGTTCTCGCAACCGGCGACTTGACCAAGTCATTGTCGGTAAAAGCCCATAAATTCAGCGCCGCCGCCAAAGAAAAAATTGTTGCGGCGGGCGGGACCATCGAGGAGATATAATCTTGTTAGAGGGATTCCAGAATATATTCAAGATTCCCGAGTTGCGTAAAAGAGTGTTGTTCTCACTTGGGATGCTTGTTGTGTACCGGATTGGTTGTCATATTCCCACTCCTGGTATTGACAGTCAAGCACTTGCTCATTTTTTCAAGCAAGCGCAAGGGACTCTATTGGGCATGTTTGACATGTTTTCCGGAGGTGCCCTCGAAAAGCTCACGGTTTTTGCCCTTGGCATAATGCCGTACATCTCCTCTTCGATTATTTTCCAGTTGATGACGGTCGTAGTCCCGGCCATAGAGAAGCTCTCCAAGGAAGGTGAGGCTGGGCGAAAGAAGATCATTCAGTTTACCAGATACGGCACTATCGTTTTGAGCGTCGTTCAGGGGCTCGGAATCAGCATAGGTCTCGAGAGCATGCGGGGTCCTGCGGGTGAACTGGTAGTGCCGAACCCGGGGTGGGGATTCCGGATTATGACGGTCATCACTCTCACTGCCGGGACTGCCTTTATAATGTGGCTCGGCGAGCAGATGTCGGAAAAAGGTATCGGTAACGGTATTTCCCTAATAATTTTTGCAGGGATCGTGGCGCGCATTCCGACAGCCATTGTCAACAGTTTCAAACTGATGAATCAAAATCAGCTTTCCCTTTTCGTTCTCCTTTTTGTGTTGGCTGTGATGTTTGCGGTTATTGCCGCGGTAGTTTTTGTCGAGCGCGGCCAGCGAAGGGTGCCGATACATTATGCAAAACGTGCCGTGGGATTGCAGACCTTTGGCGCGCCAACATCACATCTTCCTCTGAAAATCAATATGGCTGGCGTCATTCCGCCGATCTTTGCGTCATCGATTATCATGTTCCCGGCGACTATTGCAAATTTCATCAACATCCCCTGGGTTCAGAAAGCGGCAAAAAGTCTGACCCCCGGCAACTGGGTGTATAACCTTTTTTATGTTGCGTTCATCGTCTTTTTCTGTTATTTCTATACGGCTGTGACATTTAACCCGGTTGATGTGGCGGAAAACATAAAAAAGCACGGCGGCTATATACCTGGCAGGCGACCGGGCAAGGAAACATCCGAGTTTCTCGACACAGTTTTGACGAAGCTCACCTTTGCAGGGGCCATCTACATATCTATTGTGTGTGTATTGCCATCAATTCTTATCGGGAAGTTCAATCTTCCATTCTATTTCGGCGGCACAGCGCTTCTCATTGCAGTGGGCGTCGGCATGGATACTGTAGCGCAGATTGAGTCACACTTGATAACCCGTAGCTATGAAGGTTTCATGAAGGGCGTCAGAATAAAGGGGAGAAAATAACCAGCGATGAACCTCATACTTCTCGGCCCTCCTGGCGCAGGAAAAGGAACTCAGGCAAAAATACTTACGAAAAAGTATGCGATTCCTCAGGTCTCGACTGGCGATATTCTGCGGGTTGCTGTTGCAGAGCAGACTCCCATGGGAATAAAGGCCAAAGAGTTCATGGACAGAGGGGCTCTGGTATCGGATGAGGTTGTAGTCGGGATAGTGGAGGAACGGCTGGCGAAACCCGATTGTGCATCTGGGTTTATTCTCGACGGCTTTCCGAGAACGGTCAAGCAGGCAGATGCCTTGAAGCAGATGTTGGAAGCACTCAATAAATCAATAGATCATGTTATTTCCATATGTGTTGAGAAGGATGAGCTTCTTGAGAGGGTTACTGGTCGCCGGACCTGTAGAAGTTGCGGCAAAGGCTTTCATGTTGCATTCGACCCGCCGAAGGTAAGCGGGGTTTGCGATGAGTGTAACGGGGAATTGTACCAGCGCGACGATGATAGCGAAGATACGATGCGCAAGCGTCTTGGAGTTTATGAAGAGCAAACTACGCCGCTTATCGCTTATTATGCTCAACAGTCTCTTCTGAGGACCATATATGGCATTGGTTCTATTGAGGAGATACAGCGAAAACTTCTGGACATCCTTGAGGGCAGGTAAGAGTGATCGTTCTGAAATCTCCTCAAGAGATCGGACGGATGAAAGTTCCTTGCATAATGGTCGCTGAAGTACTGGAATTGCTTAAGCCCTTGGTAAGGCCTGGGGTGTCTACGTTGGTTTTGAATGAATTTGCCGAGAACGAAGCCATAAGACGTGGCGCAAAACCGGCATTTAAGGGGTATAGCGGGTATCCTTATTCTTTGTGCTGTTCGGTCAATGATCAAGTTGTCCATGGGATGCCAAACAACAAACATTTGCAGGATGGTGATATTTTAAGCCTGGATTTTGGTGTCTTTTTTGACGGTTTTTACGGAGATGCCGCAGTGACACTCCCCGTTGGAGAGATTTCAGCTAAAGCCAAAAGCCTAATAAAAGCAACGGAAGAATCGCTGTACGCCGCAATTAATGTAGCAACGCCTGCAAACAGGCTTTCGGACATTTCGTGCGCGGTGCAGACATATATTGAAGCGAGAGGCTTTTCGGTGGTACGTGACTTTGTCGTTCATGGTATTGGGAAGAACCTCCATGAGAGCCCGCAGGTACCCAATTACGGATTGCCCGGAAGAGGGGTAAAGCTGAAACCTGGGATGGTTCTCGCGATTGAGCCCATGATTAATGAAAAAGGACACGCCGTCCGGATTTTGGGGGACGGTTGGACAGCGGTAACAGAGGACGGCGGGCTATCGGCGCACTTCGAACATACCGTTGCCATCACTGAGCATGGGCCTGAAATACTGACAAAACTTTAGCTTATTGGATTTGAAAGGAATCGTGATGAAGGTAAGGGCGTCTGTCAAAAAAATCTGTGAAAAGTGCAAAATCGTTAAACGCAAGGGCGTGGTTAGGGTAATCTGTGATATCCCCAAGCATTCCCAGAGACAGGGTTAGAATAATCAACTAGGAGGAACGGGCATTGGCACGTATCGCTGGTATAGACTTACCGAAAAACAAGCGGGTCGAAATCGCGTTGACCTACATTTATGGGATAGGGAGGTCGACTGCCCAGAAGATTCTTGTGCAGTCCGGAGTGGACATGAGCACTCGGACCGACAACCTGACTGAGACTGAGGTCGCTCGGATCAGGGAGTATATCGATAAGAATGTCAAGGTTGAAGGTGATCTTCGTAGAGATATCTCCATGAATATAAAACGACTGATGGATCTCGGTTGTTACAGGGGGCTTCGGCACAGAAAGGGACTCCCTGTCCGTGGGCAGAGGACCAAGACCAATGCTCGTACGAGAAAAGGGCCTGCCAGGACAGTTGCAGGCAAGAAGAAATAATCCTTAGGGATGTGGAGGAATAATGGCTAGTCCGGCGAAAAAAGTTGTTAAAAAGAAAAAGGAACGCAAGAATATTCCCAACGGAGTGGCACATATTCAAGCCACCTTTAACAATACCATGATCACTATCACCGATCCTGTCGGAAATGTGGTCGCGTGGTCTACTGCTGGGTGCAAAGGGTTCAAGGGCTCAAGGAAAAGCACTCCCTTCGCCGCTCAGATCGCGGCTGAGGATTGCGCAAAAAAGGCCCAAGAGCATGGGATGAGGAGTGTAGAGGTTTATGTTAAAGGTCCCGGCTCTGGACGTGAATCCGCTCTCAGGGCTTTGCAGTCGGCTGGCTTCAACATAAGTTTCATCCGTGACGTAACTCCCATACCGCACAATGGTTGCCGTCCGCCTAAACGTAGAAGGGTCTAATCTTACAGGAATCAATAGAGTTAAGGAGGTCTTGATTGGCTAGATATACTGGACCCTCTTGCAGGCTGTGCAGGAGGCAAAATATGGAGTTGTTTCTCAAAGGGGAGCGCTGCTACACGGATAAATGCGCCATCAAGAGAAGAAACTATCCGCCGGGCCAGCATGGCCAGGCCAGGACTAAAGTCACTGATTACGGCGTTCAGCTTCGTGAGAAACAGAAGGTGCGTCGTATATACGGCATTCTGGAAATGCAATTCCGTTCCTATTTTGAAAGAGCAGACCGGATGAAAGGGGTTACGGGTGAAAATCTCCTCTTTCTACTTGAGAGACGGCTTGATAATATTGTACACCGTCTTGGTTTTGCATCTTCACGCATTGAAGCCCGTCAACTCGTAAGGCACGGACATTTCAAACTCAACGGTAAGAAGGTCAATATTCCTTCCATCCAGATTAAAATGGGTGATGTGGTAGAGCTTCGCGATAAAAGCCGGAAGATTGCCTGCATTAATGAGTCTCTGGAAGGTGTTGTGCGGCGGGGAATCCCGCAGTGGCTGGAATTGGAAAAGGACGCGTACAGGGGTGTGATAAAATCGCTGCCAGTCAGGGAAGACATCACTATGCCGATCCAGGAGCAGTTGATCGTCGAGCTCTACTCCAAGTAAAGGCTTGCAACACCCGCTACAGGGAGGAAATACATGTATAAAAATTGGCGCGACCTGATAAAGCCTAAGAAGCTTCAGGTTGAAGCAGAATCACTTACAAATACTTACGGCAAATTTTACGCCGAGCCTTTTGAACGAGGTTTTGGCACTACTTTGGGCAATTCTCTCAGGAGAGTCCTCCTTTCTTCTCTTCAGGGAGGAGCGATTGTTTCCGTTAGAATCAAGGGTGTGCTTCACGAGTTTTCTTCCATCCCAGGTGTTAAGGAAGATGTCACTGACATCATTCTGAACCTGAAGGGCGTGCGTTTGAAAATGCACGGCTTTGAACCTCGCTCCATCAGAATCGTTCATAAGGGTGAAGGTTTTGTAAAGGCAGGAGACATCATCACCGATCCAAATGTCGAGATACTGAATCCTGACCACCATATCGCTTCCTGTTCCAAAGACGCAAATCTTGAAATGGAGATGATCGTCAAAATGGGCAAGGGATACGTTCCCGCAGATAGGAACCGGGACGAGAAGGCACCGGTAGGTACCATACCGATAGATGCCATATTTTCGCCCATCGTAAAGGTTAACTTCGCTGTCACTAATGCCCGCGTCGGACAGATCACCGACTATGACAAGCTGACGCTCGAAGTGCTCACGGACGGAAGTGTTAAGCCTGATGATGCCCTGGCCTTTGCCGCCAAAATATTGAAAGAACAACTCACCATTTTCATCAATTTTGATGAAGAGGCTGAGGAACGAGAAGATTTGGAACCGGAAGAGGAACGTGAAAAGTTCAACGAGAACCTGTACCGGACAGTGGATGAGCTTGAGCTGTCTGTACGTTCTGCCAATTGTCTGAAAAATGCAGGCATTAAGCTTATCGGGGAGCTTGTCTCCCGTAGCGAGGCTGAGATGCTGAAGACACAGAATTTCGGCCGCAAATCACTCAATGAAATCAAGGATATACTTGCGGACATGGGTTTGACCTTAGGGATGAAATTGGAAAATTTCCCCGATCCGGAGATATTGCGCAGGCTGCGTGGCGACCGCAAGGAAGAAGAATAATTTGCAAGGCTCCATCAGAGAAAGGAATCAGTAGTTATGCGTCACAATAATGCTGGAAGAAGATTGGGAAGAACCACGAGCCACAGAGTTGCCATGTTCAGGAATATGGTTACCTCGTTCCTCGATCATGAAAAGATAACTACCACGGATGCCAAAGCGAAGGAACTTCGTTCCATTGCAGAAAAAATGATAACGCTTGGCAAAAAAGGCGATTTGCATGCTATGCGGCAGGCCGCTTCTTATATCCGGGACAAGAAGGTCGTGACCAAGCTGTTTACAGCTATTGCACCGCGATACAAGGAACGGGCCGGCGGTTATACTCGTATAATCAAGCTGGGTTTGCGTCCCGGTGACAATGCTCCTCTCTCCGTGATAGAGTTGGTTGAGGAGCAGCTTGAGACACAAGTTCCCAAAAAAGCGGCACCGAAAAAAACGGCTGCAAAAACCGCCGCACCGAAGGAAATCTCCAAGCCGGAAGCTGTGACAGCAGCTGAAGCCAAGACTATTCCGGAAGCAGCAGATAATACTGCGGAACCAGCTGACGTCTAAAGTCGGAAGTTGTGCTCTCTGATGAAGAGTGCGAAATCAAGGCAGATTAACAGGCGATATACAGGAATAGAGGCAAGGGAAACCTTGCCTCTATTTTTATATATTGCTTCGTTTTTATGCACTGGAGACGTCTCTGCATGTGTTGTTGAAGAATCCCTTGCAACTTTGGATTAATATGGTTAACTTCATACAGTGTTCGTTATACGATCTGTATGATTCTGGTCTTTTCGGGAACGATATCTTCTTCCAGTCACGAGTTATCCCGAAGAAGTATTCCTCCGGGCTTACCACCATTCCGTGGCACTGAACGTCCTGTGAGTTTTGATAACCGAGCAATGGTCTGATGAGCAATGACCGATCCTGGTGAGTAAACTTGAGGGTCGTCTTGCTTGCCGATGCACTGTACCATGTCAGGATATATGAGTTGACGGGAATCGTCTCATGATTCTTGATTTTATTAAGGGGACAGATATGGTGTCAATAGGTAAACGACTTCTCAAAGATGGCATAATAACCGAAAAAGAGCTTGATGATGCGTTGGAGAGGCAGCGTCAAAAGGGGGGGCGACTCGGACAAAACCTTATCGCACTTGGCTTTATTAAAGAAGAGGACCTGAGAAGCTTTTTTAAAAAACACCCTTCTGCTCCAATAAATATAGAAGAAACCGGGTTGTCATTATCTTTCATTGCAGACCTCACCATGAAGCACATTCTCTTTATCGGTGAATTCAAGATCGCTGACGTTGCGGAGAGGGTGAAGCTTCCGATTTCAGTGGTAGATACGGTTCTGGAAATGCTGAAACGGGATCGTTTCGTTGAGGTTAAAGGGGGGACCGGTTATGCGACGGTCACTTATACGTTCAAGATAACCGAACAGGGTAAGAACCGCGCTACCGAGCTTATGGATATTTGCCGTTATGTCGGTCCTGCGCCGGTCACCCTCAATGATTACCGCACCATCGTGGAATTCCAGACGATCAAGAATATAGTTGTCAGTGAAGAGAATGTGAAGGATTCCTTCTCTCATCTCATCCTAAGCGGATCTCTTCTGAAGCGCCTTGGCCCTGCCATCAGTTCCGGAAAAGCAATTTTTATTTACGGCCCTCCGGGGAATGGCAAGACTGCCATTGCCGAAACAATCAGCAGCCTTCTCCCCGATACGGTGTACATACCCTATTCACTCAGCGTAGGCGGCCAGATCATCAGTATGTTTGATCCGGTGAATCATGTCCCCGTAGGTTACTGCGAGGACGCGGACGATGTTGATCAACGGTGGGTGCAAATCCGGCGACCGGTAGTCATCACCGGCGGAGAGCTTTCCCTGCGAATGCTCGACCTCGATTTTAACCCGATCTCCAAGTATTACGAAGCTTCTCTGCAGATGAAGGCGAACAACGGCGTGTTTGTCGCCGATGATTTCGGCAGACAGCAGATCGACCCTCAGAATCTCCTGAACCGCTGGATCGTACCTCTGGACCGGAATCAGGATTTCATGACTCTCCATACAGGGATGAAGTTTGCCATTCCTTTCAATATGCTCGTGATATTCTCCACGAATATCGAGCCTCGTCAACTGGTTGACGAGGCGTTTCTCCGGAGGATACGCTACAAGATCAAAATTGACCGTCCGACCGAAAAAGAGTATGAGGCCATCTTCAGAAAAGTGTGTGTGACCAATATGATCCCATTTGACAAGGATACCTTCGACTATCTCATGGATAATTACTACAGAAGGCTCGGGGTCGATCTAAATGCCTGCCACCCGCGGGATATCCTCGACCAGATCATCGACAATGCCCATTACTATATGCATGCACCCCTGCTCACCCGTGAGGGGATCGACGCAGCCTGGCAGAACTACTTCGTGGATATGTAGCCGTGGGTAGCTTTACCGGCAAGGGGTGATCCAGGTATATTTCCTGGGGGGGGAACTACAGGTTGATGTGCCAGCGCCTCTACCCTAGATGCCAACGCCTGGCGGAGAAGTTTCCTGTACTCTGGGTCGATGGCGTCAGCAGGCGCCCCCGATTTCCCGTCACCTCGCTGTACCACGGAGAAAATGCCACTCCAACCCCCTTCTATACAACTCGCATCAACTACCTCATATGTTTTTGGCAATTTAGAGCCGTATCAGGTGCACAGCGCAGGAGATGCAGGGGTCGTAGGCACGGATAAGCCGTTCAAGCGCTGTCGTCATGTCTGGTTCGTCGGACCCTTCCATGGCGCGCGCTACCAGCAGAAGGTCCCGTTCCATGGCGGCCTGATTTATGGCGGTAGGGGTAATAATGTCGGCGGCGTTGCACAATCCCCGACCGTCGAAACTGTAGCTGTGTATGAGAACTCCCCGCGGAGCCTCAATTGCCGCACTTCCTTCACCTTTGCGAGGGGAGGGGACTGTCGGTCGTTCCCGACCGAATCCTCCATTGAGGAGGATTTCGATCGAATCCCCTGTCGAGGAGGATGTCGACGATCTCCAGTGAGCGTTCCAGGGCGTGTATGAGCTCCACTGTCTGGGCGAGATTGTTGGCGCGGATGTCCCTCCCTACGATCTGTGGCTGGCATTCCCTGAATGCCTGGGCAGCCTTTGGTGAGAGGTCTACGCCAAGGTTGAGACGGGCGAGGGCGCCGACGATCAGCGGGGCCCCGTCTACTACGCTTGTTTTTGAATTGGAATAAGCCACTACCTTTTCTCCCAACGTCTCCCGATAGCATTCAACCGGCACTGACCCCTCCGAATCGATCATCAACCTCTCCCCGAAGAGAGGTGGAGCAGAGTTGGATTGAACGGCCATAAAGCGTGGAACTCCCAGGCTTTCCAACGGTAGGGGGAAGGAGCGGAACAGTTCGTAGGCCTTCAAGGAATCCGGGATAACGGATGTGAGGGTTTCCTTGAGCTGCAGAAGGCCTTTCCTCGTGACCGGCTTTCCCATCCCTCCGGGGATCAGGGTGACGGGGTGGATGAGTCTTCCCCCCACGATTTCCTGAATGAGATTTCCCGCCGCCTTGATTCGCAACCCCATTTTCAGCTCTTCGGAGGCCTTGACCGCCAGGTCGGCGATACCGGTTGAACCGACGTAATCGGGAAGGACAAGGCAGAAAAGGTGGAGGGCGTGGCTTTGTATATGGCCGCCATTGAGGATGAGTTCACGGTAGAGTCTCACCTGTTCGGAAACTTCGACAACGAGGGCTTTCTCGATGGCCAGAAGCGATGCTATCCGATGGACAGTCGAGCAGAGAGAACAGATGCGGCAGATGATCTCCGGCACTTCCTGATAACTCTTACCCACCAGGAGGGCCTCAAATAGCCTGGGCGATTCGGTAAGGGCAAGTCTGACCCGTTCCACCCGCTTTCCGTCGAGATAAACTGAGACCCGGCCGTGGCCTTCTACCCTGGTGAGGGGGCTTATTTCAAGAACGCTGCTCATAGTCCCACTCCGGATAAAAGCGCCGCATCCTGCGCATGATCTCTTCCCGCGCGAATCCCTTTTCCAGAAGGAGCGCCAGCTCCGCCGCGACGTTCGCTTCCGCAACCGGGCCGCGGCATCCCTCGCATTTTATCCCGACTGCGGGGCAGCGGGCGTTGCATCCTGCCTGAACCAACGGGCCAAGACACATCTCATTGTCCTCGATGAGGAGGCAGCGGTTTTCTCTAATCCGGCATTCGGTGCAGACCGGATAACGTGGAAATGCCGGGAAGGTCCCTTTGAGGAGTGCGGCAAGGGTGGCGAGGAGCTCGGCCTTTTCCGGCGGACAACCGGCAATGGCGAAATCGACCTTAATGAAATGACGGAACGGTTGGGGGTTGAACGACTTCATTGCGCCACCCCCTGCCCCGTAAACCGTTTCCAGGAGGTCGTTCCGCGCTTCATGGTTGTTCATGGCAGCGACGCCGCCCCAGAGGGCGCAGGTCCCGAAAGCGACCAGAAAGCGGCTCCTGCTCCGAAGCTTGATCAATATTTCCAGATCATCGGGGGTGGAAACTGCTCCTTCGACGAAAGCCACATCGAACGGGCCGGTAATTGAGAGTCCCGTGAATCCCATGGGGAAATAGGCGAAGGTGAAGCGCTCTGCCAGTTCGAGGAGATCTGCTTCGCAGTTGAAAAGGGTTAACTGGCAGCCGGAGCAGGCTGTCAGCCCGGCTATGGCAATGGTTGGCCGGTTCATAACGCCTTCCTGACCGGTTGGAGGTCGCTGTAGCGGAAAACCGGCCCGTCGGTGCAGCAAAACAAGTCACCAACTGCACAGTGGCAGCAGAGCCCTACCCCGCATTTCATTCGTCGCTCCAGCGAGAGGTAGATGGCCTCAGCAGGCAATCCTAAACCTTGCAATTCCCGGATTGCACACCGGTAAAGGGCTGGAGGTCCACACAGAGCGGCAACGGTGTTTTCCGTGGTAAAATTAACACCCTTGAGAAGATCGGGGAGGAGCCCGGTGTTACAGACAAGCCCTTCAGGAGGCTCTTCCGTGGCAAAGTCGACGGTTAGAAAGAGATGCATATCCCTGCGGCCGCTCAAATCGGCCAGTTCCTCCTTGAAAAGGATAGCGGCCGGTTCCCTTGCGCCGTACATCAAGGTGATTTCTCCGAATTCAGCACGCTGCCGGAGGAGGAAGTAAAGGAGGGCGCGGAGCGGCGCGATCCCGAGCCCTCCGGCAAGTAGTAAAATGTTTTTGCCTCGCCACTCGGCCACCGGGAACCCGTTACCGTATGGTCCGCGAACTCCAACCTTCGCTCCTGTCGGGAGGCCATGAAGCATGGCTGTTACATGCCCGACCTGCCTGATGCAAAATTCCATGGTGCCGTCGTCCAACGATGCTGAGGCCAGGGAGATCGGCGCCTCTCCCCCACCGGGCACGGAGAGTTGGATGAATTGTCCTGGAATGTAGTCAAAGGCCCCTTCTCCGGCCATGGTGTCCAGGCGCACCCGGAAAAGGGAAGTGTCGGCTGAGAGTTTCTGCAGGCTGGTTATCGTGGCCGGCAGCGGTACCGGCGTCGCGTCATGGTCACGTTTCACGACCGCCTCCCTTAAAAAGCTCCAGGAGGTCTATCCGTACCGGACACACCTCGCGGCAGCGTCCGCAGCCGACGCATGCGACTATACCCCGGACCGGGCCGAATCCCAGGTATTTGTGCTGATATCGATACTGGAACCGCTCACGGCGGCTTTTACGGTAATTTAACCCCCCGGCAACCTCGCCGAATTCCATGAACAGGCAGTTGTCCCATTCCCGGCGACGCTGGGCCGTTTCGCCATAGAGATCAGAAGACTCCCGGACGTCAAAGCAGTAGCAGGTGGGACAGCAGAGGGAGCAGGCGCCGCAGGAAAGGCAGCGGGCGGCGAAGTCGTCCCAGAGATGGCTCTCCGGAAATGTCTCGCCACGCCTGGCGGCGGCCAATATGTCACCTTTAATGCCGCAGGGAAGCAGGGTCGCGGCAAACCCTTCCCCCTCTTCAAGGAGCGCTGCAACCTCAGCGAAGATCTCCTCTCCCCGCGAACTTCCGGTTTCGATATGAAAGCCATCCAGGGCGCGGTGCATGTACAGGTCGAAAATCGGCGGTACGCCAGCACCGACTTCAGTGCAGAAGCAATATTCGTCCGGCTCGCAGGATATCCCTATCAGGGTAAGGTTTCGACGTCTTGCCTGGTACAGGGGGTCGGGTCCAGCAACGGCAAATGCCTTGTCCAGGTACGCTATGCCGGCCAGGTCGCAGGGATGCAGACCGAAAAGAACGAAGTTCTGAGCGGGCAAAGATTGCCGGTAGCTCGTGTCAGGTGAGTAGGTAAGGACGGTTTCCCGAGGGGGGAAGAGGTATTTTTTCGGCGGGATGAGGGTTCTTTGATAGTCGAGCCTGAGGGCTGCTGAGGGTTCGACCCTCCCGAATATCAGCACGCCGTCGTCGTTCAGGACCGGTCCGTGAATCTCGCCGAAAGGCGCCAGTGCAGCAAGGAAATGAGTGATAGAACTTGCGGGGAGGAAGTTTTTCATCAAGTCCACCTCCAATTCTCAAGTTTAGCACCCTTTGAATAAGAGACAAGACTAATAATAATCACCGTTTCGATACTCCGGATGGAAATTATCTAAAATTTAATATTTGTACTTGCCTTGAACCCCCTCCTCTCCCGACACGATACAAAAAGAAAAGCCGAGCCACTTATTCCGGCTCGACTTTTCTACTTCCAGAAAAGAAGAAACGTATGCTCCTCTGTGTGCTTATCGGGAAGCAGCAGGGGATCATACGTCGCTGTGTAACTGATTGTTTTACCGAAATAACCGGTTTGTTTTTATTGGCGGGCGGCATGGGATTCGAGTTTTCTAACGTCTACCCACCCCATCCAGGCCATAAACGCCTGTTATCTCTAGCATTTCAATCTTGCTTGGTCTTGTCTTGCTTCCTTGTGTACCTCTTGCCGAGTGATTTTGTGTGGCAAATTGTGTGGCAAAAAAAAATAGCAGACACAGTGGGTATAGTCAACATGCATACTCTG
>WNGR01007282.1_pt1 | contig 13989 bp, 8 predicted proteins | sample 5407581 | NCBI WGS metagenome assembly WNGR01 (sample SAMN13153383, study PRJNA577476) | soil metagenome | isolation source: 80 cm soil or saprolite under Garry oak tree replicate 2 | place: USA:California | collected 2016-06-15 | reverse complement strand
GACGCAGCCCTCGTCAAGGCCTATCCGGCGTATGAGGAGGCGCTCAAGAAAAACAATCTCCCGAATGAGGTCCACATCTGGCCGAACTCGGTCCATGGTTTCTTTAATGACGCCACGCCGGAACGCTATAACAAAGTCACGGCGCCACAGGCATGGGCTCGCACGATCGAGTGGTTTAACCAATATGCCCGAGCTTCGTCCTAGGTAGGCCTAAATTGAAGGAAAGACTTGGAGCCTTCTTTAAGAAACCATCCAGCAGCACGTGGCAGTCATGATTTACGTGCTTCAATGAGGTGGATGCTCCGGTGCCTTGCTGGTTATTCGATGATTCAGCCTAAGGCACCGGGGGGCCCCCATCTGCAGGACTGTCGCGAAGGGACCCGGCGGACTCGAACACTTAGAATCGGACCACGATTCCTCCCGAATACCTGAATCCGTTACTGCTTCCCATGTCAGCACCAAAGAGACTGGTGTTACCCAGATGGATCCAGTCGATTTGGACTGGGCGCACAGCGATCCTGGGAGCCACGCGAAAGTCAACGCCACCGCCAGTGGCAGTCGAAAATCCAGTGCCGGAGCTGTTAACGCTGATACCCAGACCCGAGGAGGCAACGCTCCCGGAAGCGCGGTAGCCGCCCGCCAAAATGTGAACGAACATACTTGTCGCATCATTCACATGACTAGTGAATTGGGGTCCAAACATGAAGGACAGAAGCTTCGCATCGGCATTGAGCAGGGTACTCGAGTTAGGTAGGAGTACTGATGTGCCCTTCGAATGAAGAGCAAAATCTGCGGTTATTCCAACCCAGGGCGCAATGTCGCCCGTTACCGATGCATTAAGCCCATTCACTCCTTCGCCGCCAGTTCGTTGATACGAGTACCCGCCGAAAATTTGACCACCGTGCTGGGAAAACGCGGAACCTGTGAATACCAGCACTAGCGCAATGCTCATTACCAGATATCGTGTCATGTCTAAAACGCCCTCCTGAGCGCAAGTGATCACGACACTCTAGGGGCAGGTCATGGCTCCTTCAAGGAAAATGGAAAAGCGGGTGGGTTGGATTAGGAGCGGCTTTGCCGACGAGGGGCCGGACGCGGACCCGTTCGCGGACCCGGTGCGGTAACAGCAGCAAATTGATTCTGTCCCCGAATTCTCATGCCGCTTCGACCACTGATCGCGTGGTTCGATGCTGATTCAGGACTTCGGCAGCGATCTTCTTACTGAGATAAACCTTGGATTCGCGGTTGTCGCGAAGATGTCTCTGAAGTTTGATGACGTCGAAGTTGAGATGATCCAGCGTTGCGCGCATCGGATAAAACCTATTTTTCGTTTTGACGACCAGTTCGTGATATCCATGCGCGTGCGCCCAGTCTTCCTGTTGCTCGGTAAGGGCGCGGTAGCGGCCCTGGCCCCGCCATTCCTGGCGCGTACCGCCAATCCAACTGTAGAAAATCTTTCGATTCGAAAAGTCGACGACCTCGCGGAGCTGGCTCACCAGGTCGGAGAGCTGGATACTGGTTTCCTGGCTCCGCAACTCATGGCCGATCTTATAGGCAACAGGAGTCAGCGTGCCGTCGTCATCGGATGGAGCCATGGAAACCAGGATCAGATGCTCTCGATCTTTCAGCCGATCGATGATCTCTTCAGCGGTTTTCTTCCGCCGGAATTCTGTGAAGTACTCTTCAATATATTGGGCTTCCAGCGCGCCGGCTTCCAGCGAATACTGGCGGATGATGTGCTCCATTGACGACAATAATAACGGCAAACCGGGCACAGAGCTACAATTGCGGCTTCACGCGATCGTAAAGCGACGCTAGACATGGAGTGGGCAGCGTAAATGAATGTTCGAGACCGCGGCTGGTTTCGATCCGTAACTGCGATTCGCCGTGCCCTCTGGCCACTTCTTCGATATTGATGATATTCCGATAAGCAATCTTCCTGATGAAAAGACCGCTCCGGCCGGTCGTAATGAGGTAATCGGGATAAAGCCCGGAGAATTGCCGGAGCAGCAACACCAATCCGAAAACGTACGCCAACGCGGCGATCACGAATTCCATAAGAACGGTCACGGGACTCGCGATCCGCCCGTAGTAGGCGCTCCGAATGAAAATCGTGGTATAGGCCGTGATGGCTCCGATGATCCCGATGTTCACCAGCAGCGGCCATCTCCGGTGAGACAGCGCAACAGGTTTTGGAAGTTGGAGCATCAGTTTGAGGATGAGCGTGAAAGGGATGACGACAACCAGTATGGCGATAGCGAGTGCGGAGACCCAACTTGGCATCCTAGCTTGCGCTCCAGCATTTCCTGCGGAATCCACATTCGACGTGGTCGCAATAGGAGCGTTCGGCTGCAGCCCAATGGTTCGTCTGGATAGCGTTCACATACTTCAAAAGCAACTCTCGTAACCGGTTCTCAGCCTCTTCGAACGTATATTCGCGCCGCACGACCTTCATCGGCGATTTTAGATACCACAGCTCGGCAATCGCCCGGCCCGCGGAGAGAGCTTTCATCAATGCAAGCGAGTAAGCTGTCAATTGCACTTCGTAATCGCTCTCTGCGCCTTCTTGCCAGGCCGCGTACTTGTAATCGATAACCTTGGGCACATCGGCAACGACCACCGCATCCATCCGGCCTCGAATCCAACAATCCTTTCCGCCGGCCTCGAGATGCATGAGGAATGGCAGCTCACGTTCAGGCGACGCTGACGATAATTGGCGCCACTCCGCAGACTGAAATACGAAATCGAGATCGGGAATGCCGGCCGAAGCCAATGCCTCTGACCCGGGCGTGGCGGCGGTTTCCAGAAACTTATGCGCAAGTGAGCCAAGCCGCATCTGCGATGAGCTGCCCGTAGGTTCGGCTCCGGGCTCCGGCCATCCTAAGGTGCGGGTCCAATGAAAATAGCGAAAACAGCCGCCCAGCGCCGTGAGATCCGAAGGTGTCATTTCGACAGATAACGGCACGGGAGCCCTCGCGCCACGGGGAATATCGGTCTCGCCGACAAGCATCGTCCCGGCAGTGAAAGCCAGTTGCTCGGGAACATTGAGCTGGGAGGCAGGAAGAATTTTTACGGCGAAACCCTTGAATTTTACTGTCTGCGGTTTTCCATCACGCGCGCGTTCGACAGCGCCGGTTTGAACGGTTGCGAAGAGCTGTTCCATCCATCGCAGCCACGGCCCGCTTTGCCTGGAAAATCCTTCGCCCAGCACCAGCATCTTGCGCGCTCGGGTCACGGCAACATACAGCAAACGTTTTTCTTCTTCGTACTGTTGATCTTCGTCCCGCTCTTTGGCTTCCAGAATCAGCGCATGCGGCAAAGGTTTTCGGTGGAGTCCGTAAGCAGTGCCGGCGAGGAGTCCCCATCGATCGCTGAAGAAGGTCCGGTCGCCTGTTGCCCGTCCGGGTTTGGCGGCGAGATCGGGAATAATGACAATATCGAATTCAAGGCCCTTCGCCTGATGGACCGTGAGGACGCGGACGACCTCATCGTTCTGGGAAACGATTTGTGCTTCCGATTCGCGCACCGACGGGTCGTTGGCCCGGTCGCGAAGATAGCGGACGATGTCGTCCAGTGCGGTTGTGCCCTGACGCGACAGGCTCCGTGTGATTTCGATCAGTTTGCCGATATTGGCGACGCGCTGCGGTCCGTTCTTTTGCGCCATCATGACAACGTCGAAATTTGTCTTGCGAATAACGTCTTGGAGAATCTCGGCGGCGGTGGCGGCGTCGCGGTGTTCAAGCCAGTAACTGAGGATCTCGGCGAAAAGCGGGACCAGCTGTAGGGGCGGTCTATGACCGCCGGCGGTAGTTGGGGTTTGATATTGTGGGCGGTCAAAGACCGCCCCTACAGCTCGGAGATGCAACAGCGCCTCGAACGGTACCCCAAAAAGCGATGACGTTAAGACGGTGGCGCGAAGCAATTCGTCGTCGGGGTGGAGGACCAATTCCAGGAATGCGATCAGGTCCGACACTTCGGTCTTTTGATAGAAGGCCGTCCCCTGCACGACGTAGACAGGGATTCCGTGCATTTCGAGCGCGCTGAGATAGATCTCGACGTTCGTCATTGCACGCATGAGGATCGCAACCTCTTTCCACGACTGAATTCGGCCAGAAGATTTCCACTCCTTCAGTAAACGCGCTATGGCCTCGGCTTCCATCTCTCGGCCCTGGGCGGCCTTTGCTCCCGATTCCGCGGCTACATACGTTATGCCCAAAAATGGCGCATCGGACTTCGGCTTCAAGACGTCTGCCTCCGAAAACCGGACTCGGTAAGACAGATCCGCCTGGGCGTGGGCAATGTTCTCGATCTTTCCGGCACCATCCATCATCAGTTCCGAAAGCCGGTTTGAAAATTCGGCAATCGGTGCCGCTGACCGATAGTTCTCTTGAAGATGCTCGAGCCGGCCTCCTTCATCGAGAATGCGCTGAAGCAGGCGAAAAAATACGGTCACGCGGGCGCGCCGGAATCTGTAAATCGACTGCTTCGGATCGCCGACAATCATGAGCTTAGCCGGAGCGAGACGGCCCGGATGTTGCGGGTCCGCGGCAAGCAACGAGATGATCTCCGCCTGGACCTCGTCGGTGTCCTGAAATTCATCGACCAGCAACGCTTCAAAGCGATCCTGATAGTGCCGGCGAATATCGTTGTGTTCCCGCAACAGGTTGCGCGTGCCAAGCAGTAGATCATCGAAATCCACCGCGTTCAAAGCCCGCTTTTTCGATAGGAATCGCTCGATATACAGCCCGGCGAGTTTGGTTAAGCGGCTGTAGGTTGGGACCCCGGCAATTTGACCAATCCTGGGAAGCAGTGCCCGAGGGTCGTCTCGTTTTCGTAGAGGCTGTTTCGCTTCCCGGGCCTCCAACTCGTCGAACCGTTCGCCGATCGCCTCAAAGCTCCCGCCATAGCGACGGATTTCATCGCCGATCTGTTGTTCGAGATCCGCTGCGGTTTTCTCTTGGTCCTGAACGCGAGCCAGCAGCCAGTCCGCATCCTGGCCAAGGCTGTTCAGCCAACCACCCGCCGATACCAGTGTGTCGACGAGTTCGTTCAAACCAAAATCCCGAAATAGATTCTCTGCGTCTTCGTTGCCGGATAGAATTTCCTGGCGGATGGTCTCGCGCGCAGCCTCCCGCGCTAGATCGAGGCTCTGTTGTTCGTCCAGAACCGAAAATGACGGATCGATTCCCAATACAATTCCATGTTGGCGAAGAAGAATTCCGCAAAAACCATGAATAGTCGAAATCGGGGCGGCGGCCAAGCTTGAGATCGCCGCCGTCCATCTGCCCTGCCTGCCGGCTAATGCGGTGCGGATTCGATCCCGCATCTCCGCTGCAGCCCGCTCGGTGAACGTGACGGCAACAATGCGGCCGGGGTCCATGCCGCGTTCCAAAAGTTCCAGATACACGTCGACCAGTTTGCGGGTTTTTCCAGTTCCCGCGCTTGCCCACACGACAGTGTTGGTTTCAAACAGCATGAATCTTATTGCTATGGAACTGTGAAAAAATGCGAGACTCCAAAACTTGTCAAATGTCCAATGTCTGTTGTGGGTTGTGTAATGTCGTTGTCAAAGCACCAGATAACCTACTGACCAGACGACCAAATGCGTAGTGTGGGGGACCGATTTAGTATCAGGCCATTTCGTCAATGGGTCGTTTTTACAAGTTCATCAAACATCGCACAACAGACATTCCACATTTGACATTTTTGGGCTGTCGCCAATTTTTTACGGTTCTCTCCCCTCAACCGCCATACATCCTGCACAACCGTCGATATTCGCAATCGATGCATTCCTGCTTTTCGGTTGGATCAGGATGCAGTTTGCCCTCATGAACTTTGCGGATCAGAGCTTCCACTCTCATCCGTACATCGTCGATAACCGCCTCGTTGATCGAGTACGAGATGACAGGGTTTTCCGGAGAACGGAGCAGCAGATAACGGCCATCCGTTCGGACGCTCGGATCGGCGCCGAGAGCCTGTATCGCCAGATAGGCATAAGTTGGAATTTGAAACGACTCCTTCAGGAGCCTCGCCGTTGAACCGGATGCGGCCGAGTATTTGAAGTCATCGATCCGGATGCCATCAATCCGGTCGCCCGCACGATGCGTTGAGACGTGATCCGGTCTGCCGCACAGCAATACTTCTCCCAAACGCGCAGGCGGCAAAGCGTTATCCAGGTACGCCGGCTGCGTTTCGAATCCGTCAAGCGCATCATGGACGGCAAAATCCACATATCTATGCAATACGGCCACAATTTGCTGACGCCGGATCTTCCACAGTGACGGATCGAAAACCGAATGCGGACCTTGCCCGTTTACATCTGCAGGAGCGAGTCTGCGCCGAACGATCTCGTCCATCCGCGCTCGAGCCAGCTCCTCGGAGGCAGGCACGGGTTCGGCATGAAAATCACGAAGTATGGCGTGCACCAGGATTCCGATGTCCAGCGGGGGCACCTCGAAGTCCGGCATCTCGCCCCGGCGAAGCTTCATGCCGTGACGCGCTAGAAATACGAAAGGACACGCTTTCAGCGAATTCAATTCACTCGGATGCCATACGCGATCGACTTCGAAAACACCTCTGCCGATATCGGCTCGAGCCGATCCTCTCGATTCGGCCTTCCCCCGCTCCAGCAGCTCATCTCCCAACAATTGTTGTGCGCGCTCTTCGGTTATCCTTCCACACCGCCACTCGTGGGCAACAGCACTGAGCCATTCGCCCTCTCCCCTTGGCTGTAGGGGCGCTCTATGAGCGCCCGGGCGGTCAATGGTTACGGCTGCGCGCTGTCGCGCTTGCGCTTCGCCCACCGCCCCTGCAGCCGGGGCATAATGCCGTGCAATCTCTCCGACATATATCGATGGAGAAATTATCTCCCCTTCCAGCGTGCTGCCCGGATAGGTCAGGGTGGCGCGCCGCGCAGCGGAGTCCAGAATCATGAATAAATATAGGGGCTCCTTCCGGTTCCGATCCCGAGAGGTCATGAGCCGGCGAGGCCGGATCCGCCCATTGATCGCTTCGATTGTTTCGTCCGGAAGCAAGGGATTTGAAGCCGAACGCGATGGAAATTCACCATCCGCAAAACCAGGAGCAAAGATCCACCGGTATTCGCGGTAGCCTAGCGAATGCGGACTGACAATGCGCACTCGCGGAACACCCGGAGGCGCGGGAGCTGAAATCATTCGGTCGACTGTCCGAAGGCCCGCAATTTCCGAAGCCAGTTTGCGAAATTCCGGGAAACTGAGTCCCTCATCCGGCGCGCTTATAGCGCGAACGGCCTCGAGCTCTTCAACCAAGACACGCCACGCTTGACGGTCGCGCTGGGCGAACGAAGATTCAGGCCGCAGGCGAGAGAGGAAATCAACGACTGTACCTGTCGAGTTTTCCAGTTCATCCAAGAACTGTTCGAATCTCTCCAATTCCGCGGTGAGCGGAGAACTTTTGCGCGCCACCAACTGAGAGGCCCGGACGTGATTCCGGTCGATGTAACCGGCGCCAGCGAGGACTCGATCGACATCGATTTTGGGGGACAGTCTAGGGATGAAGTACGCGCTCGACATAACCCGAGCGAGCGCTTCACGCGAGCGCTCGCTCGTAACGAGGTCGAGCAGCGCGAGCCAATACTTGATGAATGGGATCCGAAGCAGAGGTACACCAGTATCAAAACTGTGTGGGATTCCGTAGCGCGTGAAAACGTCCTCGATCATCTCGCCATAGGTTTCGATGTGGCGGACCACGACGGCAATCTCGTTCGGGCTTTCCCCGCGGTGTAATAGATCGACGATATCGTTGCCGATGATCTGCACTTCGTCATATCGTCCGGAGGCCTCGACAATCCTTAACGAATCATCGGGTGGAAGCGGCTCATGCGGTTCGAAAACGAACAGCTTCTCCAAGAGAGGATGGTTTGGACGCGACGGCCGGCAGAACTCCGGAAATGTTTTTTCAGCGAGTGATTCATCCTGAACAAAACGCTGCCAGGTCCATTCCGCATATTGCGTCGGCTTTATGTTGGTTGTCGTATTAAAAAGGATCACAGCGCCGCCATCCGGCAGAACTTCAATAAGCGATCGCATCAGCAGGAATTCCGCTTCGGTCAGATCGTAGAGGGCATGGATGACCACACGTTGGAATCTCCCAAGCCAGGGAATGCCGGACTCTCTAACCCGTAAGGCGGCAAGCGCCCGGCGATCGTGCGGATCGTCAAGCGCCGCCTTGCGCAGAGCCTGGTCGTATTGCTCCAGAATATCGGCCAAATGTGCGGCGCCTGCGCTTCGAAGCTCTGAAGGCCGGATGCGCGCAGCCTTCAACTCGTCGATGGCGTGGTAGGCGTAACGGGTGAGGTTAGGGAAGGATGGTAGCCGGCCTGAACCCTCACCCGGCGCGCCAGCTTCTATTAAGCTGTCGCGCCGCCCTCTGCCAGAGGGAGAGGGACCGCCCACCTTTCGTTCACATCTCTTCAATATTGCCGCAATCACCGCCAGCCGCTGTCCTGCTGTTGCCGCCTTCAGATCCGGCGTGAGGCGTTCAACCAGTTCCTCGAGGGTTACGGCGTTCAACGCGAGCACGGCCCCGCATTCGCGCGCAACTGATCTTAGATCGTGCCAGCGGTCTTGAGAGTTTCGGTAAACGTGCAGATCCATGCGTACCGGGACCTCTGGAATAATTCGGGATGAGCGACCAGGATTAGCTTGCGCCGTGCGCGGGTGATCGCGACATTCAAACGGCGGTCGTCGAACACGAATCCGGTCCCGCGGGAGCGAACGAAAGAGAGAATCATGATATCGCGCTCGCCACCTTGAAATCGCTCGACGGTATCGATAGTGACTCCAGAACCAGGCAGCATCTGACGCAGCAGGACGACCTGAGCACGGAATGGCGAAACAATACCGATGGATTCGGGATCGATGCCGCGATCCCGCGTGAAGGACTGCACGAGCTCGACAACTGCCTGCGCTTCATCCGGGTTTGATCGTCCATCGCAATCGCTTTCGACCGGAATGAACACCACAGGAGCACCATCAGGCGGAGTCCGTTCGTCGGCGCCGATACCAGACCGCAAACGTCCGTCGTAAAACAATCGATTCGATACTTCCATAATCCCCGGATGCATACGGTACTGCGTTTCGATCAGCGTCACGTTTTGCGTCTCGCGTTTCAGGCGCTCGAACATCGATTGGCCAAGCTCGCGGGCACGAACAACGGGAGGAAGCTGGCGGTCGTCGCCAATCAGGACAAAGCGGCGCGCGCGAAGAATGAGTCCGAGCGTGAGCGGCTCGGTCAGTTGGGCGGCTTCATCAACAATGGCCATTTCGAATGCGCCCGACCGAAGATAAGGGATCGTCGATGCGCGGTGGGCCGTAGCCCCGACGATGGCGGCTTGTTGAAGCGCGTCTCTGACGGCACGGACACTGCCGTACTTGCGCGCCAGATCGTGGGTGAAGAAATCGGCGGGATCGCCGGAGATCTTCCCCGCCAGTTCCGGCGAATCTGAAGCTCTGCCGACACGAAGAAAATGCGTTGTGGGATCATGCTCCAGAAGTGCCATAAGCATCTTGTCTACGGCCGTGTTGGTGAAAGCGCCGAGCAAAACGCGGCCCCCCGCGCACCGTACGATCTCGGGAATGATTCTCGTTTTCCCCGTGCCGGGTGGGCCCCAAATGAGGTGGAACACTTCGCAGTTCGCGGCGCGGCGGATGGCTTCGATCTGGCTGGAGTTGAGCTTAGGGAACCACCCCGCCTCGCCTTCGGCTCGGCACCCCTCCTGACTCAGGAGGGGAGTCGCAGCCGCAAGCTCCCCTCCTAAGTTAGGAGGCGTGGCGCGACAGCCAGTGGGCTGCCGCGCCGGGGTGGTTCCCAGCACCACCTTCTTCTTCTCATCCATCGGGGCGACGAGAAAGTCGTAGAGGGCTGTGTGGCTCGCTTCCGCCGTAACATCGCTTGGAAATCTGTCGATGATCCAGCTTTGGGCTTCGAACACCGCTGCGGCTAAATTTTTCAGCGGAATCGAGACTCGAATCTGCTTCGTCCCTACTTCCCGAACAAGGCCGTGGTAGGTTGGCGAGCTTGAAATGCGCCCAGCATGAATCAGAACGGTGTCGCCACACCCCAGGTCCGACGTGTTCTCTTCAAATTCGAACGTGAACGGTTCTTCGCCCGAAACAATCCTCGCGCCGCGAATCGTGCGGAAATTCTTGACGCGAAATTCCAGGCGGCTGTCGTCCAGTAAATCCGCGACCTCTTGGTCGGCATACCATCGCTCGCGTTCGACCAGGCGTGTAAACCGGCGGAAATACTCCAGCTCTGGGGATTCGCGCGAATCGGGACGGTCGCCGAAGAGATCGGAAGTATCCTTGCAGTGGTCCCTAGTCCACCTTGGGCAGTTTCCGCAAACCTCTTCATTGAAGCCCTCGTATCTCGGCGGGATATACGCGCTAGTACGGCCCAGCGCATATTGAATGGCAACAAGCTTGTTCCTCGCGTCCAGCACCTGATAGAAATCCGTGGTCACGCGGAGCGGCGCAAAAGAGCCATCGATCGACGATAGCAGGCGCGTTGTGATTTCCACGTCCTGGCCGTCGTTGCGTTGCCATCGGCGCACCAAATCCGACAGAAGCAAGCGATAAATAAAGAGCTGTGCGTGATCCTCCGGCCGTAGCCGCATACCGGTCTTGAGTTCTAAAATGTCCAGCCGGTTTCCTTCGCGAAAGATGGCATCAATTCGGCCCTGAATTCCGATGGTCGCGGAATATCGTTTCAGCTCCAACTGGGTGTGTTCGAGCAGATGCGGATGGCAATCGATGAAATCCTTCAATGCCTCTAAATGACGCAACACATCTGCACGAAATGCAATTTCATCAAAATACCGATCTGTTACTGAAGCCAGCGGCACGAGGAATGATGGAAGCGCTTCATGATATGCGGCTTCGTAATCATTGGGAGTCGTTATGCCACCCTCCAGCATGCGATCGAAAAGCGCGTGTACCAGTTGCCCTTTTAGGGTCTGGACCGTGACGTCCCCCTTTCCGCGCCGGACCTGATCGAGCTGTGGCTTGCTGCAGTGAAGACTTCTCGCGACAGCGGTCGCATTAACCTGGCGCAGTGGTTCGACAACGATGAAGGTTTCCGGTATTGCCTCGAAGACGCATTTATCAGTCCCGTCATGGATTGGCGCGAGGTTGTACGCTGCGATTGTAGAGTGGATCCAAAGATTCGGGACAAGAAAGCAGCTTGTGCGATTTCGATCCGAGCGGATCGATATTCGAACCTCCCGATCGCGCAAGGGGCCGGAAGTTACGAGCGCCTCTATCGACGATTGCCAAATGCCGTTCTCTCCTTTCACCGGATATCGCAGATCCACAACTTTGGCTTCAGGCAAAACGACACGGCCGTCGCTAATTTCTCGCTTACGTTCGATGATCGGCGGATTACGTTCCCTAAGCGCGCCGAGACCGGCCATCATTTCATCGAGCGTCTCGTATTCGCCCTTCAACGCACGCACGGTGACTTGAGCCAGATAACGGGAAACGAAGTAGGGAGGACCGATCAGTGCGAGCGGATCCTCCAGAAATTTGCCGCGCTCCAAGCGCCCGCCCGACAGTGTTTCCAACAGATAATCGCCGGCCTCCGCCACGCTTGCGGGAGCGCGTTCCAGGATTCTTTCGGCCAGTGCGCTGACGGAAGCCATGGCGGACACACTTTACCATCTACCGCGGTCAACTGCGGTCCGTAAGTGATTTGCGGTCGAAAGCGTTTATAATTGCCGCCAGTAGTGATTACCCGTTGGGAGGATCAACAATGCGCTTCATCATCATCCGAGCCGCCGCTTTAGGTTTGTTGATGGCGGCAACTGCATCCGCACAAGAATGGATCGAGTATTCCAACCGGTCGGATTTCTTCGCGATCAATTTCCCGGGCGAACCCAAGGCGAAGGACATTACTTACGTAACCGAATACTCCATTACGCTGCCGGCCCACGTCTACAGCTATGAAAACGGCCGCTCTCGCTATTCCGTCACCGTCGTCGATTATACAAACGAAGATAAGTTAGAGGACGAGCGAGTGAAAGTGTGCCGGGCCTCGGGAGGGGAAGGTGATCTCTGCAATAACCACGCCAGGGGAGATATGCGGGGAGCCATCATCCATGCGACGTTCGAACTTATCCAAAAAAGCGCGAAGGTCACTCACCTCGCACTCTCGAACGCCGATCGTGTCGAAGGCCATGAGCTCTACCTGACCAATTCGGACGGCACCCGTACCTGCGCGGGGATCTACATGCACGAAGGCCGCCTTTACATCATCGAGGGGACGGTGCCAGCGAATTTGCCCCCGCCGGCGCTGTTCTATCAATCCATAGGATTTCTCGACAAGGATGGAAAGAGAATCCGGTACGACGCGCCTTATGCCGTCGGGTTTCCTACCCCAAGGCGTGTCCGATAGCGTATCATCTGGAAAATTGAATTCTTCCGTCGAGATGGGGCGACACGGTCCCGAGGCGCGCAATATGCTCGGCGACTGCGTCACGCAGGAGGATTCCCGTGTCTTCGACATCCACTCCACCGGCGAATTCGGTAAAGCCGTCGCCACCCATCAGCAGGTAATCGTTGGTCGTGACAGTGTAGAAATCTTTATCGCGGAGGGGAGTGCCGTTCTCCAGGCGGACGGACACAAGCCGTTTACCTTCGGGCTTGGCCGGATCCAGCTTCACGCGGACACCGCTTACGCAGAGCATGGTCCGGCCTAGAATCCGTTTGATTTGCGCGCCGCTTAGCCGCATTGTCACAAGCGTCTTTTCGGAAGGCAAAACTTCGAACAGCGTGCGGCTGGTAATCGGCCCTTTCGGAATGCCCATTTGAGGATCGGCTGCGGTGATGAGACTGATTTCCGTGCCGGTCTTCGCACGAACCGCATCCGCGACAAGATTGCCCAGATGCGATTCCCCGGCCGTTGAGAGCAGGAGATCGCCGGCCGCTTGGCCCAGGACCGTCTGCAGCGTTTGATCAAGTGTCTTCTGGTAGGGCTCGAGCAGGCGTGCAATCGACGGATCCGGCTCAAAACCTTCCAGCGGAATCAGGCGGCTGACGATTCCTTTCAGCTTACCTTCACTAAATGTCAGATCGAGCCTGCCGACGTACTTGCCGAACTTTCCCGTTCCGACAATCGTCGTCTGCCCGATCCGGAACGGTAGATCGGCTTCTTCGTGCGCCGCGATGATCAGACGAATCTCGGGAAATGCGCGCGCAATGCGCTGCTCTTCAGTCCTCGTCACGTTCGCCAACAAGATGATGGCATCGGCGCGGTCGCGAATGCGCGGCAACACATCTTCCAGCGTTCGCACCGGATCCGCCACATCGACGTATTTGACATTCTGAGGATGCCCCGTAATCTCCTGGCTGGTTAGGCCAATAACAGCGATGCGCACATCTTGAGTGTTATAGATCGCAGCCGGTTGAATTTCATCAATCGGGGACGCGGCGTTTGCAGAAAGAAGGAGAAAATTGGCCTGCCGGCTCCGCGCGCGCAGCGCCGCAATACCGAAGTCGAACTCGCTGCTTCCGATGGCCACGGCGTCATAACCGATGGCATTCAGGACAGTTACGACCGGCTCGCCCTGAAAAGTATCGGAGATGAGAGATCCCGATAGGATTCCGCCCGCATCCAGCATCAGGTCCGGCTTGAGCTCCCGCACCACAGTCGCCAACCGGGCGCTGCCGCCCGCGTCCGGTCCCGGCAGGATGTGCCCGCGGAGGTCATTTGTATGCATGATCATGACATGCTTCTCCTGTGCTGCAGCGAATGAGGCGGTTAGAAACAGGAGAAGGATGAGCGCTCGTACACCGTGGGAAATCATTGCGGTTAATTGTACTCTACTGGGCCTTAAATACGGACGTTTCCTGAGCCTCGGACTCCAGACCTGGTTTTCTTTGCGGATTTGATCGTCTTATCGATTTCGCCGCGATGGCGGGCGACAACCGTATCCAGCTTCTGCTGGATTTC
>WNGR01005198.1_pt1 | contig 13989 bp, 15 predicted proteins | sample 5407581 | NCBI WGS metagenome assembly WNGR01 (sample SAMN13153383, study PRJNA577476) | soil metagenome | isolation source: 80 cm soil or saprolite under Garry oak tree replicate 2 | place: USA:California | collected 2016-06-15 | reverse complement strand
CTGTACAGACGCGATGTCAACTATGATCTGGGTGCCAGCGGGCTCATTTCTATCCTCAATACCCCCAAGCGATTCACCGGCAAGCAGTTCGGCCGTGACATTGGGAAGGGTCCCGTGGGGGCTCCTGGAGAGGGCTCCGGCCTACATCAGGAAAAACCTCCCGCGCTAACGAGAGATAACACCCGTGTAAATTAGTGATAATCGAAGTAATTGAGATAATGCATCAATAATTGCCAATAATGGGACATAAGTCATGCCAGGTAATCACCATCTACCTTACACGTAAATTATTGTAACTAGCTACTCAAATCTGAGATAGTTATCCCAATTACTGAATGGGTTTACATAAAAAGTATTACAAAGCTCAAGCACGGAGAAACTGTTCCACTCCTTGGGAGTAGCCAGTCCAAAATGTGGAATAAGATGTACACTGCCAATAATACTGTCTATGGGAATGATTGATGCATGTCAGCGGCCACCATTTGATACCCTAGACACCTTGTGCATAAGGTGATTGACGTCTGGGGTTTGGGATAGTGGCGAAAACCACTCTGCGTAGGCAAGATAAGTCGGGGCGTTGTTGTTGAGAAAAACGTCATGAATGACTCGGGTTGGTATTTGAAAGACTACTCGAATTTGTGCTATCCGGTTACCTGAGGAACAATTAGTTATATGTAGACAATAAGATATGATTGATACCGGCGCACCATTAGTTCCATACATCACGTCTTGATGTCTACCACGCACAAGCATGGTGTCAAACTGTGATGGCACTATGCACCCACGTGCATCCCTTTGCTCCAGCCGAACTACCACACTATCCACAATTTCCGAGTCTTCAGAGTTGCCCCTAGAAGTGAATTTCATTCAGTGGAAAACGGGCACTGACTGAAATGGTATAAGTGTGTCAGCTGCTCGTGTGCGCAGCCTGGCTGCTGAGGCACCTGGGTAGTTAGTCAGGGCGACAAAGTCTGCCAATGCATCTTGAAAATTGATTGCGCTGTATTGTGTTGCTAGCTCCCCAAACATGACGGCTTTGGTAGTGGGATTTTGGGCCATCTTGAGATACTGTGCACTGACTTGCAAAGGCCCAATTGGCATTGAAGTTGGCATGCTTGCCAGATTGCACTGCTGCCGCCTTTTGATGAATGCGCAGTGGATTTGTATCTTCTCGTGACACTCCAGCCAAGCTGTCATTTGAGCATACTCATCTTTGCGATTTGTTGCTCGGTATGCATCTTTTGTAAAGTCAATGTGCAAGCATTCTGACTGCTCCATGTTGTAGTTGTCAGTAGAGCCAAAAAGTGTGATAGACTGGCCATAGTGAAGTAGGCTGTGAAATTTGGGTATGTTCAGGTGGTTGCGCACACCAAGGTCAAAGAAAATGGCTTTATTCTTGTGAAACTGAGCAAGACACTGCTCAAGGCGATCGAGTGTTTGAGTTGTATGTGAAGGATACTGGGCTAAGTGAACAAAGTTGAGGAGCATGCGCACAGCTCTGAGCACACGTGATGCAACTTGCCTGCCTGGAAGATGAAGGTCGACGATCAGACCAAGAAGGAATTGGCACATGTCCTTGTGCTCTTTTCCTGAAATGTGTGAGAGTGTCGTAATGCCATTGGGGAACAGCATGATATAGTGGTTGGGTGGTAAAGAATGGCAATGTGCGTCGACCTCTACTGCCCCAAAGACTGCAGGATCTGAGAGCCATGCAGTGATATGCTTGATGACACCCTGAAGAAGTTGACGAAGGATGTTCGGAGTGATGGACAGGAACACATCAACAAGGGGGAGCATATACCAAAATGGTCGGAAAACAGGCTTGAGTCCTTTTGTGCGACAAGTCACATGAAACTGATGTGTGTCTTCATCAGCCAAGTCATAAGTGTTGATCACCTCCGCAAAATTCTGAGCAGGAAAGCGACAGTAATCGCCAAGTTGGTTAGGTGGGATGAGACACTTTGGACAGCAGCCATTGAGGGTGCACATGACGAGGGTCTGTTCTGGGTAGTCACCAATGAAAGTGGTGAAGATCGGGTGGCAGTGGTGCCAGGTCCCATCACCACTCAACATGGTGAGGCCGGTTTCTCCACAGGTACAGATAGGATCCAGTACCTTCCCCATGCATGAATGAAATAGGTTAGCAAGTGCATGGCAGCAAGCAGCCTTGTTTGTAATGCACACTAGCTTGGTTGTTGGAATGTAGCTGATTAGCATCTGTGCGAAACACGATGGCTTTCGGCGAATGTCCTTGGGTATATTTCCAATGCCCAAATAAATGGGATAGGCTGCCTTACCATGGAACAGGGTGAGCTGAGTCTTATCAGTGGAAATAATGACGGGAATGATGGTGGCACCGGGACTGCATGCCTCAAGGGACATCTGGTAATTGTTTGTAAGTACTCAGAATTAAATGATGGTCCAGTTTACACACCTGTACAGACCACCACCACTCGCCAGTGTGCATCTCATTATAGACATGGCATGTTCACTTGGTGTCAGTGTAGTGCCTCTCTAGGGCATAGACAAGATCGTGCACGAATTCAGGGTTACCGAAGAGGGCCTGAATGCTTGGTATAATTTCGCAATAATGAAATTGAAGGTGTTCACCTCCAATGGTAAGGTCCTCGCACTGAAATGGGGGGCGCCCAGGCAATGCCTTGTCAATAATGTCATTTAACTCCTTAGTTGTCCTGTATGATAGCCCGAGCCTATCGACAACCTTCCATAATACATTAGCAATGTGAGGAAGGAATACAGGAATGTTCCTATACCTTGGGGATGGCGAGTAATTCTGTAACAGCTGTAGATGTTGGCCCGTGCATCTTTGCCCAACATGCGATCTCCCAGTTGCACTGAGATTGAAAGGGGGCCCATATTGAGTCTCCCAGCCCATTGTGCATTGCCTCAAAGACAGGCGCTTGACCTGTACTGGAAACGGGAGCACCGGGGTGACCATGAGGAAAGTGATCAATAAACACACTTGGCCTAGCCTCTGAATTGCATGTTTCAGGTTCAATTGTGTCTGGTGGTGGTGTCGGCAACAGATGTTCATGAGGAGGACTGAATTCTGGAGCGACAGGACCAAAAGTTTGGTCTTGAGATATAATTTCGAATGCATTAGCATCTGCAATGTTGGCAGGATCATCCACATGATCCAATTCATCTGCATTAGCATCCACAGTGTTGGCAGGATCATCCATGTGATCCAATTTGTCTGCGTTAGCATCTGTGGTGTTGACAGGACCTTCGTCACTGCCATTTGTTGTGTTGTCCTTGTGTCCTTGTTGTGATGCTGAGATAGGTTTATTAGTTGAAAATCTGTGATTTTCTCAAGCAAACTTCACCAAAGGGCCCTTCCACCATGTCCCATGACTCAGGGTCAGTGTTCGGTGCTAACGAAGACGCTGTTGGGGGTATTGATCAAAATGTTGCCTAGCCCTGCGATGGTTGGCACGAATTCTGGCACTTGGGATCTTGGGTCTTGCTCACATGTTGAGAGCACCCTTGGGGAGTGAAAAATTTATGGCAGCCAAGGCATTTGACCAGGGACATGCTCATGATGGGGCAGGTAGATGGAGCAAGGAAGAATGGTAAATGTTACATTACCACTGAACGTCTGCCTGACTTAGGCCAGATTGCCGATCAACCTAGTTGTATAAGTCGACGATGTGGATGATGAGGCAAACCAATAGCTGAATAATGGCGCCAATGATGTAGAATAGTGTCCACTCAAGAGAGGAAAGATGATAAGTCACACTGGAAAGGGAAGGAAAGGGGACTTCTGCTATAGGCTCTTGGTACTTCACTGTGGTAAATACAAGAAGTCAAGCTGGGGAACTACCAGCGACTCCACTATGGCTTATAAGGACTTCTACTTGTATATAGTAAGCATAGTGAGTCATGCTCAGTAAGCAATCAGTAAGCAAGAGTAAGCAACAATGAGTAATGATGAGTGAGGTCCACATATCTGAATAGGGAAGTGAAACAACAATGAGGCAAGATAAGAGACATGAGGCATACAGTTGCTCAGTCATCCAGGCACAAACTCTGATAACGTCCAGAATGATCCAGTACCTTCTAGTACTTTCCATGAGAGTCCATGCCTTTCCATGGGCAGTGCACCCCTTCGACGGTCTTCCATCCATCGGCATTCTCCACGATGGCCCCTTGCTTATGTAGTTAGCCTGATACGTACTAGGGCTGGGCTCAAACTTAGCTAGTCATATGGCTTGCTCGTGGCCATCCTATAGAGATGGCAGGCGTCTTCCAGATCCTCGGCATCTTCCAGTTCTTTGGCATCTTCTGGTTCATCCATCATCGCACGTACTGTTGCATCGTCTTCATCGTCATCTCTGTGTGTCCATAGTTGAATCTCAGCTTCATTTGGCCTCTCTTGAGTATGGTCGAGGTCTTGCAACATTCCCACGTGTGTTGGCGGTGTGGCAGGGATGGTGTGGGGCTGAAATGTAACAGTAAATGCATTGACTTGCACTGGGGTCCCTTAAGCAGTGCAACAGATTGTCGGTATAAATACAAAATGTACCATTGTGTAAAGTCCCCATCTCAAATACTATCATCTCTCGTCATACTCACATATCCATTACACACTCATTTTCATCCCTCATTTCTTAACTGTTGTCGATGGCCCCACACACACGCAAGTCTCAGCGACTCTTGAGCAATCAGACACCAGGGGCTCTGAATGAAACCCATGCTTCATTGAAACATTCTATGCATGGAAATACAACAAATGTGACGTTTGGTGTCATCGGTCAAGACACCAATGTTCAGTGCATCGGCAGTCTGACACTGCCTCAAACCAATCTGATAGGTGGGTCCAACATGCCCAAGTCAGATCTAACTCAAGCAAGGTGAAGGGAATCGAAAACACACCACTTCCTCCCATGATGATGGTCCAGAGGACATCCCCACCAATGCCACTGCAGTACAACCAGCCCCTGTGAAAAAACTACACAACGTTGGTATGTACATTGCCAGATCAGGTGATTTACCTGATAAATGTCCAAAGGCCCAGCTCGTAGTCATCCTATGCAGTTTGAATTGGCCAGTGAGAGCGAGATGAGACAGCTATACTCTAATGGTGTTGCAGGGGTGAGCAATAGCCCAGGAGCAGCATGGACAAGTGAGAATAGCTGACATAATTTGTTTGTCCACAAAACAAAAGACTTACAATTTTTTTCCCCTTCAGCATTGTCTTTTTATCCTAGCTACAGTGGTCGCACCACTACCTTCAACCCAGAACCCAGGTCTCTTCCTAGTCCTAGGGGTGACAACACCCACGGAGAAGCCGAAGAGTGGAGCAATGAGGAGGACATAGCTGACCTTACCCAAGGACAGCTAGGCAAGATCAATGAGGTGGTAGCAAATGAGGTATGTCTGTGATGCCTCTCAAACTCCCCAACCCTACAGTTATTTTCGCAGAGACCATCCTGGGGTGGCTCAGTGACCACTGCTGGTCCTACCACATCAGTGAGCAGGACATCCAGTATGCAGACCCTGACTGGCCATGATGATGTGTCACCTCAGAGCAATGCTGTGTTAGTGAGCAGGACATCCAGCACTTGGACACTGACTAGCCACAATGACATGCCACTTGGGAGCAATGTCACGGCACCAGTGCTAGAGTCTGAAGTGTTCACTGAGGCCTCAGGTAAGTGTCAACATCACCCATGATCTCGAAACTTGAAATCAAACTTCACTGTCATGCCAGCAGTGTCACATCCAGAGCATGTGATGGAGTCGATGTCAGCATGGCCTGTGGATACAGAGCTCTGTTTTGCTCCAGGAGAGACCTGAGTGATGATAACCATACAATGTCCACTAATGCGTACCATCATTCAGGATGCCATTGAAATTCTCCGAGCCTCATTGATGTTTGAAAATGCGTACCCAGATGGTGTTCATACCTGTGCCTTTGTCCAATGCTCTCTTGTCACTGCTGCTCAGAAACGTTGCCCTGCCACATCATCTATCCATACGCACCTCCTTCAAGATGAAGAATACATTTCGAAAATCATTCCTGTGGTGTGTTCTACCTTACAATCCGAGATTTACAAAGTTGACCTTTATTCCAAGCCACGTTGATACCCCAAACCGCTGCCAGGCGTGTAGACGACCAGTTGTAGAGTGATTGGGTTTGGGAGGTTGAGGAATACAAAGCCAAAGTGCCGCTGAAGACAACTGGACCGGTGGCGCGCTAGAGCCAAATGGACTGGGGTTGCTCACTAATGAGCAGACAAACATGGGGCTGAAGCTGGCCGAGAAGATGATAAGAGCACACACAGGTGCTATGAGCAGATGATACTATAAGACGGAGGGCCCAAACTAAAGAGCCTTTGAAGCTAAATGATCAAAGATAGAGAGATGCTGAATGTGGGGGAGCTATGGTGCTATGGAAGCTGCTCCTACTACTATGTCTGACCTATAAATACTGCTACACATCAACCAAATCTGAGTGCTGCTGACCTTCGTTGGGTGTCGAATCCCCTGGTTCCTGTCTTTATCCTTTCCTACGCTATCTGCGTTCCCTCGTTTTCGTCGGCTGAACGTAGCTGCAAGGCACCGGTGTATCTCTTCGTCGTACTGTTGCCATCCTTAGGTTCAGGGGCCTCGGCCGCTTTCGGTTGAGGTATGATCCACGCCCCTACTGGCCTCACTGTCCTAGGTGATTGGCCTTATCCAGTTAGAGGTACTGCCGACACCTCGTTAGCCATTGCTGAGCGGGATTTCACATGTGCCCAGGGTGTTCGCCCGCTGGGCTGACTTTCACATGTGTCTGGGCGGTTCGGCCGTTGTTCTAGCTTTCACGTGCGTTCGGGTGGTTCAGCCGTTGGCCTGGTCTCCACAGTCCACTTCTCCCTGTGGCCCTTGTCCTATGCTCCCGGGTCGGCCTCCGCTCGGTCCTCCAAGGTAAACCCACAAAAATGTACGTTTCTACGGCCAGCAGCGTGCTGGGCATATTATCCCCTCCCAACTGATATCTTGACTGTCCTCAGTCTGCCAGCTGTCTGGGCACATTGGGGTGCTTGTGGGAACGATGGGCAACTTTGCCAGCCCAGGCCACGGTTCCAGGGGTGGGTGTCCTCGGCCTCGTGGCCACCGTGTTTGGCTGCCAGTAATTGTTGAGCAGGCATGGCCGCTCGTACTTCTTTCTTTTCCTCTTTTTCTTTCACGTACTTTGCCATGTTATCACAGAACGTCTGCACCTTCCACTTCACCTGGGGTGTGCTCCTGGGTCTTCATCCCAGGCTGGAGGGGGTGATCGATGAGGCCCCCACCACCAAGGGGTGGGTCCAAAATTTTTCTTCTGCTCTGGTGCGTATCGATTGTCCATCTGCTTCCTCCGATCTTGGCTGATCTCTCTACAGGGTTTGGTTTATTCTGCTGGGGCTGACGCCGGCGAGGATGTTGCCGCTGATCCTGAGATCGCTGCGTTCTTGGCCGAGGTGCGCAACTGCCTCCTTCGTCATGCCACAGCAGACTGGCTCGACCACTCTCCCCATGTCATTGCTGGGATAGAAGACCAGCTTTGTTCATTGGCAGCTGTGGCTCAGCCCGGCCCTGCACCCGCCTTCAATGGCTATGTCTGGCTTGCCAAGTATGCGGCGCAGCTGGCAGAGGGGACCATGTCCTGGATGGAGTTCGAGAAGCACCGTGTCGACATCATCCTCACCGACCCTGCCCTTCAGTCTGGCGATCCTGTTTCTTCGCCAGAGGCTGCGTCTACTGTGCCTCAGTCCACACCATGTTCTGCATTGCCTGGGGCATCTCCTGTGCCATTGCCTTCTTCCTTGGGTGCCTCGCCTGGCTTATCGGTGTTGTTTTCCTGTCTCTCTCCTTGGGTGCTCAAGCCCACTCTGGCCAGGGGTGCTGCATTGTTGTCCTCTGGGCCGCACCCCATTCGTCAGGTGGCTGTGGCTGCTACGGCGTCGCCTGTGGTCTGTACTCAAGCCGATTCTCTTCGTGGCTCTGATGTTTCTGTGGTTTCTGCAGGAGTCTTCTCTGCAGACTGGCGCTAAGCGTGCGCGTTCACCCGAGCTGATGGATGTCAGCTAACTTGTTGATTATACCTGGGTACGTTGTTGCCTTCTTCTGTTGTGCCGTGTTAAGGCTTTTGGCAGTGTGACTCCTGCATCTCTGGCAAGACCAAATGTGCGCCGTACGTTGGCGCCTTGCTGCCATACCCTTGTGCACGGTGCGTCAATACTGGGTGCGACTGCGTTTGTTCTTCCACGATGCGCCACCGGCGTAAGGGGGGTGCTGCGGTGTCCGGTGGTACTGCACAGCCACTCAGCCCTACACCGCCCTTCGAGGGCCCTTCCGCCGCTACATTCCTTGGCGCGCTGGGCGAACTATCCAGGGTCGATCTTGCGTCAACAATCGTGTTTTGGTGCTGCAAGCTTTCATGCTCGCTCACCCAATGGAAGGCTCTGGATGAGCACATTGAGTTCATTCGCTGCCAGTATGCCAGCATCCTTGGCTGCATCGTCGCTCCCAGCTCATCCTCTGATGGTCCTCAGGTGAAGTGCGTGCGGACGGGTGCTTCTGTGAAAGGGAAAGAGAGGGTGGTTGAAGGTGTTGAGGTAATTAATCTGGACTCTCCTGAGGCAGGCGAGGATAGCAATGAGGGGTCTGAGTGGGGTGGCCTTGGTGCGATGTTTGACAATGTGTAGGCTGCTTCGGTAATTTGTAAATACCTGTTGCCATTTTCCAAGGTTGTTTTACTCTCGCCAGGCTAAAATTTTTCAGCTGTCCTCAGCCGCCGGTGATGGTACTGTGCAGTAAGTTTTCTGTCTTGGTTCGTGATCGGCTGGGTCGTGTGGACGTTTTCCAGTCCACCATTAGGGACTGGGGGCTTGGGGGTCACTGGTCTTCTTTTCTTTTCCACCATCGCACATCATGCCTGAGCATGCTGACCCTTCCCGTATCGCCAATTGAGCTGCTTGAGAGCATCATCTTTCCTACGTGCATGCTGTTGTAAGGCTTGCGGAGCTTGGTGAATGGTGGTTTGATGTGCCCCATCAGACTGGGGATGTTGCCAAATTCCTTTGCAACTTCTACTTTGCTTGGGTGAGTCCACACCCCTTCTGTTCCTGTGTTTTCTGATGTTGGGCAGGACTATACCGAGGTGATGGCCCAGCATGTGGGGGTCGGTGGTGTTTCTGAATCTACACTGGTCCTACACGCAACCATCGAAGAGGTGGCGGTGCCCTATGCTGACCTCAATTGGCTGCTGACGTTCCCGAATGTTTTTGAGGGTCATCAGGCATGCCTCATCCAGTACGCCATAATATTTGGCCATGCTCAGACTGCCATTATCGCATGCTATGTTGTCGGGATGGCTGTCACTGGTCATTCATTGGACCCATATGTACTCACCACCAGAGAGTTCAGTGCTCTCCTCCATGAAGGGGAGATTGGCTTAGCCAAGTACCAATGGCAAGTGGAGAGACTTGGATGTGCCAGCATAGAGGCCAAGGCGAGGAGACGCAGGAATGGATCAGACAGCAGGGCCCTGACGGAATCGGGGTAATATGACCTGTATGGTTTTAGGGCAAATAATTTGACTAGTTGGCGAACGGTGAACTAAATTTTGGTGTTGATCTTGGGACATGGCCAATTGGGGTTGGATCCAGAGGGCTAGTGGCCCCTTTACATTTCATGTGAAAATTTATCTTGCCATCGCAAGTCCTTTTAATGCGCTTGGACTGTTGTTGCTGGGCTCCATATCTTTCTTTTGTTGCTTTATTGTTATGGATCAATGCTCTTCTTCTTGTTCGCCTGAAGTGCCAATGCAGGTGGCTTTTGAGTTTGCTCAGGCCAGCTTTCTTGAAGTTGGTAAGACTTGGGCCCACTGTCCACATTGTACTCCTCAGATTGCTTGGTGGTTGTGCCTATTCCAAGGCTCTTGGGTGTGGTGCCCAGTTTTCTTTGTTGATTTAAGTTGACCGGGATTCTTCAGGATTATCTTGAGCTGATAGCCAAGAATGCCAATGATGGGGATGTTGGTGCCAAGGCCTATGCGCTTTGTTCGCTTATCAGGACCAAGGCTGCTCCATATGCGGATGTCGACTGGCTTTGCAAGTTCCCAATGGTCACTGACCATGTCAAGAGCTGAGTGCTTTCATATACTGGTGCCCTGTGCCGTGTGCAGAGTGAAGCTCTTGAACTGTGCCTTGCTGGAGCACTAGTTGGCAGGCAAGTTCCCGATGTCTATGATCGTGCTGCCATTGAGCTTGGCAATCTTCGCACTGCCGGCGCTATTTCTCATGATGAATACTATTGGCATCTTGACAAGCTGAAGGCTGACTGGAGCAAGGTGGCACACGGTCAGGGCCAGCAGTGGGATGTCATAGGTGCACAGTAACCTTTCCAATTGGGTGCATTTTGTTGTTTGCAAGGCTGTTGTTAGTTGAGGAATGCTTTTTTTTTTTTGTGTAGTGTGGCGTACACAGCCGCTAGGGGCCAAACATGAGTCTGCAGTCAACCTAGCAGATGATGCTAGTGGGGAAGGGCCTGGCAAGGGAGAGTTGGGCCTTCCGGCCTATGTCGATGAGATGTAGCAGGTGGGTTAAACTCCGAGGTTGTGGAATGGGTCGAAATGTACTGAAAAGCATGGGCGTGACAACTAGTGGGGTGGTTCTGTGATCGTTCCGATGCGTTTTTAGAAAGTGAAATTTAAAATTGCTTGCTCAGAAGCAGTAGGATCAGCCATGGAGTGTACTTATTGCAATATCTGTGCACATCCTAGACACTATCTGCCTTGGCTGCTCCGCGAATCGTCACAGCTCTAAACGCAAAAGGGAGATATGAAAATATTAAGTATTGAAACATCAGAAGGGGGGTCAGAAAGAAAATGCCAGTCTGCAGTCCGAGGGTCCACGTTTCCCTGTTGTTGCCTGTGTTCTGCCTTATTCGTCGTCCAAGTCTTGCGTTGGTTGTGGGAGGTTTCCAGCCTCCTCCCTAGGGGGTATGTTTTTGGTTTCACCTTCTTCTTCCTGCCCTTCTTGACCATCTGGTTCGGCGGGTGTGCTTGCCTCTAGTTCACGTAAGCACTCGACTGATATATCAAGGTGTTGCTCTAGGTCAGGTATATTGATGTGGTCCTGTGCGAAGTAGGGGACCACCCGAAATGCTGCAATTGGACTATGCAAGAGTGTGCCATCAAGTTTGCATATGATGTATGCCCCGCCTTTGTTTCTTGAGACTACCACCATGGGGCCGAAGTAGCAGGGCCACATTTTGCAGTTGAGTGCTTTTTCTATGGCTGTGTTGTGCACCAATATGAGGCCGCCACATTTGAAGTTGTAAATTGTTGCCAAGTGCTCCTTTTCAAATCTGATCGCTGCACAGTTGCAGTGCTTGTGCACCATTGCTCTAAGTTGAGACAGGTCTTCCTGACGTTTCTGCAGTGCGATTGCTCGTTGCGCTATAAGATCTGTTGTTGACAGCAAGGAGTCAGGCGGGGGCAGCAGATAGTTGGCCTCCATGATGTCAAAGGGCAAAAGTGGGTGTGCGCTGGTCGCTGTGAAGAATGGCAAGCAGCCCATGTGCTTTTGAGGGGTTACATGTTCTGACCAAAATACAGAATATGTTGCTTGCAACCAGTGGTTTTGTTCTCCGTCAGCCGCTTTAAATAGGGCTTGGTGTACGTCAAAGTGGGACCGCTCTACTATGCCATTTGTGCGCAAGTTGTAGCCACTGATTCTGATGTGCTTGACGTGGTATTTGCACTCCAGGTAGCCGAGCGCTGTGACAAAGGGTTTCCCATTGTCTGAGACAATTTCCACCAGAGTGCCCCATCTGCACAGTATGTCTTGGAAGATCCAGTCGCTGAGTGCTTGCGTGGTTTCTTTGTGGAGCATGTGGAATTCCAGGTAGCCAGTCAATGAACATCTGCCCTGCACTATGTACAAATAACCACCTGAGCGTGGAAGGTGCATTGTGTCCATATACATTTTGGCGAACAGTGGTGCAGGTGTCACAACGACTGGTGGTATCAATACTTGCTGGGTTTGATGGACTTGGCATATGTGACATGTGCAGACATACCAGGCGATATCATCGCCCATGAATGGCCACCAATATCTTTCGATTGTTAAGGCTCAAGTTGCGTAGAAGCCCCGGTGACCTGTGTCGTTGTGTGCCATGTGGATTGCTTCGACACGCCGGTGCCGGTACAATACTCTCTTGTGTGCACCTTGGGGGTTCCGCTTCCAGAGCAAACTGTCGTCTACGAAGAATCGTGAAGCGAATCACACCAGCAAGAAGTACTCTTTTTCTGTCATGCTTTCCGGGCGTTCTAGGAAGGTTAGCCAGTCATGGGCCACCGCTAGCCAGTTATCTGCTCACACTGCCGCTGCGCTTCGCGGCACTTGGTCATAGTCCGGTTCATACAGGAATGCGTTGGCTAGGTCATAGGGGCGTCGCTTTGACGTTGGTTCCATTGTGATGACGTACATGAGTTGCTCCAATCATCGGGCTGGGACTGGGCTGTTAACCATATGCATGAAGCCATAGAGGTTGTTGATCCAGTCCTCAAAGTCTTCGGCCTCTTGTTCTGCCTCATCATCGCTGTCGTCCTCCGGCTGGATTGCAGCCATGGATCAGCGATGGCTTACATGATTCATGGGTGAGCCGACGGTGAGATTCTCCCATAAGTCATGGACAGCCGACGTTGGCCGACGCTAAAGATTCTTCCATATTTCATGGGCCAGCCGACATTGGGTGGCGGAGCAAAAAACATCGGAGCATAGAAAGTTCAGGTTGGTTCAGAAATCATCTCCGAACTCCCCTGCACTGATCTGACTACTTAGACACTGCTAGTTCAACATAGATGCAATCCCACAAAAGGTTAGGAAGATACCTCCTGCATTAACCTGTTCAAACCAATAGCACACCACTGGTCAGACAATAACACATCTCCACAGTCTGAGTCCAGACATGCCCCTGGTCTGACCAGTAGTGGTGCAAGCCATTGGAGCAGGATGGAGGAGTGGACACCTACTTGTCTGAGTCCAGAGATGCCCCCTGGTCTGACCAGTCCTGTGCAGGGGTCAGACCAGGATGAAGGAGTGGATACCCGTGCACGTTCGATCTTTTACCACCATGTCCTCCTCAGAGCACATCCCTTCCCCTGCCCCCCCACAGGCCATCCTCACGGTTTCTGCCTCCCCTCACACTTCCAGTGGCCCTGACCAACCTGCTGTGAAGGGGGGGGCTACCTCCAAGTGTCTTCTCCTGGGAATGTTGACCTGTCGGTCTTTAACGTTCTCAATATCTTCCGTCATCATTGGTTCCTTTCCTGGGCCAACCTCTTGACTAATATCATCTTGGCCCAAAAGGTGGAGGACGGAAAATTTTCCTGGGTTGAGTTTTCTCCCCAATACCACTCCCACCTGGTCAAGTGTGCTGTCGCACTAGTACCTCACCCTGTTCACATGGTGAAAAAGGTGTTGTTTGTATATGTTTTGGAGCTTCTTGGTGGTGAGGGCAATCTTGCCTTCTTCGATCTCCAGAAGGGTGGCCGCAAGGCCAATAATGCCCAGAAGGAGAAGAGGCATCTTGCACGGAAGCGGAGCCATGCTTCCAAACGTGAAAGGGAACGTGAAGCTGCAAAAGCAGCCAAGCTGCCCACTCATGAGCAGCAATGTGTGGCATGCAGGCGCAAGTTCGAGTCACACAAAACCACCTGGAAGCACAAGTGCCCTGTGGCCAAAGTGGAGCACATGGGAAAGGAAGCAGCAAGCAGACTGGCCCTTCAAGCTGGGTCTGCAGCACCACTGGACAAGCCGGCTGCCACAATCACCGAACGCGCGCCCGCTGCCCCATCAAACAGTGACGTTCTGCCTGCGGTAACTGGAGACTCGCGGGGTCATGGGATTTGGGTGTACAACCGGAAGGGGGAGCAGAGATGGTTTCCACTGCTTACAGTGGACGATTCCATGGCTGCCCTGAACCTCAGAA
>WNGR01017134.1_pt1 | contig 13990 bp, 15 predicted proteins | sample 5407581 | NCBI WGS metagenome assembly WNGR01 (sample SAMN13153383, study PRJNA577476) | soil metagenome | isolation source: 80 cm soil or saprolite under Garry oak tree replicate 2 | place: USA:California | collected 2016-06-15 | reverse complement strand
GAATGAAATGAAAGACTACCACATCAATATCTTCTATAGCGAAGAGGACGAAGGATATATTGCAGATATCCCTGACCTGAAGTTTTGTTCTGCCTTCGGTGACACCCCTGAAGAGGCTCTCCGGGAGGTTCAAATCGCCAAAACAGCATGGCTTGAAGCTGCTCGCGCTGAAGGCAAACCTATTCCGCTACCCAGGTATAGACCTGTAATCTACCAGGTTGCATCCTGAACAGGCTTTGTTCAGCCAACCACCTGTTTCCCAATAACAGATCAAGGAGGACATATGCAATCAACTATGCAACCGCCCAAACGCAGAGGAGTGGCGTTCAGTACTGGCATCATTTTTGCTCTCATCGCCTCTGCTGGCTGGCTTCGTTGGCACGCTCCGATCGAGTCGCATCGGCTCGGGAACGCTGGCCGGCCTCTGGGATGGCCTCTTCGTCGGTCTCTGGATTGCTGCCTATATTATGATTGTCTACTACCTCGCGGCCTCTCAGGCCGGTTCGAGCCTCGACGCCGCTATTAAACAACTACAAGCTCAAATGGCGCAGCGAGGAGCGTCCGTCACTATTACGCGCGATACTATCCTGACTTCCCTGATCGTTGCTGATGTGCTGCTGGTGATCATCTTTCTGGGCATCGGCACCTTGCTGGGGCTCATCGGTGCTCTCATTGGCAAAGCCTTTGCCCCTCGTCAACGTTACTGATCTGCAGCCTATCTGGCCGGTATCAGGAAATGTCTTCGAGGTACCTATTTCCTGCCCAGTTTCGCCAGCAGGGCGGTTTTTACCAGGCCGACCTCTTCCACGCGCAGGAGCAGGACCAGGCCGAGGTAGACGCCTCCGGCCAGGCCGCCCGCGACAAGGACGGTGAGCAGCTGTCCGAGCAGGTGCTGGAGCGAGAACAGGGGGATATGGCCGAGCAATAGCTGTAAGCCCCAGGCGACGGCAACCATGACGGCGGTAGCCAGCAGGATTTTGAGTATGGCCGGGATGGTCGAGCGTACGTGGAGGGAGCCTATGGCCAGGCGCAGGAGGATGAGCATGATGACGGGATGCATGGCGTTCTGGAAGGTCCGGCGATGCCGACGGTCACGGGGATGATGGTGTTCTTGCGCGCGTAAAAGGCGGCGATCAAGAGTTGATCGATCGCTACGAATGGCAGTTGATAGGCGTAGTTTTGCAGGGCTACAGCGGTGAGGGCTGCATTCTGGGCGGTGTATTTGTGGTGCATGAAGAGCAGGTCGACTATGGGCACGCGCAGGATGATAAGGCCCGCGGCGGCGGGGATCATGAGCAGCAGGCCGATGCGGAAGCCAAGGAGCAAGGTCGCCTTGAAGCGCTCCATGTCGCCTTCCCTGGCGTGGGCGGAGAGGGTGGGCAGGACGGCAAACGAGAGCGCGGCGGCCACCAGGCCCACGGGGAACTGGATGAGGGTGGTGGCGGCGCGCATGGCGGTAAAGTTCGCGGCACCATCGCCAGGCGTCAGGGAGGCGAGGTGCTGGTCGAAGAAGATGATGCCCATACTGACGAGGAAGCTGAGCGCGACGGGCGCATAGAGTTTAAGGATGCGCTGGAGCGCAGGGTGCTTCAGGTCGAGCACGAACATGTAACGCAGGCGCTGGTCGCGGATGCCCGGCAGGAGTAAAGCGATCTCTCCGGCCGCGCCAAGTAGTACGCCGAAGGCGAGGCCGAGGTGGCCGTAGTAGCGTGCTCCCAGGAGGCTGCCAGCAAAGGCGCCGATGATGATGCCAACGTGGTAGGAGGCAGTGGCGAAGGCAGGCCAGGCAAATTCTTTGAGCGCATAGAGGGCCGCGAGCAGCACGGCGAAGGGTCCCAAAGCGAGAAGTGAGAAGAAGATGATCTGCGAATATTGCAGGGTGAGCTGTTTTTCAGGGCCTTTGTAGCCTGTGACCAGAAAATCGATGAAGTAGGGGGCAAACAGGGCATAGAGTACAGCGGCAACGAACATGACGATCAGGACAAGGTTGACGATGGTGAAGACGATGCGGCGCAGTTCATCGCGCTTCTCGGGCGCGGAGTAGTCATTGAAGGTGGGGATGAGGGCGCCGCTGACGGAGCCGTTTATCAAAAAGTCGTTGAAGGTCTGGGCGGGTAAGATGGCGGAGTTGAAGGGGCCAGCTACCGAGGAGCCAATGGCGACGACGACGATCTGGCGGACCATGCCCATGATGCTGCTGCCCAGGTTGCCAAGCATGACGAGGGAGGCGGATTTGGCGATTTCGCGCCGTTCGCTGGTCCGTATCTCGCCTGCCGGTTCTGTGACGAGCGGCGTGGCCGACATTTCCTGTTCGGGTGTGCCTGCCATGACGGCAGGGATGGCTTCAGGTTGTTTTTCTGCAGAGTCTTTTGCCATTATAGGTTGTCTCCACCAGGAAGCTGTTTGATGGCCTGGATCAATGCAGTCGTTGAATGGTGGGGCAGGTACGGGATCAGGCGTACGATGCCGCCATAGGATTGCACGATGCTGGCCTCGGGCAGGCGGTCCGGATCAGGAAGGTCGCCCTGGGCGGCGGCGTAGTCGCCACCTTTGACGTAGATGGCGGGCTGCAAGAGGGCGACCAGCGGGCCAGCCGTTGGCTCGGCAAATATGGTGACGTAGTCGATGCAGGTGAGCGCGGCCAGGATTTCGGCGCGTTCGGCCTGCGGGACGAGCGGCCTGCCGGGGCCTTTCAGGGCACAGGTGCCAGTGTCATCATTGAGGCCGAGGACCAGGAAATCACCGAGCGCCCTCGCCTGCTGGAGGTAGCGCACGTGACCAAGGTGGAGCAGGTCGAAACAGCCGTTGGTGAAGACGCCGCGTTCGCCCGCCTGCTGCCTGCGCTGCACCTCGGCGGCGAGCTCCTCGCGGCCACGTATTTTCTGTTGAGTATCGCAGCGCAGCTGGCTCATGCGATGGCCCTCACCAATTCTTCTGGTGTGTTGCTGGCCCAGCCCAGTCGGCGCACGACGAGGGCTGCCGCCGCGTTCGCCAGGTAGGCGGCTTCGGCCATGCTCGCGCCAACGGTGAGGGCCAGGGTAAAGGTGGCCGCGACGGTGTCGCCCGCGCCGTTGGTATTGACGACCTCGCTGGCGTGGTCCAGGCGATGGATGGGCAGGTGCAGCGGCGGCTGGCTTGCTTCGAACAGGCTCATGCCCTCGCTGCCACGGGTGACAAGTACGCCCCCGGCATGGCTGCCAGCGAGCAGGCGCTGGCCTGCTTCGTCCAGCTCGGAACGGGTCTTGATGGTCACGCCCAGGGTCAGTTCCGCCTCGGGCTGGTTGGGAGTAAGGGCGGTCACGCCCTGGAAGCGGAAAAGCGAGCCATGCGAGTCGACCACTATGACTTTGTTAAGCTGCCGCGCCGCGGGTATGCAGGTCTCGATGATCTCGGGGCTGATCACGCCGTTCTCGTAATCCGAAAGGACAACCGCGTCGATGGTGGGCAAAACCTGGCGGATATAGTCGATGATGCGCGCCTTGCTTGGAGCGCCCAGGTCGGAGGTGTCGACGCGGTCGATGCGCACGATTTGCTGCTGCACGATTTGCGAGCTGCCGGCAACGATGCGCGTTTTGGTAGAGGTGGGACGGTGCGTGTCGGTGACCAGGCCTTCCTGGTGCATGGAGAGGTCAGCGATGGCGCGGCGCAAGCGCTGGCCGGGGAGATCGTCGCCGACGACGCCTGCCAGGAAGACCTCTGCGCCCAGTGTGCGGGCATTGACGGCCACTTTGGTCGCGCCGCCCGGCACGGTCCGTTCCTCGTCCAGATCGAGGATCAGGACCGGGGCATCACGAGCGATACGCGTGGGCCTTCCGATGAGGTATTCGTCGGCGACCATATCGCCGATGACGAGTAGACGTTTCTGCGCGAAGCTGGCGATAAGCGAACGCAGGCGCGAGGCATCATGGTCGAAAACATGTAGATCAGACATGGTTTTGTTTGCGCCCCCTCAGTCCCAACAGCACTAAAAACTGCGGTATTGCGGTCATGCGCCGCCAGCGCCACGGCTGGCGGTAGAGGCGATACAGCCACTCCAGTCCGGTACGCTGCATGATGCGCGGCGCACGCCGCTGGCGGCCCGAGAGAAAATCGTACGCGCCCCCGACGCCCATGGCTACGGCTACGGGCAGCCGCGAGAGGTTGCGGCGGATCCACAGGTCCTGCGCGGGAGCGCCATATGCTACACACAGCACGTCGGCACGTGCCGTTTTGATGCGCTCGATGATGGCATCCTCTTCGTCCGGGGCAGGTGATCCGGCATAGGTACCGACGATTTCCAACCCGGGAGCAACTTCACGTAGATATGACCCGGCAGCCCCGGCGACCCCGGGCGCAGCGCCAAGCAGGTAGAGGCGATAGCCGGAAGCGGCGCAGCGCTTTGCCAGGGCTACCAGGGTGTCGGTACCTGTGACGCGCTCCGGCGCAGGTTGGCCAAGGTAGTGCGTGGCCCACACGACGCCGATGCCATCGGGCAGGACAAGCGCCGCCTCGTTGATGGTCCTACGAAAGGCCAGGTGACGCTGCGCGGCCATTACGAATTCAGTATTGAGGGTGACGACCTGCTGGCAGGGCCCTACATTGCCTCCAGCACGACGCTGGGTAATAATCTGTTCAATCCTGTCAAGGGCTTGCTGTTGTGAAAGCCGGTCCACCCGCACACCAAGCACGTAGATGGACTCCGGCGGACATTGTTGTGTCATACTTTCTAATTGTTGTACCGGCATATATTACCAATTCAATATTTCGATTTCAGTATTGGTGACGATGACGTCGGGGCGTGTCTCTTCTATATAACGCTGGACATGCCCCAGTATTTCGCCTGCATGCTGGCCGCTGTTGCTGATGCAACTGATGCCAAGCTTAGCGATCTGCCAGCGGTCCTGATCTTCGACTTCGGCAATTGCCACTTCAAACTGGTGGCGCACACGTGCCATGACAGATTTGATGATTTGCCGCTTATCTTTCAACGAATGACACCCCGGCAGATGTAACGTGATTTGACTTACGCCTACAATCATGTGGTCAGTATAGCACAGATACCCCATACTCGACGCTCTATCGTTTGGTCTGGTACAATGTCAGAGATAGGAGAAAATGCCAGGAGGCGTACTCATGAACGAAACGAATACACAGTACAGCGGGCGGCCGAGTCTACCGATGCAGGGCGTCCCGCAGCCCAAACGAGACGAGGTACTGGGGCTGCCGCGAGTACATATATCCACGCATCCGGTGATGGCGCACAAGATGACGGCGCTGCGGGACAAGAATACGCAGCCGCCGGAGTTTTATCGCCTGGTGAAGGAGATCGGCATGCTGCTGGCCTACGAGGCGACGGCGAACCTGGCCCTGGAGCCCACGGATGTTGAGACACCGCTGGAGCGCATGACGGGACAGCGGCTGGCGGGTGGAATTGGGGTCACTCCCATTTTACGCGCGGGGCTGGGGCTGGCGGAGAGCTTTCGCGAGGTTATCCCCGACGTGCAGATCTGGCACCTGGGGCTGCGGCGCGACGAGAATACGCTGCAGGCGATGGAGTACTACAACCAGCTTCCCCACAAGGTAGACCTGCAGGTATGTTACGCCGTTGATCCCATGCTGGCGACGGGCGGATCGGCCATCGATGCGATCAATATTCTCAAACTGCGCGGCATTCCCCGGCTCTCTTATGTGGGCATTATCGCTGCTCCCTATGGCCTGTTGAAGCTATCGCAGACACACCCCGACATTGATATTTACGTGGCGGCGCTCGACGAGAGCTTGAACGACCGGGGCTATATCATGCCGGGCCTGGGCGATGCCGGGGATCGACAGTTTGGAACGTTTTAACTCATGGCAGAAGATTACAGGGACCCAACAGAAGACGAAGACGTGGGAAGGCGCGAGGGTGGCTCTACATTTGCCGGCCCAGGTGAGCCGGGGGTGGATGAGCAGGGACGCTCCACTATGGACGCGCATGCCGGGGAGGAAGCTCAGGCAGCTCCAGTAACGCAGGAAGCACTGCCGCCGGAGGCACAAGGTGAGGTGAACGGCGGCCCGCTGGGCTGCTGCCTGGGTGTGGCGATCGGGCTGATGGTCAGCCTGTCGATTGCTGTGATCGGGCGGTTGTATGCAAACGATCTGCTCCCTGTTTTGCATAATCCACTGCTCGTGCTAATACTGCTGCGCGTCGCGATGGGCATTGTAGGACTCGCGGCGGCGATCACCTGTGGCTATTTTGGCTGGAAAATAGGGAAAAGGTTGTATCGAGAGTACGAGGCGCCCGTTATAAAATATAGAGGATATAAGAAGCCTAAGGCAAAGGAAGTTCGCAATAATTTATAGTATGGATGAGAGAGGTGGAATTATGCGCGTTGTTATTTTCTGTGATATGGAAGGCGTCTCCTGCATTGAGACCTGGGAACAGGTGACGGGAGGCACAAAACTGTATGACGAGTGCAGAAAACTCTATACCGATGAAATGAACGCGGCGGTACGCGGGGCGCGCGCAGCGGGCGCAAGTGAGATCGAGGTGGTTGATTGTCACGGGGCCGGGGGAGCGTATAGTTTCAAGAGTTTTTTGCCCGATTCCCTGGAGTCGGGCGCGCAGTACGTCTTCGGCTATCCGTGGGCGCGCTATATCGCGCCTTTTGAGCAGGGATGCGATGCGATTTTATTTGTGGGCGCCCATGCCATGGCGGGTACGCCCGATGGCGTGCTCTGCCACACGGTTTCGTCGGAGGCCTGGTACAATGCCTGGATCAATGATACGCTGGTGGGGGAAAGCGGTATCCTGGCGGCGGTGGCAGGCTGCTGGGATGTGCCGGCCGTGTTTGTCTCCGGGGATGAGGCAACCTGTCGCGAGGTGACGGAACTGCTAGGAGAAAATGTGGTGACGGCGCCTGTGAAGATGGGCCTGGGACGTTTCTCGGCGTGCAATATGGCGCCCAAGGACGCGTGCTCGCTGATCGAGATGCGCGCGGCGCAGGCGCTGAGCATGAAACAGTGGCCGAGGCCCTATAAACCGGCGGGACCGGTGACGTTCAAGGTTGAACTGGCGACGCCCGACCGCGTCGCCGATTTCGCGGGGCGAACGGGTGTGCGCGTCGAGGGGCCGCGCACGGTGTCCAGCAGCGGAGAGAATTTCTGGCAGGCGTGGGACCAGTTCTGGTATAGGAATTAGGTTCAGCGTAGATCGTCAGCCGCCTCGTAGAGGCGTTTTATAGGCTCAGACTGCATTACTGCGCCTGGAAGTAATGTGGTCTGAGCCATATTCTCACCCCTGCTCTTCCCAATAGTGAGAACTGGGCGTCCCTTGTGGTGGCCCCTACTCGGTACGGAGGCGGTTAGAGATCTCGTCGCAAGGACGCAAGGATCGCTTGACGTCTATGGGGCTATTCAATCGAGAACCCCAGGCAATAGGAGGAGGCCAGCAAGAACCATTTCGATACTATACTGATATAGTAGGTGAAATTATGTTGGAAGGGCGGCGAGATATTGATGGGAATAATACTTCAACAGTTAGGTATCCAGGGAACACAGTCAAACGTAGACCAGGTTCTCATTGCTCTGTACACAGGGCTCCTCATTGCAGTAACTGCCGGTTTAGTCGTGGGAATTGCCGTATGGCTGGTTCAATCGCGCTATGAAAGGCGACGACTCCGACAACAACATGCAAGGGATGTTGCAATCTTAAAGGAAAAGATACGTTCTGCTCTCGATAACCCCCATGAAACAGATCTTGCGAGTATTCGCACATTACCTCAACCAGCGAGAACAATTGCGGAGGTAATTTCAGAGTCGTCTCTAGATCAACTGAAAGAGAAGTCACGCAAGAAACAGACATTATTCGACTTACTCAAAGCGTTTCAGCAAGCTCGCTCTAAGTTTGCCTTGACAGCTATTCAACTCCAACACCCTGTACGCGCCTATATTCGTCAATTTTGCCAGCAAAACAATTTGCCAATATCTGAGGACGCGAACTACGAGTCATTCTATCTTGGTCAAATTCTTCAGTTTCAAAACAAAGCTATTATGGTCTGGACAGGTATCACGCCTGATAGCTTGCCAGGATTAGAGAAGCTATTGGAGTTTATATTTGCTGATAAAGGAGTTGTTCAGCTAGGTTTAGCATATGTTCAGGCAAGAGGAGACCTCGAAACCGCACTCGATAAAATTAGAGCTGAGTTTGGGTATAAAACTGTGCAAGTACCGGACAGTCTATTCAGATCTATGCCAGAAGCAACATATCTTACCAATTCAGCGTTGAACTGACACTCCCCGCTCTCAAGAGACGAGGGTTCTTCCTTCCAGTAGAGGTCCCCTGTCCAGAAGCGTTTCACAGGGCAAGCCTGTCTGTTTCCGAGTGCCCCCCGGTACAGCCTCGATGGGACGAGAGAGCTTTTTCCAAGATATTGCGTGCGGCATTGTGATCTCGGTCCATGACCAAACCGCAATTGGGACACATATGAGTGCGCATACTCAACGACTTTTTGACGATGGTATCGCAGTCAGAGCATTGCTGGCTGGTGTACTGAGGTGGGACAGCAATGATAGGGATAGCATGCACCATGCCATAGTAGGCAAGCCAGTGCAGGAATATCCCCCAGCCGACATCATGGATACTCTTGGCAAGGTGCCTGTTGCGGACCATATTGCGGATGTGAAGGTGCTCATAGGCAATCAAGTCGTGAGACGAGACCAGCGCGTTTGCCTGTTTGCGGGCAAAATCTTCACGCTGCCGTTGCACTTTCAGATAGCCTTTTGCCAATGCCTTGCGAGCTTTTTTGCGGTTCTGACTCCCTTTCTTTTTCCGAGAGAGCCGTCGATGCAATCGCTTGAGCTTCTTTTCCGCTTTGCGTGAGTAGCGAGGATTGGCTATCATGTTCCCCTCGGAGTCGGTCAAGAAGGAGGTGAGTCCGACATCAATGCCAATTGCTGTGCCAGATGCAACATGCTCCACCTTGCGCTCAGCCTTGACGCTCAACTGGCAATAGTAGCCATCAGCACGCTTGAGGAGGCGAACGCGCTTGATCTGCTTGAGAGGGAAGGTGGCGATGGTTTGTTTCTTGTTGCCTACGAAACGAAGACGGCCAATCCCACAGCCATCAGTGAACGTGATATGTTTGCCATCAACAGAGAGCTTCCAGCCAGTGGTTTTGTACTCGACACTTCTATTGTCGTGTTGGAACTGAGGATAGCCTTTCTTCCCCAGCTTCTTTTCTTTGCAGTTAGCGTAGAAGCGGGCAATAGCGAACCACGCTCGATCAGCACTGGCTTGACGAGCCTGGGAATTGAGAGAGGAGGCAAACGAGTACTCACGGGCTAGGACCGCACAATACACCTGAAGGTCATGCTTGGTGGCATGGTCATCCATCCATTTGCGCACGCATTTGTTGCGGATGAATTGAACCACGCGAATCGCCTCATCGATCGCAGCATATTGGGTGGTGGTGCCAGCCACTTTATACTCGTAGATCAACATACACGTTTACTCCGCTTGTTTCTTCAGACGCTCTAATTCCTGCTTTGCCAACCGATCCATGACTTTGACCATGCTTTCATTGGTCAGCGCTGCGATCAGTTTGAGCGTTCTTAGCGTCTGTACCCAGATGCGGGTGGTGGTATATTGTGGTGTACTCATGTCGCAATAATACAACATTTACTACAGACTGTCACCATGTTCGCCCAACCTCTGCCCCAAATAAGGAACGGATTTTCAGCCCCCGCATGAATGACGGGGGCTGAAAATCCCGACTTTTTGTAAGAATAGCATTAAAAATGGTACCGATCCCTATGCCGCCAGGTCGCTATGCTGGTACTCCTTACTGGGATCTAGTAGTATATTCCACTTTCCCGACGGGCGCCTGCAAGCGGCTTTATACAGCAGCACAAGGATGACTCCCAGTACCAGCAGGTTGCGAACGAGAAGAACTGGCTGGAATGCTGGCAACTGAGGAACCATAACTACGTTAGGTGCGGCTTTGTATATATAGGGATAGATCAACGTCGTCAAAAAGCCGATCATGCCCCAACTGACCAGCCAGCGCCAGTGGAGCTTTCCGATATATGCGACAAGCGGCGTGATCCAGATCAGGTATTGGGGGCTGAACACTTTGCCCGTGATAATAATGATCAGCAGCGTTAACAGGCTGGTAGAGAACAGGCCCAGTTTGCCACGCCATTGCAGCCAGAACGTACACAATAAGCCTATGCCCATCCCCAAAAAGCCTAATACATCGACCTGGTTTGATAGCGGACTGATTATATTGACGGCTCCATAAGAGGCTATGTACTGCACGTGATACTTCAGGAAACTCGCCAGCCACAGCAGCGACGCGGAAAATGCCTCTACTTGAACAGGCCGAACCCCAAAATAGCTCAACGGCGCGAGCGTTCCTTCGATGCTTAACATGAAGGATACACCCGTCACCACGGCACACGCCAGCACGAACACTCCCAAAGGCTGCCAGCGCTGCCACGCATACCACTTACTACCACGGTACCGGCTTTGTTGGACTATGAGGAATGGCACGATCAGCAGCAGCGCATAAAACTTGAACAAGGTCGCCAGGGCCAGGGCAGCAAAGGCCCATTCCCACCTTCCTCGCTTGGCCAGGATCAGAGCGATCAGGGTGAAAGCGGCAGGGATGAGATCAAACCTTCCCACTGCCGTCGACCAGCTGCCTATCACCAGGTAGAAGGCAAAGGCGATGGCAGCTTCCCGGGAGCTGTATCGTAAAAGGATAAAGTATATGATGGCTGCTGCCAGCGCCATCCAGAGCGGAAATGCCACCCTGTACCACTGTGAATCTCCAACCAGGCCAAGGGAAAATGGAACGATGGTCAAAAGAGGATACTCCAGCGGCAAGGCGTGCAGGGGCTTTAGGGTGGATTGCTGAGCCTCCACTGTGTTGATAATGTAGGAGAGCTGGCCATGGAGCTTCACTCTCTGCACAATAGAAGAAGAAGTATCGGCCCTCATGAACAAACACTGATTAGGAGGGAGCTTACGAAGCTCAGGTGTACCGTGCCAGAATGCCTCGGCATAGCACTGGTATCTCGCGATATCGGTATGGGTACTGGCGAATCGCCCCGTAGATAGATAGCCATAATACAGGAGCGCGCTCATCGCCAGTACGATCAAGATATCCGCCAGGTACCGCCTGCTGTGCCTCGCCGTTGGTTTGAATAGAGATACACCGGTATCAGGCTTTGGTACTTCATTGACTGCGCTTCGCCCTTCATCTTTTAATCCGAGCATATGTTTTTATTTATTTAACCTCGTTTACAAGTTTTTCCCAATATGCCGCCCGCGGCGATGAGGAAGGGGGAGAAGAAGCGGGGACGATGCGCGCCCTGGCAGGGGGACGGCGTCTCCTGTGCATCCTCTCTGAATAGTTAAGCCTGGTCTATCTTTCCCAGGTACTTTCTTAACATATCGTCTTTTCTAGAGACGTACCGTAGAGGGGAAAAGTAGCAAGAAAGGAGGGTTTGACGGATGATTATAGAAGAAAAAAGTAATTAGTAGATTTCCTTTAGTTGTTGTAAAACTTAGCCAGCGTGCTGCCTGGCCCGAAGCAATGGGGGATTGGCGATGCCAATCCCCATTTTCCTGCTAAAGGCTTCCTGTTAGCGTGCCACCACAGCAGCTGATTCGCGTTCGTAGGTCATGCCAGCAGGCTCCGGCTGTGACGAAGTATGCCTGGCGCTGTAGGCGGGCCGGTGTACCTCTACCTGGATGCCATCGATGAAGCGGCCTGCAATATATGCCTCGATGGTCTTTACGGCTTCGATGGCCTGATCGGTAAAGGCGTGTAGGAGGAGACGGGCTTCGACCTCTTCCTTTGCGTCCAGCCAGATGGGCCGGCCTGCAGGCAGCAAACGCCCGTTGACAAGAACTATGGCCTCGACTTCTTTGGCGTTGTTGCCGCCAAGTTCGAGGACGACAGGTCTGCGCTCGTTCTCGGGGTTGCCAAGCCGGAAAGGGACCTGCCACATGCTTCGCTCGCCGGCCGACTCGATCACGTGCAGGTTTGGTGGGCGTCCATTGCACCGCTATTTCCTCTATATGATCAGGGTTCGGAAGGAGAGCAATCTGCTCAACTGGAGGGAGCTTCTCCCATGTCAGACCCATACCAAATTGCGCTACCATGAACTGAACACGATTGACGGTAATCGTTTCTGGCCCTGAATTCTTCAGGGCTACAGCAAGGGTAGTGATCTTGCCGACCTGTGGCGGGTCGGGGTTGACGCTTAAGCCTTGATAGGCATAGCTGTGAAGACGCGTTACACCATTGAGTTGAATCGCTTGCATAAAGGACTCCTTTATATACCGGTAACGCTTGGGTGCAGATATCCACACGAACCTTATTCTACGCTACTGGCGGCGTTTTGTACAGGAAGTTTTGACTTTATGAGTAAGTTTTTAAGACCGAAAAGGAGCAGAGCAAGGGTCCACATCATCTGTCTACACTCTTCTTACCCTTGCTGCAAGGCCTCCGCGGCCCATTCCCCTCGCTCTGCTGAAGAGGCGCTATTGCACCACGATGGTTGCCATCATCGAAGGATGGATATTGCAGTGGTAACTATAAGTTCCTGCCTTAGTGAAGGTAAAGCTGAAGGTGCTTCCAGGAGTCAGAGGCCCAGAATTGAACGCGCCTTTGTTAGCAGTGACCGTATGGGTGACCGTATCATTGTTCGTCCAGCTTACCTTCGTACCGACCTTCACCGTGAGAGACGTTGGACTGAAGGCAAAGTTCGCGATAGACACGCTGTTGCCAGTGCTGGTAGGGGCCGTAGTAGGCGTATTGGTGGGAGCAGCCGTGGGAGCGGTGGTAGGAGCGCTGGTGGGAGTAGCCGTAGGCGCGGTGGTAGGAGTACTGGCGGTAGTAGTGGTGGTCGTGCCGCCACAGGCAGCCAGGAGTACCACGAGGCATAGAGCCAGCAGGCACAGCCAGGCTTTTGTGGTGGTATGCACATAGGTCTCTTGCATTTCTCTTCCTCTTCTGCAATACGGTTGTTAAATACAGTGGGAGAGGTCCTCTCACTATCAGTACATACACGGCCTAGTTACATCAGGGCTCATGTACATACAGAACGAGAGCAGCGGCTGTAGCGACGTTCCGTCGCTAGTAACTGCTCTGCGTATGCAATACTAGATAGGTGACGTAGCTCGTCCTCATCAAGCGGGTTACGATGATTGCACCAAGGAGAGCACAATGCACAAGCACCTCACTTCCTCATCTGCTCCGTCACAAGCCTGCTTCTCTTTGCTGGCTTTGATCGTCCTTGGGCTGCTGGCAGCGTGTGGCAACACGACCACCACCGGGTCAACAGCGACACCGGCAGCAACATCCAATTCCTCTAGCAGCACCACCACCAGCAGTAGGTATGGCAAAGGATATGGCAGCGGCAGCTCGACGCCCACCGTGGGTTCCCCGTGTCGAAGCTGAAAGGAAGAGCCCATGCAGGCCCTCGAAGAGTGGAAAGCCACCCTGATCACCGATTTACTCGCCTTGCGGCTGCTGCAAGGAGGAGATGCGCTCAGCAGGATGAGGCGCGTCATGAAGGAGCAAGAAATCGGGCAACACTGCTGTCAGGCAGGAGAAAGCCTCAGTGATGCGGACCTGTCCTTACTCAAACAGGCGTTAGGACTGGATGAGGAGGCATGGCGGTTCTACAAAGCCAAAGTGCGACCCGAACCGGAATAACGAGACCACCAGTGGACAAAATGGCATAGAGCAAAAAACGCCAAGCCCCCAAGAAGCCGCTCGACAAATCCCCTATGAAACACTAGACGTGTGTGCTATAATACCGACTTTAGAAAGCGTGCGGGATGCACGAAAACAAGGATACATACGTGACCAGCAAACGATGCTCGGAGAGGGGCAAAGATCATGACCACGACCACCAGTATTGCGCATGGGAAATACCACATCTGGACCGTTGGCTGCCAGATGAACCAGGCTGACTCCCAGCGCATCCAGACCATTCTCGAAGAGTTGGGCTGGGA
>WNGR01015885.1_pt1 | contig 13992 bp, 15 predicted proteins | sample 5407581 | NCBI WGS metagenome assembly WNGR01 (sample SAMN13153383, study PRJNA577476) | soil metagenome | isolation source: 80 cm soil or saprolite under Garry oak tree replicate 2 | place: USA:California | collected 2016-06-15 | reverse complement strand
TGAGAGCGTGCGTTGCTGTTCGCGGAGCCAGCGGGCGGTGGGCACGGTGTGCTGGACATCAAAGCCATAGGGCTGGGTCCAATCGAGGACGGGGCGAAAGCCGAGTTCGAGCACCAACAAAGGATGCTCCACCAGGAAGCGGCGCAAGCGGGTACAGAAGGTCAAGCCTTCTTCGAGCTTGAGCAGCAGAGCCTTGATGTAAGCCGTTGGCGGGTGAGGCCGCTTGCCAGGCTGAGAGGGATCGACGACTGGCTCTGGCACGACCGACCAGTCAAAGAGGGCAAAGAAGCGGCGATAGCGTTGCACGACGGGATCATGGTCAAGCATATGGGTCATGGTTTGGTGGTCGAAGACCTGTGAGTATGGTATCATAGCGACAAGCTCCTTGCAGGGCAAGGAGGTTCACAATTTTTGCTCCTATGCCTGCAAGTTCGGCTCCTGTCAAGGGTGTCTCCTATCTACACCGCTTGCTTGTTAGGAATTAGTTCCGACCCTCCCGTTCGGGTTTGAAACCTTATGACCTTACTGGACTGCAGTTAGGGCATGGCTGGCTAAATGGCCTGGGAAGCCCGTTCGGGTTTGAAACGTTCCGATAAGGCCAGTCAGACGTCTTTGCTCTACTTGGCTAAATGGCCTGGGAAGCCCGTTCGGGTTTGAAACGTATAGACATGTACAGCCATGCCCTAACTGCAGTTAGGCTAAATGGCCTGGGAAGCCCGTTCGGGTTTGAAACACGGGTAACGCTTTCTTCCATGTTTCCTCTCCTGAGAGGCTAAATGGCCTGGGAAGCCCGTTCGGGTTTGAAACTTCGGGATGATATTCTCCAGAGACGTACCCATGCCCTGGCTAAATGGCCTGGGAAGCCCGTTCGGGTTTGAAACCTGAGTTGATACTAACTTTGCCTCAAGTCGGGGTGACGGCTAAATGGCCTGGGAAGCCCGTTCGGGTTTGAAACCTGATTAACCCATGCCATTCGGCGGGGGCAATGAAGGCTAAATGGCCTGGGAAGCCCGTTCGGGTTTGAAACAAGAGCTAAAACTAATGCCTCCTCTCGTTGATGTAAAGGCTAAATGGCCTGGGAAGCCCGTTCGGGTTTGAAACTACCGCCAGAACAATGTGGTACACGCTACATTTGAGGGCTAAATGGCCTGGGAAGCCCGTTCGGGTTTGAAATCCCTGAGAGTCGCGTCTATATCCCGCAGTGTCAATTCGGCTAAATGGCCTGGGAAGCCCGTTCGGGTTTGAAATTGGAGTCGTTCCACCCGCCATGAGAATGGTTCTTGGGCTAAATGGCCTGGGAAGCCCGTTCGGGTTTGAAACCAGTCAGCACGCAAACTCAAGGCAGCTTATCATTTGTGGCGAAATGGCCTGGGAAGCGTTCTAGGGTCGGAACTATTCTATAAGTAGAAGTTGAGCATTGATGGATTTCTTCCTGGATACGAGGCATTACTGTCTCCTCTTGTAGCTGGGATTTGCAAACAAAAGAAGCACCCAAGATTATGCTCGTTAGTGAGCAATATCCTGGGTGTTTTTCTGATGAAAAAGGGAAATAACTAGCTGAGGCCTGGTCATAAATAGTCAAGCCGCCTTGGGAATGGCTTTGAGGCCAACGCACAAGTCAAGGCCGTTCTCGAAGCGATACACGAGCGCAAATTGTCAGTGCTCTATAGACTGACAACTTGCGCTCGTGTTCCTTGATACAGGCAAAACTTGACTTATGGTTTGACTTGGGAAAGAGGACCTGCGTTATCCGGGAAATTACTAGTATTGAGCACCTGGATGCCTGCCTGCTGGTCACCATCGAATGGGGTGATGGTAGGGCTGGTTGCGCCCGGTTCGCAGCCGAGATCGAAAGGCACCTGTTGATCAGCGAACCAGAAGCCTAGGTGATACTGGTGCGTGGGGGCGAAGGTGGTGGTCGAACCTCCTGGAGAAACCGAGAATGTCTCCGCATTGAAGATGCCGCGCACCACTACACTACCATTGCCATTCCCATCGGTCACCAGGTCACTTTGATACCACGAGATGCCAAATGGTTTGTTGGGAACTTCGATGACGAAAAGAGCGTATTCGGTGTTCGGGGCTAGACCTTCAACAGAGATGTTCATGTTGTCGTTCTCCGGGAGGCGTACGATTCTTGCCGAGCCGTGTGCCTTGGGCAAACAGGCTGTAATACCGGGTGAAGCTACCAGGTCAAACTGAACAACATTTGAATCGGCGGCAGCGGCGGCGTTGGCGGTGTGCCGCAGGGCCACTGCACTCACGGCAAAGGTGCCCACAATGGCGACTAAGGCGAGGAAGGAGAAAAGAAGGACGACCTTCTTGCGGGAAAAGAGATGCATACAAGAACCTCACTTTCAAAACTGTACTTAGACGATCGAAACACGTCTGTAGTTTTCTCTTGTGTCTCCCCATTGAGAAGAATAGGTGAAAACATGGGCAGGGGCAAGAGTAAGGGGGTTGTGATCTGGTTAAGAAGTGGTTGTGAATTCCTTGTGGAGGGATAGAATTCTCCGTGACACACAATCACGATAACCCTGGTCTTTATTTAAGAGCAGTCGATATGAGGAGAAAAAGGGGGTCGTCCTCACCTCTGCGTACTGGATAAGGAAGCAAAGAGGGCTGCGCTGGGACAAGTTTCCCGCATGGCTTCCTATTTATGACCGGGCCTCAACTAGCTATTGAAATGTCTCATCCTGTTGCATAGAGGTGATCGGTTTATCGACGATTTGCTGTCAGTTTTGCTGTAAGCGATTGAAGAATTTCTTGTGTGGTGCTTCTGAAATGAGGTGTGGAGTGAATTGAGGCGGTTGGTGATAGTCATTTCAATTTGTGCATTGATTATAGCACAGGGAGGAAGACGAGACAAAGGTAGGAGTTATCTACCTGGCATACCACCTCTTGACAACAAATCAACCTTTCGTATACACTTCTGTGTATACGAAAAGATAGAAGGAGGAGCATAATGCAAGTTGTGAAACTACGCAGAGTTGGAAACTCAACGACCGTAACACTACCGGCATCGGTAGTAGAGGCCCTGCACTTACATGAGAATGACGAGGTTGCTATTGAGGTTGCAGGAGATCGGATTGTGCTCACTCGGGCCACCGGTGATTTTCAAGATGCATGGGCCGCCTATCAAAAGGTTGAGCCGCGCTATCGCAATGCGAACCGGAAACTGGCAGAGGAAGCGTCATGATTCGCTTCCTCTCTGAAAGCATTGTCCTGGCTATTCATGATGATCTAATCCGCTTGTATGGCGGCATATATGGAGTACGCGATGCCTCTGCATTGGACTCCGCCCTCCACATGCCACAAGCGCAATTCAGCGGTCAGTTCTTACATTCAACCATCTTCCATATGGCCGCAGCATACGGATTTCATCTCTGTCAAAATCATCCCTTTCTTGATGGCAACAAACGCGCAGCAGGCATGGTGATGTTTACTTTTCTTCAACTCAATGGCTTAGAGCCGACGGCCACCGAGATTGATTACTATCAAACCATGATGGCAGTTGCCAATGGACATATGAGCAAAGAACAACTCGCAGACTGGTTGCAGGCAGCCACAAATGGCATACCTCCAGCAATAGAATGAAGATATTACTCATTTATTTCCCCTCAACCTCTCCACCTCCTCCTCACTCAAATAGCGCCACTTCCCCTCGCCCAAATCCCCCAACCTGAGCGGTCCCACACCTACCCGCTTCAACTGCAACACCCTGTGCCCCAGCGCGGCCAGCATTCGCCGCACCTGGCGTTTCCTCCCCTCATGAATCCTCAACTCCAGCCAGCAATCTGCCCCCACGCGCCGTAATCGTCCCACCTGCGCGGGCGCCGTCCTATGCATTTGTCCATTGTCCTCACTTATCTCCACCCCCTTGCGCAACGCCTCCAATGCCACCTCTTCTAGATAGCCCTGTACCAGAACATGGTATTGCTTCTCCATTGCGTAACGTGGATGCGTGAGCCGCAGCGCAAATTCACCGTCATTGGTCAGTAACAGCAGCCCGCTGGTGTCGATATCCAGCCGGCCCACGGGATAGACGCGCAGGCGCCGCAGCTCAGGAGGCAACAGATCCAATACCGTTGGCCGCCCCTGGGGATCCCTGGCTGTGCTGACGTAGCCCGCCGGTTTATTCAGCAACAGGTAAACATGCTTGCTCGCCGCTACCACTGCTTTGCCATCGACGCTCACTGTGTCATGTGCGAGGTCAATCCGCGTGCCCTGGGCAGTCACGATTACCCCGTTGACCTGCACGCGCCCGCCTGCGATCAGTTCCTCAGCATGACGCCGTGAGGCGATCCCTGCATGGGCCAGGAAACGTGCCAGTCGCTCACCCTTTCCACCCTCTCGTTCACCCTCTGTCTTTTGTGTCATAGTGCTCTCTCCCCCATTATGCACACCTCACACCGTTTCTCCTGGCACGTTTGCTGGTAAATATAGTGCAGCCCCTGTTGCTCACAGGCGCCCTTTGGTTCCCGCGTCAATTGCAACTGCTTGCACATCGCCCGTGTAATCCTGTTTGATGAAAGCCCTGGATACCCGGTATAGAGCGCCTCGGCCTGTCCTGCAAGCGCAGTATCGTGCTCTATCAGCGCAACGGCCACCGCAAAGGGCAGCACGACGTTACAGATCAGTATATCCGCCCTTGCCGTTCCCAACCCCTGAAATACGTCGCGCAGCTCCTGTAAGCGATGTAGGTATTCCAGGGTACGCTTCTTCTCTTCCAGAAAAACATATTTTGCCTCTGGCAACGCATCACCTTCCCCAGCACCAGTCGCTGCAATAGCCTGCTGAGCGGCTTGAGCGGCTGTCACACTTACGATCTTCCTCAGCGTTTGCCACGCGCCCAGTACGCGCCACTGCTCAACCAGCCTCCTCAGCACTTGCAAACGACCTCTATCCAGCGGTGGAGGATCGACAGTGTGCCCCAATGGCTCCGGCATCCCACTCTCCAGGCCGAGCAGGTACTGCCCGGCCGCTCGAAAAAAGACACGGTCGCGACCATAACCCAATCCTTCGGCCAGTGCCGTAATCAAGCAGACATCATAGGCGCTAAATGGGCCTTGGGGATAACCAGTGTGTAGGAGTTCCACAAACGCGTGTGCTTTCTGCTCAAAGCGCAGCAGGCCGGCCTGTCTCAACAAGCGGCTGCGTTCTTTCTCCCCCAATTGACGCATTACCTGCTGGCACGGCCATTCCGTTCTGAGATAGCTTTTACGCGGCGACACAAGGTCATTAAGCGAACACATGAGAATAGTTTTTCCATCCTGTCGCACCGCGTGCGATGACTCATCACAGACCAGCACCACGTGCAGGATCACGTTATTATAGCGAGCATCGCTTTGATGCTGGTGATGATACCAGTCACTGGCGCGCACATGGAATTCTATGGCCCCAACACATTGCATCTCTTGCCGGGGAAAATGTATGACGGCGTCCAGCACATCCGGCCCCGCCGCGCTGCCTGTGTGCCCCGCAAATAAGAGCCGACAGCTCTCGCCGTTACTCAAAGGCAAACGCGCCCCCGGCGGCAGAGCATACCAGCGGCGCGCGACTTCGGCCTCGTATATATGCGCGTAGGCAGAAGGGGCCTCGCGCACACAGGTAATGGTCACACCTGCTCCTGCCCATGGACCACGGGCAGCTCCTCGGTATTGTCTTGCATCTCACCACCTTCTCCCTGCTTTTCCTGCACTCCCACTTCTTCCGGCAGCGTGTCATGAGCGTGAGCTTCAGCATTATTGACCAGAGGTTGCGCGGAGGCTGCTTGTTCTATTGACTCTGTTGGCTCAGTTAATCCTTGCGCATCTTCGATACTCTGTTCAACCAGGTCGCCGGCGGCAAAGGCCATGCCCTCAGCGACCTCTGCTTCAGCTTCGGCGTTCATGGCTGCATTGAGAGCCTGCTCTTCCGCGGCTTCGGCATCAGCCAGCCGCGCGTGTGCGCGCGTGGCCTCTCGCTCCGCGTTCTGCAGCGTAGTTCTTGCATCCTCTCCGCTTAAGGCTCCGCTGGCGACGGCCGTACGCACCTTTTCCAGTACCTGGTCTGCCTGCAAAGCAGCATAACGCGCCTCGTGTGTGCGCGCGCTGCTGGCCTCCGCCATCGCCTCTGCCTCGGCCGCCGCGGCTGCCGCAACATCCGCGATCATCATGGCCGCGACCGCCGCCACTACCTCTTCTTCCTCCTCGATCTCCGCAACTTCCTGCACCAGTTGTTCGACCTCCTCGGCCTCGCGCGCAGCGCGTTCGGCCTCCTGCGCTATGGCGCTTGCCTGCTCTTCCTCGCTTTCTCCTCCGGAGCTGGTTCTGTAAGAGCCGCCAGTTCAGCCTGTTGCCAGCGCACCATCGCTATACGCCCTTCCAGGAGTTCTATACGAGCGGTGCGTTTTTGTAAGCGCGCCTCGGCCCGTTTGAGACGCTCCAGCGCCTTCGCCCGCCTCTCCTGTGCTTCCTGCAACCTCTCTTCCAGGCGACTTTCACGCTTGCGCAGCTTTTTCTCAAGCTCCCTGTCTTCTTTGGCCTGTTCCTCTTCTTGAGAACGATCCTTCTGATGAGCCATACTTTATCCTCCACAAGTAAAGTCAAACGCCCTGCTCTTCGCCTTCTACCTTTTTGCCCCCGGTGATATTCAAAATACTTCAGGTGAGCAAAATGGCGGAAACTCCCCAATTACCTGCGCTTCCTCAAGCTATTATTCAGCGCATACGGCCAACGCCAGATCAACAAAAATGCCGCGTTGACAACCAGCGCAATAACCGCAAAGGTCCAGGGCGGCACAGCGTGATCCACAAAAATGCCGCGCAACGCCATCGCCACTGGCCACGAGAGTACCCACCCTAAAAGCGTTCTCGCCGCCATCTTCCGCGGGTCTGCCATCAGCTCCCTGCGATATACCCCAACAAAAGGAGCCACAATAAACCAGGCGATAGCAAATGGCGCCGCCGTCAATATCACCTGCGGGATAGCTGCCAGCCCCGTCGCCTCGCCATGGCTGCCGCGCCCAATAGCCGCAAAGGCGAGAAAGGCTAGCATGTCCCCTAACGCCAGCACAGCGATATGCGGCGACATTAATCTTCCCTCTTTCAAAGCGCCGCTGTTTTTCTTCGTGACAATGTTGTTCTCTGTGTCTTCTTTGGGCGTCATGAATTTTTTTCCTGCTGCTCTCGCACAAGTTCTCTAACGGCGGCAAGTTCGGTGCGCACACCGCGTATGCGCAGCATCACTACCCCCAGGTAGGCTAACAGGCCGACCCAGACGAGGGCGTAGGCCGCGACAAGATAGGTAATTCCTTGCATAATTACTTCATCCTTTGCTTTTATTCGACGCTGGCGCGCAGGCGCTGGGCGAATGTTTGCATCTTCTCCAGTTGATAGAGTTGCACCATCAGGAAGCTGAAGAGCAACGTCAAGGTAACAAACGAAACCAACAACGTGTACAGCATCTCCGGCGGCAGCTGCGGCGAAGAGCCAATGGGTAGCACCTGCTGGGGATGCAGTGTGCGCCACCAGTTGACCGACTCGTAAATGATCGGCACATCAATAATGCCGATGATCGCCAGCACCGCGCCCGCGCGGGCGCTGGCCGCAGTGCGTCCCATATAGCTGCGTAACATCAGATATCCAATATAGATAAACCAGAGAATCAGGGTCGTGGTCAGCCGCGCATCCCACGTCCACCACGTCCCCCACGTCGTCCGTCCCCAGATGGAGCCGGTGATCAAAGCGAAGGTGAGGAACACTGCCCCCAACTCGGCTGCGGCGCGAGCTGCCCAGTCCCACCGTTCTTCCTTCTTCCACAGGTACATGATCCCGCCAATAGTCACTATGCCAAAGGCGAGCATACCGATAATGGCCGTTGGCAAGTGAAAGTAAAAAATGCGCTGGGCATCACCTTCAATTGCGTCGGTCGGCGCGTAGAGGAAAATCATCCAGATCGAGATCATCATGCCTACGAACGTCAGTGCCAGCAACACCATCGAGACTATAGGAAAGCGCTCCGCCTGTGCAATCCCCTTAGCATGGGCATCTCGACGCTCAACATTTGTACCCTGTTTGGCTAAAGCCATCGTATCTTTTACTCCTGATTACATTCCTTTCATTCTGCTGACCGTCAGGTAGACGCGGTAGCGTCGTTGCAGAATGTCTAAGATCTGGTTACATTCCTTTCATTCTGCTGACCGTCAGGTAGACGCGGTAGCGTCGTTGCAGAATGTCTAAGATCTGATTACTCTTCAACAACATATTCAAAAGTGAGCATGGAGGCGCTTAGAAAAATCACATCAAAAGCCACTATCAGGCCCAGCCACGGTGGTTCATTCGCCACCGGTACCAGCAATGTACCCGTCGCGCGTACCGCCGCGATCACTACGGGCACAATCAATGGAAAGACCAGGATTGGTAACAACAGCTCGCGCGCCCTGGTCGCGGCTGCCATCGCCGAGAACAAGGTGCCAACAGCCGCGATACCTAGCGTCCCTAGCAATACAATTGGCAGCAGCGTTCCGAAAAACAACGGGACATTGAACAGAACCGCGAAAATGGGCAAGGCAACAATTTCTACTACTCCGATAAATAGCATATTCCCCAGCAGTTTCGCAAGGTAGATCGCTTTGCGGTCCACCGGGCAGAGCAGCAAACGATCCATCGAGCCTTTTTCCCGCTCGGCAGCTATCGTGCGCCCAAGTCCCAGCATACTGGCAAAAACAAAAGCTACCCACAGCGCACCAGGAGCCACAGCGGCTTTGTTGTCTACGCGCAGGTCAAAGGCGAAATTGAAAACGACCAGCACAAGCAGAGCGAACAAACCCATTCCCATCCACATCTGCTTGCTGCGCAGCTCATAGCGTATATCCTTCCAAAGGATGGCGATTACTTGCTCAAGAAACATCATCGTAACACCTCTTGATATTCCTGCCTCATCCTCTCCAGTTCCAGGCCCGCCGTTTTCTCTTGCACAACAATACGCCCCTTGCTGAGCATAACGAGATGATCAGCCAGTTGCAGTGCTCGCTCAAGCTGATGCGTAGTAAATAATACTGCTCCACCTCCTACACTGTGCTCCGCCAACACCTGCTCCACCAGTTCATGTCCCTCTTCGTCCAGGCCCGTATCCGGTTCATCAAGCAGCAGCAGTCGCGGCGCATGTAACAGCGCTCTTGCCAGCGACAGCCGTTGAACCTGTCCGCGCGAAAGCACACTGACCCGTTCCCCGGCCCGTTTCTCCAGGCCCACTCTGAGCAACAGTTGCCCCGTGCGCTCCCTGGCATCCTTCACCGCGTACATTTTGCCAAAGAAGAGCAGGTTCTCCTCCGCTGTCAGCTCATCATAGAGATACGGCTGGTGAGCAACGAACCCTACCAGGCGGCGCACCCGCTGTGCATCCCGTTCAATGTCCCATCCTCCAATACGCGCACTGCCGCTGCTGGGACTCGTCAAACAGGCCAATATCCGCAAGAGCGTAGTTTTGCCCACCCCATTGGCCCCCATCAACGCCATCCGTTCCCCACTCCCTAGCGCAAGGTCGATCCCGCGCAAGACCGTTTTGAAAGCAAAACTCTTCTTCAGTCCCGCAATCTCCAGGAGGGTCGTACTCACTTAATAGTCACCTTCTCGCCCATCAGCGCGCGCAATTTCGCCTTGATCTTTGCTCGTCGTTCCTGGTACACGGCTTTTTTCATCTTCCCGGCTTCATACCCTTTATCCAGCTCCAACAATTCCTGCAAAAGCGCTTTCTCGCTCTCTCCCACTTTAGGGTCAGCCTTTATTGGCGCGGCTTTCTGCTCGCGCTGTACCTGCTGCTTTGGCCTCTGCTTGCCATGAGGCCTGTTTTTGCCAGACATCGACGTTGCCTGGCGGCTCACGGAGCGATAGACCACTCCCGTTACAGAGAGTATTGCCGCCATAATCAGCAGCACGATCACCAGCCAGGGCACTCCAGCATTCGAGCTTGTCGCTGCCGGTGTGATTGCGACAACGGGCAGCGCCGGCAAACCGTCGAGCTGGACATGCACCTCCTTATTTGCCAGCAACGTCTTCGCCTGCAACAGGTTGTAGGTCTGCTGTTCTGAGGTGATCGGTCCCTGAGACGTGAGTGTATCTGAACTGGCCTGTATTCCTGACGACACCAGGAATGTCAAAAGCACAGTAGGATACACCACCGTGTAGTTAAAATCATAGCTAGAGGCCGTGTAAGGCATGTCAAACGAGAAGGCGAACTGCGAGTCTCCCGGCGGTATCGCTGCATTGGAGGCAAAACCGCTATCCACCTGTATCGCCGTATAGCCATCAAAACCCTTGCCCAGCGATACATTGCGGGCCGTATGCGGCAGTGAGAAACGCAGCGCATTCGGTTTGCCATTGCTGGCATCCAGCGACCCGACATAGGTACGCGAATCCAGGCTCCTGAAGATGAAAAGCTCCGCAACAGGGACTATACCTTTTTGCTTATCCGCGGTGTGCAACAAAATAGTGGCTCGTACAATCGCAATGTTCGCCATGCTTGTGGTAGCCTCGTAGACGGTGAGATTCACTTGCTGCACAGGCTTCGTATCCAGCGAGACGATAGTGGATGTATATTGCGCTCCCCGATACCGTATGTATATGGCGTAGCTGATCGTTTTGCCGGTGGAGAGTCCCGCAAAAGAATAAGCTCCATGCCCATCAGTAGTGGCGCTGCTCAGATCGCTGGCAGTATTTCCCTGCGCCATCTGTAATGTCACACGCTGCCCGGCCAGGTACGCGTTTTTGTTGCTGCCATCCAGCAGTTGCCCATAAATACGCCCCGTACTTTGGGCATGAGCTGCGGGAGATGAACAGACAAAAACGCAGCATGAGAGTAGAACCAGCGCGACTGCGGCGGCCCTGCTCACATGCTTCACCCATTGCATTCTTCTATTTCCGCTATTTTTCCACGCTGTCATTATGTTCTTTCATCTTCTGCAACTGCGCTTCGATCACGTCGTCAAGTGCCTGCTCGCTGTCATAACGCGACTTCAAGGCCACCAGTGCGCGCTGCAGATATCTCTCGCGCTGGGTGCGATAATCGTTCTCAGAGATATTGCCAAGCTGATAGTCAAGCTCGATTTCATGTAAGGCGCTGCGAGCAGCCTGCTCACTTTCACTCATCAGGACGCCTTGCCCTGCCTGCTCTCTATTGTGACCATCAGACAGTTCCGCCTCTCCCGCCAACGGAAAGAGCGTAGCTTCTTGTTGCAGCTCGGACCTCGCAGGCGCACGACGATAGAAGGGATAAAGGACGAAAGCGAGCGCTGAAACGCCCAACACGATCGCTATCAGCAGTGGCAGCACGAATTGCATCAGCTCTCCTCCGTCCCACTCGCTGGCTGTGCGAATATGGGATCTTCTTCGGCAAGTTCCTCTTCAAGCAGCGCCCGATACGCCGCTAATTCAGCCTCGTCCACGTGCGCCAGTTCCGCTTTACATGCACGCTCCCCCTCCTCAGGCGAGAGCGTCCGCCAATCCCGCAGAATAAAGAAAATCAAAACAGCTCCCCCAAGCAATAGCCCTATCGGTACCAGCCACGCCAGAAGGCTAAAACCTTGCCAGGGCGGCGACCAGACAATTTGCTCTCCGTAGCGCGCCTGAAAATAGGCAATTACTTCTTGATCCGACCAACCTTCTTGCAACTGCTGGCGAATAATGCCACGCATTTGCTGCGCCAGTGCTGAAGAAGAATCAGCAACCGATTCACTCTGGCAGACGGGGCACTTCAACTGCTCGCCGATGGTGTGTACCCGCTGATCAAGCGTTTGCTGTGGCGGATTCCGGAGGAATAGGGCCATCCATATTGCCCCAACTATCGCCACAACCGCCAGACCTATCAACAATGGGCGTCTCTGCTTCATACTACGATCTCCTCGTCATCGCGCCCCGTTGGTTTGGTGGCCTGCTTTGCCGTTGCCACAGCGCGCTCACCCTGGGCAACAGCACCAGCCATCTCGCTTAGCTTAATCACGCTTCTCTTGCGACGCTCTGGCCACCAGCACACAATCCCGCCCAGCAACATTACTGCCCCGCCATACCACACAAGTGGCGTCAGTGGATTGATGAACACTCGTATCGTCGCCTCAGAGGCGCCATTCCAGTCTGCAAGAAAGACATACACATCGGTCAGCCCAAAAGTCGTGATAGCAATGATGCTTGCTGGCTGATTGCCAAAGTTCTGATAGAAGACGCGTCCTGGATAGATAAAGCCCTCGTACTGATCACCCTGCCAGACCTGTAAAATGGATTTGACGCTAGTAGTTCCCGGGTAGGTCTCCCCGATGTTGCCATAAAACTTTAAGCTATAACCCGCAATATGCATCTCCTGCCCGGCCTTGAGTGTAGCATCCTGCTGCACTTGAAAGAAATGCGAACCAATCACGCCCACCGCCAGCATCACCAGGCCAAGGTGCACAATATACCCACCGTAGCGCTGCCGGTAGCGCCTGATCAGCATAATCAGCGCCTGCGGATACGCTTCGCCGTGACGATGTCTCACGCGCATGCCGCGCCACAGCTCATAGAAAATCGCTCCAGCAGTAAATGTGCAGACGGCAAAGGCAATATTCGCCCAGATATCACGCACTCCCGCCAGTGGCAGTATCGCTGCACAGGCAGCGGCGGCCAGCGCGGGCACCCCCAGATTGTGCCATACGGTGCGAAGAGAAGTGCGCCGCCAGGCCAGCAGCGGCCCTATGCCCATAGCCAGTAGCAGCACGAGAAAGATCGGACCATTGACGGCGTTGTAGAACGGCGGCCCAACGGTCATGGTCTGCTGGCGTAAGGCAGCTGAGATCAGCGGGAAGATAGTCCCCCAGAGCGTTGCGAAGGCGATGCCCACCAGTAGCAGGTTGTTGAGGAGAAAAATACCTTCACGCGAGATTGGCGAGTCAAACTCCTGTTCAGGCCGCAGTTTCGGCAAACGATACAGGAAGAGCAGGGTGCTGAATACAATGACGATGACGAGAAATACCAGGAAGTAGATGCCGATATCCGAATAAGCAAACGAATGTACCGAACTGATAATGCCGCTGCGTACCTCGAAGGTGCCAAAGATCGCCAGCGTAAACGAGGCCACCACCAGCACCAGGTTCCACACCTTGAGCATCCCGCGCCGTTCCTGCACCATTGTCGAATGGAGAAAAGCGGTCGACGTCAACCATGGCAGCAGCGCCGCGTTCTCCACCGGGTCCCAGCCCCAATATCCTCCCCACCCAAGCACATGGTAGGCCCACCATGCCCCCAGGATCAGCCCCGTCGTCTGAATAGTCCACGCAGCCAGCGTCCAGCGCCGTATCGATCGCAGCCATTCACTGTCCAATTTTCCGGTAATCAGGGCGGCAACCGCGAAGGCAAACGGTATCGAGAAGCTCATATAGCCCATCAGCAGCATCGGTGGGTGTACCAGCATCCCTGGGTCCATCAGCAGCGGGTTCAGTCCCACACCATCCGGCGGCGCGACAGGCAAGCGCGCAAAGGGATTTGAGACGGTTACCAGCACGATCAACAAAAACGTCTGAATGGCCATCAGCGTCGCTATCACATAGGGCACCAGCACAGGCACTGTCCGTTTCGCCGTCAAAGCAAAGATAGCCGAGAAAACCCCGAGCATCAAGGCCCAATAGAGCAGCGACCCCTCTTGTCCACCATAAAATGCCGCGGTCGTGAAATACCACGGCATGGCCAGGCTCGAATGCTGTGCCACGTAGCTTACCCCGAAATCATGGCTCAGAAATGAAACGATCAACGCCGCTGAGGACAGCACCAGGAAGAAGGCCACCACCAGCACACCCCGCTTCGCGCTCGCCAGCACCAACCTGCTATTCCGCCGCACGCCCACTACAGCCGCGCAGCCTGTATAAATAGCAAATCCCAATGCCAATATGAGAGCGATAAACCCGAAATCCGAAAAATGCACCTTTGGTTCTTCCTTACTGATTACCCACCGAACGCCCTTGTATTCCTTACTGATTACCCGCCGAACG